>ERZ779840.522-NODE-522-length-44593-cov-11.377677_pt1 | contig 44593 bp, 45 predicted proteins | sample MGYA00511561_ERZ779840 | MGnify/ENA primary metagenome ERZ779840 (study PRJEB29588, sample SAMEA2162036) | human gut metagenome | biome: human gut; feature: human-associated habitat; material: faeces | place: Denmark | collected 2008/2010 ...
TTTAGTCTTTCGACTGCTGAAAGACAACCGCCTATACTGTCCAGCAAAGTAGATTAATCTGCTTGCTGATGAACCACGCCCTGCTCATTTTTAAAAACTAGGTCGACAGGGCTTAGGTGGGTGTTTTTTGTCTTCTTGAGATATATACAAGGATATATGATTTTTTATTATTTATCTCTTGACATCACACCGCTGGACTTTCCTGTAAAACTATATGGGTTCCTTTGATCTAAATATATAATTGCACATATTAACAACAAACTAAATTAATTAAATCAATGTCTATTTTATTTATTTTCCCTTTTTTATTATTTCTTCAATATCATCTCTTGTAACCAGCATTAACTCTTTCAGACTATATTCTTCATCTTGTAATCTGTTTGCTTGCTCTTTTTTCATTTTTTCAAACAAATTTCTGATATCACGTCCATTTCCCGAAAACTGTTTTTTGTTGTTGCCAATATACTCCTGTAACAATCTTTCCGCATCTAAATCCATTTTATATTGTTCCTTTTCGCAACATTTTTTGAAAATGCTAAAAAGTTCTGTAGCTGAATAATCCTCAAAATAAATATAATTACTAAATCTTGATTTCAATCCAGGATTAGAAGCTATAAACCTCTGCATTTCCTTTTCATAACCAGCAACAATTACTACCAAATTATCTCTATAATCTTCCATCGCTTTTAGCAGTGTATCTATAGCCTCTTGCCCAAATCCACCTACACTTCGCTCAAGAGTATATGCTTCATCAATAAAAAGAACTCCTCCAATAGCTCTATTAATTACATCCATGGTCTTTATTGCCGTCTGCCCCGTATATCCTGCTATCAACATAGCCGAATCCACCTCGACCAACTTATCCTCAGCAATAACCCCAATAGAGTTTAATATTTTCGCAACAATTCTAGCAACAGTCGTCTTTCCAGTCCCTGGATTTCCAGAAAACACCATATGATATGATAATTTATCCGTTTTTAATCCCTGTTCCTCTCTCGCCTTTTGTATTTTAATCATTGCTAATATAGCCTGCATTTCCTTCTTTACTCGATCCAATCCGGTCATACTCATTAATTCATTTATTACCTGTGTTTGTGTCTCATTATTATTATGAATCTCTAGGTCTTCACATGTAATCATAGAAAGCACATTTATCGTTGGATTCTTTTCTATAGAAATACGATGTGCCTGGCAACAAACTACCTTTTCAAAATAATTTCTAACCTCCCTTCCATTAGCAAAATGAGGTGATTTGTTCCTAGCCATTTGCATAAAATAATCCTTTAAGTCCGGCAATGCCTCTTGTTCAACTTGCATATTACTTTTTTTACATAAATTGTCAAAAATTTCATACAACTCCTCCCCGCTATAATCCCGAAAATTTATAAAAGTTTTAAATCGAGATTTTAATCCAGGATTGCTATATATGAATTTACTCATTTGATCTTCATATCCTGCCACAATTACAATCAAATCATCTCTATGATCTTCCATTTCTTTCAGAAGTGTATCAATAGCTTCCTGCCCAAAGTCATTTCCATCCTTTGCAAGTGTATAAGCTTCGTCAATATATAAAATACCACCCATAGCAGATTCAATAACTTTTTTTGTCTTGATGGCAGTCTGACCTACATATCCTTCAACTAATCCGCTGCGATCAATTTCAACCACCTTATCGCAGCCAATCACACCTAATTCTGCATATATTTTCCCTAATAATCTTGCAACTGTTGTTTTCCCTGTCCCAGGATTTCCAGTAAAAACCAAATGATGAGATATATTTAACGCTGGCAATCCCATACTTTTTCTATACTTTTCTACCTGAACACATTCCACCAATTTATTTACTTCTTCTTTTATTTCTGCTAATCCAGGCATATTTTCTAATTCTAATAGTGCATTGTTAAATTCCTCTCTTTGAATGCAACTGCTTTCCATTTCTATTTGAGACAGCGATTCACAATCACCGCCAGATACCACAGTCAAATCGTTTGGCTGTATGTAATCTTCCACTATATTTGGTTCTCCAACTAAGTAATTGTTCTCTACAATTTTAACTCCCAGCTGATTTTTTACTACTACATATACAAAAGGAGATCCCTGCTCGTTTGATATATACATATTCATCATGTATTCTTCCTCATTGCCCGGTACCTGGAGAATATATGTATCCTCTATATCGAAATCGCCATCATTCTCAACACCTATTTTGCAAAATGTATATATACTCTCTATAGGGTTATTTATCTCAAATAAAAGCTTTCGCGATTCTTTTCCAACCTCGAAAATAGGATACAATGCATCATTCTCGCATCTATAAATCCATATACTTTTTTTCCCCATACTAAACATCTCCCCTCTGAGCTAACAAACCTTTTCATACTCATCAACTAATGAATCAAATCCCACTAACATTTTCTTATTCTGCTCTTCCTTTGCCTTTCTAAGTACGGTGCATACAATTTGTGTTCCAACCGGCAAGCAACCACACTCATACGAAAACGCCTTTTCCCCATTATCTAATGTAATAAATGCCCCAGCCTTACAAATCGAGTCAATTTTCCCCTTACACTCATCCCGTCTTTCATATCTGGTAACTTCTTCAAGCAACTGCGTATTATACGGATTAATGCCATTAATAAATGTGTCCATATTACTACCTCCCTGTTCTAATCCAACATTACTATAATTCAATTAATTTCAACCTCTGTTGAACTTGATATAATAGTACAGTAATCCGTACATAGAATATTTTATTCAATTATCCATCTATATTAATTGAAACGAAAATCAGATTAGAAGTGCCTAACTATTCTTATATATGAAATCTTTTGTACTAAAAAAGGATCTCTTCAATCTGCTTATCAGCTTGAAAAGATCCTAAATTATAACTCGACTAATTAAATCAGTTATCTCCCATATGCACTGTCCCATTTGTTTCGGATATCAAGAACATTCTTTAACCATGGGCTATTTTTTAACTCATTTGCAAAAGCACCTTTTGAATTTTTGCTATCACTTTCTTCAACTAACATCACCAGTCATCAGTTTTAAACCATTATTGCATCTTTTACAGCCAAATTATATTCCCCCAATAATGGCAATATCTCCACTAACATAAATCATATCATTTTCACTATGGTTATAGCAACATCTTTTCTGCCATTTGATTTTGTCTATTACTTATAAGTAACAAGATAACTATCACGACATCACACACCACATCACTAACAGTTCCACTAAATGGCAATCCCATTTTCCAAGTAGATAGTCCCAATCCATAACATATTCCCGCAAAAATTTTAATAAACAAAAGATAAAAGGCACAATTATAAACAGGTTGCAACACTTTATACTCTCCATATTTTAATCCCAAAAAGTCCCATGCTATCTTTATAAAAGCAACCATGCTTAAAATATATCCTATCAATAACCCTCTACTGGCATTAATAAATATAAAATCTGCAATATTGGCAGCACGCATCCTAGAACCTCTATTATCCAAACGCCTACAAATTTCCTCGAAATAACCCGAATACATGCAACTCTTTGAACTACAGTCTGGCATAAATTCTCTTTTAAATATCATGATACCCGCTATTATTAAAATAAACATAAAAATTGTATACAATATTACTGAAGTTGCTGCATGTTTATATTTAGACTTTTTATCATCACTTGTCTTGGATTTCGCCAATACCAATATGAGCCAGCATACAGAAACCCATAATAAATATACCAATTGAAACGCATATGTATTATTATTCCATTGTTCAATAAATAGTGACAAACTCATAATCGAATGCAATATAACAATACACATCACTAACATTTTACTTTTTATCAACTCATCTGTCTTCAAACACGAGTGAATTACAATCATCAACAAAGGAGTTATCAAAATTTCTATATTAAAGACAACCGATTTATGTATGCAAATTTTCCATATTTGTATATTTTCTCCTTTTAATATGGAAACTAAATTTGATTGTTTATCAATAAAAATCATAATACAGTAAACCAGGCACAGTCCGAACATAAAGTATGCAATGGATTTAACACCAGCATCACCAAAATTATCAATATATCTGCTAAAGAAAAAGAGAGACACGCTTACTACACAAATTGAAACAACCATCTTTATTATCATGGTTACAATTGAATCCCCACTTTTCATTCCAAAAGTTATCAAAATATATAATATCACATACCCAACACTTAGTATTCCAAATATCCCACATTCTAATTTATTTTTTATATATGCTTTTGTCACCATTTTGTCGTCCCCCCTTTTAATATTGTATACAACACCACAACATAAAATACATAATTCTAATCAAATGGATTAGGATTAATATTCACAGTCTTCACCTCAGACAAATTATTAGTTTTCTTCTGTTTTTCTTCATAAATATTCCTTAACAGATCTTGGTCAAAATCAATAAAATCTCCTAAAATAGAAAATACAGTTTCGGATATGTATGCTAAACTTCTTTCAAAGCTTTCTTTTTCATAATCATAAATACCATCATATTCTCCAATAAACTGATTTTCTATTTCTCCATCATTATCTTCTTCCCTAAAATAAGCCTTGACAAATCTATATTTTCTTGACAATTCCATGGCTAGCTCTTTCCCAACTGATAACGGAAAATTTTTGTATTTATTAATAATACACATATATGAAATATCTATTTTAGTACCCTCTACACAACGAAAAGTCACAAAAACGCTTCTCTTATTATTGTCACCCGATAATAATTCGCAACGAAACATAACTTCTGGTAACCTTTCTCTTTGTTTTTCTACAGATTTAATATTTTCTTGATCTGTCAAAATATGTTCAATTTTAGTAAAAATTTTTTTAATTGAATCCTTCCTCATTTCCACATTCTCCTTTCAATGCACATTTTATAAACATACAACTATGCTATAATTTTTCTTATGTATATAGCATACTAAAAATAACAGCACATATTATTAATCAAAATGTAGCTATATTTAATCATTTTTATTTCAAATAATTTTGTACAATAAAAAACCTTAGGAAAGCAACTAATGCCTTTCCTAAGGCGTATACTACATTTATTAAAATGCCCTTTTTTAATAAGAACATCGATTTACCACACCTCCAAAAAACTGTTTGCAATAATGTTTGCTTCCGTGCCTTCTGGAGTATTTCAGAACAGCCCTTGTGGTCTGTCTCAAATCAAATCCATACTGGAGCTTGGTCTTTTCATGGCAACAAAGTATACAACCATAGATATACTTCTGATAAATATCTCATGTGACCAGTAACGAAATATAGAATTACAATTTTATTCTAGACCTGTAAAATAACTTCTATCATTAACTTATCTATATCTTCTTTTTCAAAAATATTCATATTTACCTTTTTCCTCTTAGTTATTTATTAGAAATCAAAAATACATTATCTATTGTTTTTCCATTTTACTTTCGCTAACTCCGCATTTTTTATCAGCGGAACAAAATCTATGTTAATATTATAAAAATCCTGTTCTCCTTTCTCTTCCTCTGTCCATTCAGCTAATGAAAGCGATTGACCATCTTTTCCATATTCCACTAAGACAGGAATCAATTTATTGTACTCTTCTTTATTCCTACTTATAGCTTTATTTAATCGATTTGTCATTCCTTTTTTGAACTCTATTTTTTGAGAAAGAATATTATATTGTGCCTCTTTTGTACAATATTCATGTGCCCAAAATTTTCCACTTCCCAAAATAGTTCTAGCCTCTACTTTCTCAAGTTCCTCTCTCGAAACAAGTTTACTATTAATACCAAAACTACGTCCAAAATCTTTTTCTTTAACCATATATGCCGGCATATTATTTTCGGCATCTGTATCAATATTTTGAAAATAATTATCTCTTACCTTTAACATCTCATTCCATGTATCTTTATCCATTTGAATGTTCAACGAATTATATGCATTTCTATAAATCGAAGGTTTATTAAGTTTATCTCCATCATATTCACCAAAAACATCACATATTGTAATTGGATCATCACATCCTATATAATATTCACTTTCATAACCCATAAGAGATGTTCCTAGTAAAACGCAATTATACGCCATTTTTTTTACCTTTCCTGCCAACCCACCCGCTTTGCAAGCATCATCCAACATTGCTAGCCCGCACATTCCTTCTGAATTAATTAAATAATTACACTCCCCAACAATCCCGCCAAAACACTCATGAGTATACCGTCCTTCTTTACCTTCATAACTATTACTAATATCACTCATGGCAAAGGTATTTGCAACGACATTTGTCTTTCCTGCTATTCCACCAACATACCTTTTCCCTTTACACATTGCTGAATATACGGAACATCCATTTATCAGTCCTTCTGTTTCTCCCACAATTGCGCCCACATAGGACTCTGCCGAAACATTGGCTGCCACCAAATTTAAATGTTCTATCCTACATTCTTTAGAACATCTTCCAAAGAAACCTTGATAGTCTTTATCGTTCTCTATATACACTCCGTAAATTGTATGATCATTCCCCTCAAAATTTCCTTCAAAAGGATATTTTTCACAACCAATTGGAAGCCATTTATGAGTGTCATCACTGTTTATAATCACCTCTCCATTATAACCATATACATCCGCGACTGTTTTCACTTCCTGATTTTCTGAAATATTTGAGGAATCTAACTCTGTATATTTCTTCAAATTATTTGCAACCCCTTTGATATTATACTGATTTAATGTAATGTCTTTTTTCAGTTCAAAATATGTGTTTTTATAGCTCTTATATTGAGATGTATACGCAAGATAAGCTAAAGCAACTGCTGTATCTATCTGATATGGTGCTTCTTTGCTCCCATCACCTTTGACTTCGTTCCAGCCATTCTTAAGAATTTGACTTCCGTCCCATATAACTAAACTTTTTTGATACTCAATATATTTAAACGTTCCTCCAAATATACTACCAAAAAGCACTATACATAATACACCTCGACAAATGTTTATAAGTTTTTTCTTATTTCTTATGACGCGAAATTTTAACCCCGGTGTTCTATTTATTCTCTTCAACAACCCATCCTTAGAGTCAAATAAAAAAATGTTCAACTGTTCTTCATAATCTTCTTTTTTAGTATTATATGGCAATCCATCTTTCTTTTTATCACTTGATGTAAAAATTCTATTTGGATTATATTTATCAGGAAAAAGCACTTCATCTATTACCTTATCCACGAGGCAAATATCATCTTCAGCAAAAAGATGTGTAAAATGATTTACTAATATTTCAAAAGCGTCTATAAATTTTTTTCGTAAATTTTCTTTTTTTATTTCCTTTATATTAAAATTATTAGCTACTAAAAAGAAAATATGCTTTTTATATTTTACAGCCCACAGTAATTCAGCAAAAAACCAATTTGGTTGATTGTTTTGCTTTTCTTTCAAAGCATTTTTGGTAAGTAACCAGAGCAAAACCCTACAATTTTTAACTTCTCGATGTAGACGTATCGGATAAAGTTCTCCCGTATGTTGTTCAGCATTATAATATGACATGTATTTCTTAGCTTTAAGAGCATTATTTATCATTTCTGCAACAGCCTCTCCCCCGTCTTGACTGTGATATGAAATAAAGATGTCATTCCTAACAGCTAATTTTGAAGTTATTCTTTTAAAAAGTTTATTCTTTTTCGACATACATATCCCTTCTTTTTAGCATAGATTTAACAATAATCCCTGATTTTACAGTATTTGTTAAGCATCAATAGGTTACATATATTTACAAATTCTTTAGGTTAGAATCGATGATAGTTTAAACAAAAAAGCAGTCTTGAAATTTCAGGCAACTTCCCTTTTGTTTACATCATTTTTGATTTAACCTAATTGAACAAAATGCGAGTCCGATCAACCATTGCCTATGGACTTTCAATTTTCATTTCTTACTGATCATTATAAATTATTTCCTGTGCAAATTCTACATAAATTTTCTAACTTCTCACTATAGCGATGTCCGCCAGCGGAATAACGGTTCCCTCAAAAACGAATTTGCGGGTTCCCAATCCCCAGACAAAAAAGACATAAAATTCGGATTACTCAGTGATTTCTATTCGTCGAATCAGAGATTTACTTACAGTTTCCACCTCACAATGAGTCCCCTTGCTGTTCAACTAATACACTTTCTCTCTACCCAAACGTATATTTGGGATTTTCACCCATTAGAGCAATTCATAGCATGCAAGCTAAAAAGCCTTAGGAAAGCAACCAAAATCTTTCCTAAGGCGTCTATCTTTATTAAAATGAAAATTTCTAGTATATTCTAAGTAATTCCGGATCATTCAATAATATTTCATATGCTTTTTCTTTTCCGTTTTCCTCGATAAGCCCGTCAATTACCATATCTGTCTTTCTCAAAAAATCATTATATAAGAGCATTGCCGCTTTAACCATTAACTGATTCCTTCTATTCCTGGATATATTGAAGCACTCCAATTTTTCTGTAGTTTTTTTCACCTTGTCTATTCTTTTTGCATAATCACCCATTTCAATTAAATCTGCTAAAATATGTTTGATTTGTTCTTCATTAAGATCAATTTCCCGAAAATAATTTTCATATTCTCTTATTCGGTCTACAGAGAGAGTAAACGTAGCTATTCTAATTTGATATTTGGACACATACATCAAGTAGGTTTCATATCTCTTCTGTAATTCAACAAGCGATAAGTCCTTCACGAAAAAAGATACATAACCTGATCTATCCACAAACGCTTCCTTAAAATCAGTACACATCATTTGCAAATATCGAAACTTATATTTGATTTCTGTATTAATCTCGCAAACCCCTACTGAATATAACTCCTTCGAAAAATCTAATAACAGCTTGTCTATATCTATATATGTATTATACTTATATTTCATTAAATCTAGGGATTTTATCTGTTCATATAATTCTTTAATTTCTGCCGGTATCGTCTCTTGTTGTCTTTTACATATAGTAATATTCTCTGCTTGGTATAACTTTTCATAAAACTCTTCGTCACTTTCAAATTTATATTTACGAACAGACTGTAACCTTCTTAATCGCATAGCTAATCCACCTGGCAATTCAACCTTTTCAATATAAATCAACACGCGTGCTTTATTAAGGTCTCTTGCATAATTCAATTCATCACGGCAATTATCACTTTTTATATAATCTTCGCTTATAAATGCAACAAAATAATCAGCCTTTTGAATGTGTTCAGCCACATTGTCATCCCATTCAGTTCCGGGTCTGATCCCATCGTCATACCAAATACGATAGCCATCCTTGTCCATATGATCAATAATAGGCCAAACCGTTGCACTATCTTTATGAGCATAACTAATAAAAGCATATGACTCATCACCTTCATACGATCTAGGATAAATACCTTCTTTCATATATAACTCCATCCTTCCTATATTTTAGCCCCTCAAAATCTTAAGATACTACCATCTCGTAGCTTTTTGCAAATGCATCCGCATCAATGATATGAACAGATGTAATATCATCTTTATCAACCGTAAGATAAAATGGTCTTTCGTCCGCCACACCATAATAATATTGATTAGTTCCTGCTATTCTTGCCGAAAAAACCTTATATATTCCATCAGTAACTTTTTTTGCATAAACAACGTTTTTCTTTTTCGATGTACAAACATATGCATATTTCAACAAATCAACCGCCTTTTCTGAACCATTTATAAATGCATTCGGCACATATTCATACTCATCAGATACCTCAGCAGCCAAGTTGCCTTTTGCAACTTCTTGATATAATTCTTGAAATTTCATCTTAGGCATATTATACGGTTCACCCTTGCTTCCTATCATTATAATATCATTGCCGCCAGCTTTCAATGCCACACCACTTTCATTTTCCAAGGTTTTCAATGTAATTACATCCTCATCTGCCAACCCATAGTCCTTTTTGATGTCACTCACATTAACATAACATCGTAATATGCTTTTCTTATTATATAAAGGCAACTGGCGAATCTCATCTGCATTGGATTGATAATATGTTCTCCCATCTATAACAGTAGCACCAGCAACATATTCGTCAATTGTTTTTTCTATATCAATCTTCAACGGCTCATTCATTTCTTTTCCTGATTCCTCGTTTAATATAGTAAAATACCACGAAGAGACTTTCATCCTATCAGTCCCCTCCTCAAAATTTTCAATTTCGAAATGCAATAGGTGCTTATCCAAATATCTAAACAAGTCCCCTGCTCTTGTCATATAAGTTGTACTTAATAAAAATACATATTTGTTTTTCTTTATCTGCCCAATAATTATGCAACAATCAAAACTTCCTGTGTTGCATATGTTTATTGCTTGTTTTTTTAATATCGTAATAATATCATTTTTTTCTGTATTTCCTATATCAAGTTTATTATTAAATATTATCTTTACATTTTTTTTCATAGTACGATATTCCTCCCTAATAATCACTCAAAATGCGGGGAAGATAAAATTTTTCAAATATTATTCCATCTTCCCCAAGCATCAACATTTTTTATCTCGATTTATCGTTATATGATCTAATATTAAATGCCCTCGCCAAAGAACTAACCATTTCCATAGCGTATTTCCTATCATATTTTCTATTTTTTGTCGTACTCATCCCTTCTGTTACACCTTTCTCATCATGTAATTCCAACATGGTTTTCTCAAATCCACACGCATCTCCCTGAATATCTTCGGGTTCTCCTAAACTATCAAATGTCCTTATCGCAAAATGCATTTTTGCTATATACAATTTATTGTCTCGAACAGCATTTTTTTCATTATCCTTAGTAATTTCTGTTGTTCTTTCTGCCCAACTCCTAATTGTATCTTTTACATATTGCATTGTTTCATCGCCAAACGGACTGCTCGAATAGCCTTGTACCGCCATCATCCAATAATTCCACCTATGATGTTCAAGACATGCTATAATTTCTCTCCATCCAGGATGAATTCCTCTACTTTTCTCATCTCCTACGATACTGTGATACTTAGTCAAATAATTATCTATAAAATCACAGAAAATATCCATACTCCATTTATTTATCCCCATTTTATGGTTAGCACTCAAGGTGAAATCCTTAACCATATATTCTCCTAAAACGCTATACATCACATATGGAACAGCTATAGTCCTCGCATCACAACTTTTACGATTATACACCACTTTATAATAATCCTTTTCTTTCTGTTCACGTTTTTTATAATCATCATCCATATGTAATTCGTGACTAATTACATTAAAATAATTTTCATATAGATATTCTTTGCTATATATTTTTCTTCGCTTTCCGAACATGTTAATATGATAGTTTCTGTGCCAAGCACTTCCATATGTTTCTTTCCCAATAGTAAATTCATTTATATTTTCATCTATATTACTTTCTGGTGTATATACAGATATCACAGGTTCATCCTGTATATTCCAACGATATCTATATTCTCTTATTTTCATAGATAATGCAATAGATTCTTCCTCATTGTCAGTTGCAATAATGATATAATTAGCATTTCTAACAATGTCATATAATTCTAATTGTATCTTTTGTTCTAAATCTGTAATGCTTTCTAATCGGTTAACATATAATTCATCTTTTGATAGCACTCCAAAAAGTTGATGAAATTTATATCCAAAAATATCAAGATCATAAAATTGAGGTTTACAATGTACATAGTCTCTGTCTTTAAATATGTCTGGGCAATCACACAATATTTTATCCCTAATAACAGAGGCGTTTTTATCAACAATATACAAAGAACTATCTGAACAAATATTTTGCTCAAAGTCTTCATACTTATATGCAGCAGCAGCAGTTAAGTGTTGTTTAGTAATTTTATCACTTCTCATGAAACCGTTTACCATTAAAATATTCTTTATAATATCTGGAATAATTTTATTATCTCCTAACACAAGAATATCATGTCGAGCCTCATTATTTTTATTATTAAGATCTGACAAAAAGAGAGGGTATTCCATCAATAATTCTCTTATGGCCAAATCATATTCGGAGTATGAATTAATTTTTATGTAAAAATCATCTTCAAAACGATTTATGATGGAATCCAAATACCATGGTGTAGTTGGCATAGAATCCACAATAATATCAATTTCTGAAAAATCTATTTTGTAATCAGTAATAGGTTCTAAAATCCTGTACATCACATAACGTTTCCAGGTTTCATTAATAATCGAAATAACCGATGTAAGGTTATCTGATTTATTATCCCCTAATGCCAAAAAATGAATCTTCTTAACATTATTTTCACAGTAATTTTTAAACCTCAAAGGATCTTCATTAAATCCATCCCAAAGATTATACAATTCTAATTCTGATATAATTTCAATAATATCTGTATTTACAATTTCTATATTTGTATTTTTATACCATTCTTCCAAAACATACAGTTTATTCATTTCATTTCTTTGCAATACTAACTTTATTTCAACATCTATTTTGTCAACAATAGAATCTACAAACGCCTGTGCTTTCTCACTAAATCCCAAAACTATATATATATCTTTTGTTTTATCTTTTATTGAGATAGACTTTCTCGCTTTATGAATGTTAACATTCATATCTAAATCATTATATTTTTGTTTAAGCACATTAATCCTATCCTCTAATTCTCTCCTGCTCTTTTCACTCCATTTCTGTCTAATAGCACTTGCATCACCATTAAAATTTCTTATCTCACTCCAAAATTCAATACTTTCATTTATATCTTTGCCTTCAAAGCAAAAATCAGATGCATTTTTTTCATCCTTTATTTTTTCCAAACAAGGAAGAATATATGTTGCTATAATACCTTCTTCCAAAGAACTTCTATATATTTCTAATGAATATCTATATGCTTCTTCATAATTCTCATTTACAATCATCTCATATTTAGCATAAAGTATTCTTTCGTCTTTTAATTCAATTTTACAAGATAATGTTTCGATTATGCACTCAATTTCTTTATAATAATCTGACATATGAAAATCTAAAATCATATTTGCACATAACCATAAGCTTTTATTTATATAATTATCAGCGTCATACTTTTTGTATATTATTTGAGTTTTTTCATTTTCAACATCCTCATCAAATTCAACATCCTCATCAAAAATATAATTTTTATAGAAATCATAAAATTCTAAAAGCAATTCCTCTTTTGAATTTATTCCAACAATAGATTTCGAAACTTCTTCCCAACATTCATAATATAAAAAATTAATAAATGAATATTCAGTATTATAGAAATCAGGTTTTTCCTTGGCAAACTCTTCTAACTCCTCTATTAAATTATCCATTGAAATCAGCGGATATAAACAAATTGTTTTTATTGTATTATCCGTAAAATCTCCACTGATTATATCTTTTTTAGTAAATTTACATCCCCAAATTATTTTTAATACATTTTCCAAATCTGTTAAACATAGTGATGTAATTATAACATCAGCAATAAATTTAGTGGTATTATTTTTACATATATCAAATTGTTTTCTTATAAGTTTTTCATACTCAAATGTGTATCTCTTTTTTTCATATATACCATCTAGCTTTTTCAGTTTTCTATTTTTGTCAAGCCCTATAGTTTTTTGATCACTTTCCAATTCGTCAAAAAAGTCATTAATTCTCTCTTCACTCTTTTGCTGATTGAATGCGTTTCCTTCCTCATAAATTCCTAATGATTTTAGTCCAACTCTTGTATATTCTTCAGAATTGAAAATAGCAACTTTATTTTTATCACATTTTTTATTTTTAATCAATGTATTAACCATTTGAAAAAAATCCTCATTCAAATATATTATATCATATGGATACACCTCCCCCTTTTCCTTTAAATTAACCGGAGTATTACCTGGAATCGAAACAAGTTTTCTTGAAAAAAATTCTTTTTCAAGAACCTCATCTATAATTTTCTTTCTAATATGCTCTGTAGGAAACCATTTTTTCACTAAACTGGCCACCCTTTTTTCTTCTTTTTCAAATAAGCTATCATTCAATATAATATCCCTATATGATTTAACTATTGAATTTGAAGACACCTGTTTGCAAAAAATACTCCACCATGAATTGCTTTGAAAAGATACTTTATTAGTCCAATTCTGTTTTTTGGGTTTTGAAGTTATATTAATGTTGCGAATTTTTTTCCCCTTATAATCTGACTTCATAGCTTCTGATATTCCATATTTTCCAGAAACATACATATTTTCATTTAAAAATTCATCTGAAAAAAACATTCCCATACGTTTAAAAGTAAATTTATTATTTTTTTCATCTTTTTCATCTCCCGAAACATACAATTTAAATTGAAGAAACCCTTTCCTTAATTCATCGCTGGTTTGATTTAGAACAAACCAATTATGAATCCTTCTCATTAACGAATAGAATGAGTATTTCATATAAAATAAATTTTCATATTCTTTTTTTTCAAGAACATAACCTCTTTTTTCCGGAAATTCGGAAATCGTCCCTCCTCCTTTTTCATTTCTATAATTTTTATTGCCGATATCAGCCATAACCATTATCCCCTATCTTCTTTTATTGCTTGTCACCAGTTTCATCAAAATCCATGTATGTGGGCTTCTGTAATGTCCATCGCACACACATAAATTATCTTGTATTCAAATATATACATATATTCTATCATTGTTCTATTTTAAATCAATAACAATATTTTATTATCTAAACAAAATGAGCTGTGAGTCTCTTTTTTGAAATCACAGCTCATCTATTCAATTTACTATACTTAATAAATTGTTAGTATTTACATTTATACCTCTATCCAAACTACCCAATATATTTTTTAATATACAGTAATCCTCTTTTCCCATATGTACTATTAACATACGATGACCAAGTATAAGTAGCAACTCTTACTGTCAATCTCCCATCCGAATTAGCATCTGTAATGGTAAATCCACTATCTGTAACACCTATAATAGACATCGAATGCTGTCTTCCGTTAGTTCGAATATGCGAACCGACTCCTGCTGCTGTAACTGCACTTTTTAATTTATTTGCCGTCAATCTTCCAGCTGCTACATAACCCGAAACATCTCTAAACTTTCCAGGAGCACTTTTGTCATGACAGCCATACAATTTGTAGGCAATATATCTTGCATAACCGCAGCACTGACTTCCTGCCATATATACTTTTCTTCCGTTAACCGTCGCATAATTACTATTTGTATATTTTCCTCCAATCCGGTAATCACTCATTTGAGTTCCATTTACAGTAAGCAAATTTCCCGAAATGCAATATGTCGATCCTGCATTTGATACTGAACTATTATTCTGTCCTATTCCTTTTACACAACGATCCACATCAGAAGTCAATGCGAAAGCATACTTATACCCAGAAGCAACATTATATTTTATCTGTGTATAACTTCCAGATGTTCCTAATATGGTAACAGAGTCTCCCTTTGTGGATGTACCATATTTTGCCCCACCGATTCTTCTATATGTTGTAAAACTACCTCCTGTATTTCTATATGTACTGCCTCCTGTTGAAAGCAAGACAGCATTTGTTGCAATGTATCCTTTACGCGTTCCTCTCCGTGTTGGATATCCCACATAACAGTATCTTCCTGTAACAGTATACACTGTCACCTCGTCGCTTGGATAAATCCATCCAGTACCAATGGTCAACGCCGAGTTAGAGTACACTCTTGTATTCCAATTACAAATTGTAAAACATTTTCTAACAGAAGCCGCCTTCGCAACAACTACATTTTCGTCTGTATGCATATTGGGAATATTTACTCCTGAAGCCGTTAACACCAACGCCATCACTGAACATACGACCACTTTTGCAATTTTCTTGATTACACTTTTTCTCATATATATCACCTGTCCTTTCTCATATCCTACGTTGAAAATGTTCTTTGGAGCATTAATCTCTAGGGACTATTATTTCTTAGTTCCCAATTGTCATATTTATAGTTCATTTTTCTTTTCCTCCCTTCGTTTTAATCTATACATATTATAAGCAATTGCTCCTTGGGATACTTTTAATCGAATTTATACCCATATTAATTAAAATATCAATCAGATCATCATATCGAAACTTACAATTTTGTCTGCAATGCCAAACTCACATGCTTCCTTTGCTGACATATAATTATCAAATGAGGTAGCTAATGATATTTCTTCAATGGACTTCCCTGTATGTTCTGACAATATAGTGTCGATAATCTTTTTTGTATCCTCAAGCGAGGTGGCTAATGAACGAACAGTAGAGGCTGTTCCTCCCATCTGCGATTTTGATGATATCAAGGGTTCATGAATCATAACTTCCGAATAGGGCATAAGATATCTATGTCCCTTTAATCCTGCTGCAAGTAAAATTGCAGCCATACTGCAGGCCTTACTCAGACAATAAATGTTAACTTCTACAATCTTATTTAGTGATTTAATCATCTCGTACATCGCTAATCCCGCTCGAACTTCTCCGCCGCAAGAATCAACGTATATTGAAATAGCCGTATCCTTATCACTCATCAGCAACACCTGAATTTTTTGACTAAATTCCACCATCATCTCTTCACTAATCTCGCCAGTAATGTATATTTTTCTTTCGTCCGAAAACAGCTTACTTTCCGCTGTCACAAAAGAAACTCCCGTACTTGTTCTCATTAACAAATTGTTTTTTTCACGCATTCTGTATCCTTCCTCTCAATATTTATTTTTTATCTGCCTGTCATCTCATTTTCATACTCTTTAAGCAATTTTTTATACTCCTTATCCTTCAAAATTTCATATCGGTCCACAAAAATCTGCGGTTTTTTTCCTCGTCTCATTATGATTTCTTTTCCAATTTTCATATTCAACACTTCATTCAGTGGACGATCAATTTTTTCAGATATATTTCTCGCTGAAATTCGATCATTGCAGCCCATATAGACATATGTATCGCAATTATCAATAATAATTCTCGCAGCAGAATCTCCATATATATTTTCTAACTGTGCTTCACTCTGAATCAGAAGCAGTGTTGATATTCCAGCCTGACGAAATATACTTATATACTGCTGAAAGTTATTAACAGCGCCTGCACAAGCAAAGTCATCTGCAACAATCTGAATAGGTATATTTAGCACACCTCCTCTATTTTCCGCCAGTTCTATGAGTTTATTAAAAATATTTGCATATAAAATATTTAATAGATAATACAAATTAACATTACATGGTGATATATTTATAAAAATAATACTTTTTTGAGTTGCAAACTCTGAAATACTGAAACATTTTTTTTCCTTTTCTGGCGAAAGATTTTTTAAAACGTCGTCTGTAAACACCTTGTCCAATGTTGTTGCCAAAGAACCTATTACACATTTGATTGTTTTTACCGGAAGGACACTAACTGTCTTCCACATTTGTACAACAAAATGATCTGATCCACACTTTTCCTCAAAATTTTGAAATTTTTCATCCAGATTTGTCTCTACATACTCACTACCATTGTTGGTTATTTTCAACGAATGAAACATGCTGATTACATCTGTCATATTTGCTTTATTTCCTTTTGTACACTTAACATACCCAATAATGCTAGAAAGTAAACTTATAGATGTTTCGTTCCAATATGGATCCACAGATGTTGATTCCATTCTTTTACAATTTGCATACACAATATCTGTCGCTAATTGTGTTATATCCTGCCAAGATCCAACATCTAACGGATTCCAATAGCAATTAGATAGTTCTGGATACGAAAAATCCAACTTAAGAACTTGATAATTTCGATTTTCTAACATACGATGTGTCAAATCATAAACTCGATTTTTTGTTGTGGTAACAATCAAATTAGAATTTTGGGCTTCTATTAGTCGCTTTAAAACAATAGAATATGTCTTTCCAGAGCCACTTCCTCCTGCAACTAAAACATTGTTGTTCACACCAGTTATATCACAATTAGTGGAATATTCTATACCACTTCCTAATACCATTTTATCGTAGTTTTTACCAACCATCTTTTTGCATCTTCCTTTCTTTGAACATTTAGTATTTTGTTGCAACAACTCCAAATATAATCATTAAATAGAGTTTTCTGTAATAAATTTACATATTTTCTGTTTCATCAAGAGCCTCCTCTCGTATTGCCTGAATAATAAGAATATAAAATTCCGTAAGGCCTATAAATAAAAAAATAAGAAAAACACCTATTACAGCATACATATTTTTCAATAATAGTTCCTCAAGCCATCCATCATAATCTCCCCAAGGGTATATCATTCCATGAAGTATTTTAGAACCACACCATCCATATATTAATGATGTGACCGAATGCCATACTAAATATTCAATAAAAGATGAAACCCCTTTTTTGTATTTCAATGCAGTTAAAATAGTTATTCCTGCCCACACGGTAAGAACTATGTAGCAAAATAACACCTCTTGCTTTCCTATCATTGTAATAACATCCATTATTCCCGCACCTAGACTAAGTGCACAAACAACAATAATAATCAAAATCATGCAAAGCGTATTTTTAAATCCGTAGTCTCCCATATCCAATCACCTGATCCTTTCATAAATAATTACTTTTGTTATCTATGATTAAACTATACTTCTTTTTGACGCAGATTAAATTAATTAAACCGTTTATGATAATAACTAAATTTCTTCGCACTATTAATCGTTATATCCCATACTGCACTATTACAAAAAAATCAGCACTACTGATTTACACAGTAAATGCTGATTTTTGCAGTCATTTTTATTGAATTGTATCTATAGCAAATTTTACGCCTTATTCCTGAAATATTAGATCCGAAAAGAAAATATTTTGCGTAGAAGATTCAATGGTCAATATATCATTGTTCCACTCCTTATTATCATGGCTCAAAACCTTTTTTAAAATATTGTCATTAATTCGTGATAGGTCTTTTTCATTTACCATTGCAACTTTCATGCATACGGGAGCAAGTACAGGAGATGTTGCCATAAATAATCCTATATATCTATCTAATTCCCCGACTGATTTCACAAGTGATATTTCAACTTGTTCTAAAGAATGTTTATTTTTTAAATGTATAAAAATATTACTGTCCTCCTCTTTGGTATATCCAGTATATTCATAGTCAAATTTTCCTGTAGTTTCACGAACATTATTAAACATAATTGTACCAGATTCCGTAAATGTTATTTTCGATACAATCCTTTTCTTATCCATTAATTCCAAAAAAGAATAATACACAATCCAATAGCTCCGATTAATCAACGACATACTTTGAGGTGTTGTCAACATTGATAATATTTTATCATATGATGCATCAAAGTATTCCATATTCGCAGTGACATAATTGATTTTACGAAAAGCTTTTATTTCCTCAGGCAACTCCATTGGCCACTCGAAGGATCTCATTTTAACTGGAACAATATTTTTTCCATACATTAAACTTGTCGATATTTCTTTCCGAACCCAATCATTATCTGATTCACAACATCTCTTCATGCTTTCAGGCGATAAAATAACGATCACATCTTTACACTCTTTAATTACTTCCAACAATTTTTCATCATATTTTCCCTGACGCAAAGATGAAACATCATAAAATACATTGCATCCTGTATTTTTAAGTTTTTCATACAGAAAACAAGCTAATGCTTCACCACCCTCTCGACGATAGCTTATAAAAATATCATATTTCATATCTATTTTTCCCCCTGAACTAACTTAAGGCAATACCGCACAAAATATCTACCAGTATAATATCGTAATCCTTTAATAAAAACAACAAATATATTATACTTTTCAAAAAGCATCCCATGAATCTCTCCACAGGATGCTCCCTCTTCCGGCTTATCTCTTCTTATCGAAACGGTGTATCCCTTGCCTCCTGCCAGCCGTCATGCCCGACACTTGGTTTTGTCTGTTCCTTTCCCTCACCGCTTTTCTGCTTTTCCTTACTTTCCTCAAAGGACTTTCTTATTGCACCGTAGAGCTTTTCCCGAAATTCCTTTGTCACCGGAAAGCAGATATCCTGATAGATACTCTTTCCCTGTTCATCCGTCTGCTTCGTCTTATAGGACGGCATCGCTACAAAGAGTCCATTCTTCCCCTGTAAAAGCGATACATTGTTGATCACGAAACAGTCCTCCAGATAGATCCTGGCAAGTCCCTTGAGATTGCTTCCGTCCCGTTCAAACGGTGTCGCTTTCACCTGAAACTTTAATTCCGGTTTCTTATCCTTATCTGCCTCATAGATCTTAAGCTGCAGGCGGTTTTCTTTCTCCTGCTGTACCTGTTCATAAGCCTTTAAGATCCCGTCATAGAGCTGTTCCCGAAATTCCTTTGTGATCGGATGGCAGATATCCTTATAGCCGCTGTCATCTTTGCTGCTTGCATACCTCGGCATGGATACAAAGGACTGACCATTCTTGTTCTCGATCACTGCGATATTGCTGACCTTGAAGCTTTCCTCAAACACCACCGATGCAAATGCACGGATGTTTCCCTCTCTTTTTTCTAACTGATTTACTGTAATCTCCATATTCATATAAAACACCATTCCTTTCCTGATTACAACCACAGCATTTCCTTTTCTGCTGTGACGTGTGCTGCTTTCTTATCTGTTCCACCTGTCCTGCTACTGATTACCACACAGCAGTGCGTTGATTGCTTCCCGGATATCCCTGCCGTCGATCTCATTTCCAAGACACTCCCAACCTTCATACCTCTCTCTGGCAAACAGCTCGATTCGAGGAAGATCTCCGCAAAGCTCCACGATTCTGTCTCTGATCTCATCCGGCTTTTTGCTGTGCTGCATGCGGTGAGCAATGCAAAGCTGTCTGACATTCGGGGATGCCCTGTGAGGGTGTCCCTTGGTTGCCAGCAGACAGATTTCCGAGCAACTCCTTGTCCAAAAACCAAGTCCCACGAAGAACGAATCTGATTTCGGGTTCTGTTTGATCCAGTTAAAAGCGCAGGTCTTATACTGAAATCCCCAGCTGTCGATCACCGAAAGTCCCTCCCTAAGCTTCGGAAAAGTCACCCACAAAAACAGCACTGCATCATCCGCAGCAATCTTATCGACCGGAATGCTCCGGATATCCTGAATCGCCATAGTCTGGTACCTGTCTGCAGCCACCCCCTCCCCTTTCTGCCGTTCATATTTCCACGGCGGATCCGCATAAATGATATTATATTTCTCCATATCACTGACTCCTTTCTTCTGAAACCGCCTGATCATCTGTCCCCTTCACCGGCTCGCACTTCACGACGAAGCGGTTCGCACCGTGGTTTGCACAGGTAAAAAGCGTCAGGCTCTCTCCTGCGGTCGGCTCTGTCACCCACTCATTGTAGGGAGTTACGACTTTTGTTTCTGTTACCGTGTATTCGTGCTTTTCCCTGCTCTTATTCGTAAGAAACACCTTTGCCCCGGCTTCGATGTTGCTTAGATAGGTAAAATACACACCCCGGCGGCTGCCGTTATGCCCGGCAAGGACACAGTTGCCTTTGCTGCAGGGCTCCGCTGTGTTTGTCATATGACCGATTCCCTCATTTAACTGCACGCTGCCTGCCCCTTCAAATACGGGATATTTGATGTCTAAACTCGGTATCTCAATGATCCCGATAACACCCTCTTTCGATAAAAGGGACGCTTTCTTTTTATGATCCTCTTTGTTCTGTTTCTCATTGCCCTGTTCCTCCTCAAACGCCTCGATATAACGGTTATTTCTCTCCTGCTCCTTCAGCCGCAGAAGAAAGGGGACTGCCACAATGGCAATCCCCAGCAGGATCAGTATCATGTCTTTTTTTATTCGTTTTCTCATCGGTAAGCTTCTTATTCTTTATGATCTCCGCATAGGTGATCAGGCGTATCATCTTTCCCATTACTGCCACCTCCTTTCCATCCGACCGCAGCTAAGGATCAACAGCACGATCTTTAAGATACTGCAGGCAAGAAGAAACACAATCTTTACTGCCTCCAATGCCAGTACCACCGCATGTAATATCACACGCAGAATCACTTTCACTACAGATAAAAGAAATCCCATACTGTTTCTGATCACTTCTCCTGCCATAACCCACACTCCTTTCCGTAGACGCTTTTGCGTCGAAGGAATCGCGAGTCAAATCTCAAATTTGACTCTGCGATAAGAGCTACTTTGTGACGCCTCCGTCACAAATAGCCGTGTGATAAAATACTGCATCAGCAGTATTTTTCACACTAATCCCTCCAATCTATGCCCATTTCATCACGTTGTCCATCATTTCTTCGCTGATCTCATGCTCTTTTTCTTCCCTGTTTTGTAACGATCCCGGAGCTGTCTCATGTACCTGTGACGGTGCCACCGCAAGCTGGCGCATCATTGCCGCCATCATGGTATCTGCCATGTGCATAAACATCTCCTGATACATTTCCTTTTTCATATCTTCCCGCATCTGGTTTCCAAACTCCAAAAGATCCTTTCTCGTAAGCGGCTCTGCTTCTTCCTCTTTTTTCTCCTTTTTACAAAGCTCTTCGATTGATTTTCCGGATACATACGCATCCAGAGCTTCCAAAACAAACTGATTCTTTGATCGGTAAATATCCGTATCCAGGTTATTCAAGATTCGAAACAGCTTCACATGTTCCGGATTGTCCAGACTAAAGCGCAGGCAAAACTGTTCATACTGCTTTCTCGCCATATAAATCCTCTTTTCTGAGCGTTTATTGCGAAGAGGCGAAGAGAAATTCGCACATGCGATTTCTCTTCTTCCATCAAAGCTATTTGCCTTCGCTCAGAAGCAAACAGCCGTGTGATAAAATACCGCATCAGCGGTATTTTTCACACTTCTCACCCTTTCTATCCGACTCTGCGAATCGTGCGTTCCAGATAAATTTTGCCAAGATAATCAAATCCTTTCGCATTCGCTCTGACATCTTCAATATAAGTAACATTATTCTGATGAAGATTTCCAAACCGTTTCATTACCGTTGCTCCGCCACCCACAAAAATGATCGGTGTCAGATCCATGTTGTAACCAAGCTCTCTGATATAGTTTGTGATCGTCTCACAATACTTGTGAAGCTCTTCCAAAATGATGTCCTTGTATTTATCCGGCAGATTCTCTGCTCCATTGAGCATTACCTGCTGAATGTCATATTCATCCATCTCTGCATTAAGCTTTCTCACACATTCCTTATTGATCTGCTGAATGCAGGTGATAATGCCAGAGTTTTTTGTTACACAGACGGATTCATCCGGACTCTGATTGATGATCGGCATCAGATCTACTGTCCATGACCCGATATCCACCACAAGCACTTTCGGCGAAAAATCATTGATCTGACTAGCAACTGCGGCAAAACACTGTGGATATACCGAAATCCGTTCGATCGTAATGTGATACTGTTTCTTCTCATACTTAAAAGTTACTTCCCGGTTCCGGCTCAGGTATTTGATAAATGCCTCCTTCTCTTTACCAAAGCGGGTAAGCGGAAGTCCCACCGCCCAGTAGACATTGGCATTTCTTCTTCCGAGCCTGTCCAGCTCTTTCGCTGTTGCAGCTAAGGAAAGCAGATAATAATTTTCATCCTCTACCTTGCTGTCCTTCACCTTTAATCTCTCACTTCCGACCTTATAATACTTCCCATCCTTCTCCAGAACATTTTCAAACAATGCCGGCTCTGTGGTGATCTCCCGGATCCCTGAAGTAAATGTTTCATGTACTGTTTTCATGTTTGACCAGCCGTGGTCAATGGCAATCACTACTGTATTCTTATCCATAATCTTCCTCCATTTCTGTTGCATATGTATTTCTTTATATTTCCATTTACTTTAGAAGTCATGTATGTATGCGTGATTTCTCACATCCTCTTCGCCCGCATACTGGGAACTGCTGACCGGCTGCTTTCGCATTCACAACACTCTGTTCATTCAGAATGATTTCCTCGTTTGCCGTTTTGAGGATAAGGACATTTTGCATATCCTTTGTGGTTCATTATCCATCCGCCACATATCTGTCGTACTCGCTAAGCACCTTCACCGTTAGGTTCCTCAATTCTCTTCGCAAGTTATGACTGTCTTGTCTGACAGTGTACCGGACTTTTACCGAAATAAATTAAATATTCAGCAGTTGCTATTCAGTTGTCTTGGTGTATCACAACACCGTACCCATATAGTAAACTACCTATGCAGACTTGTTTATACACACAAATGGTAATTCTGTGATACAACTTACCTTTTTATGGTAAAACCGTCTTTATAAATACTCTGCCTATGCAACAAACAAAATCTGATACTACATATCAGCTAATCGACCTCATCAGAATTGCCATGTTCATCAGATAAGTCTATTTCATCTGCATCTTCTCCTATGGGTAAGTCCTCTGGCGGCTGATAGCACTCGGCATATCCGTAAATCTTCTGCTCAAAATATTTTCTCGGACATCTTCCCGGAATAATCAGATATCCCTGCTTCTCCAATTCAGCATTAAATCTGCGAATGATCGTGTATGCCTTTGATGTTCCTATTCCAAGCATTTCTGATACCTCTTTAGCAATTACAAATGCCTTATTAGAACCTACCATAGTGAAACCTCCTTTCATTTTTATCCAAAACACGCAATATTGTTTCGTGTTTTGCCCTATTATATTTCCATAATTTGTGTTTGTCAACAAATTTTCACAAAATATCCACTATTGACTTTCGTATTTTTCTGTTGTATGATTTAATTGTTCCTACAAACGCACTAAAAACCACATAATTTTTTCGTGAAAGGAGTGATTACCATCATGGGTAGCGATTCGATCAATGACAAGCTGGTTGCTGCCAACCTCAAAAGGATACGCAAGCAGCAACAGGTAACTCAACGGCAACTTGGAGAACTGACTGGCAAAAGTGAACGAACCATTCAAAATTATGAATCCGGCAAGATCAATTTCAATATAGAAATGATTCAGACCCTCGCTTCAGCACTGCATATTGATTGGCAAGAATTGATGAATAACCTTGATTCATTGGACAAAAGAAATTCTCCAGCAAATAAATATGTACTGGAATCTCTCGGCGACATTATCAATGTTCTGTTTCAGATTCAACAGACCTACGACCTGTCTCTTCACTTTGATGTCAAAAAACCGCCCACTGATTCAGACTGGGAAGCAGACATCCACATTCCAGGAAAAGGAAATGCCAAATATGATGCCGATTTTTGTTTATTCATGGAAGATTGGATTCAAAAAATGCGTCAGCTATACGATGAAAAAATTTCTATTGATGATTATCAGAGCTGGCAAAATGAAACCATCACCTATTATACCGACAGCAAACTTACCCCTTGGAACGAACGTCCGAATATGGAGGCGATAGATATCGAAAAAAATCTGTACCGCTGGACAAACCCATACAAAAAATCCTAAAGGGAGTCAAAGAGTTCCAGAAAAAATGCCCCGGCAACTTGTACCGAGGCTAGTGACTTTCAACCAAAAGGCTGATATAATCACCCTAGACAAGTAGATTATATCATAGCCTTTTACAAAATGCATTGAATTTTTATCATGCAAAGAATTATTTTGAAAAAGGAGATGATTGTATGCCAGCTTTTAAAGATTCTAAAACTGGTAAATGGTTCGCCAAATTCTATTATACAAACTGGGTTGGCGACCGAAAACAAAAGTGGAAACGAGGCTTCGCCACCAAAAAGGAAGCACAGGCGTATGAAAGAGACTTTTTGGAACGTCAGGCAAGAAGTCCGGATATGACATTTGCCAGCCTGTATGAAATCTATATCGAAGATATGGCTGGAAGGTTAAAGGAATCTACATTAGCTCACAAACGAAATATTTATGAAACCAAGATCCTTCCCTATTTTAAGAATAAGCCGATTAACGAGATTCAGGCAACGGATATCCGCAAATGGCAGACTATGCTCATGCGTGATTCGCACAATTATAAGGATACTTATCTGAAAAGCATCAATAATCAGTTAAGTTGCATTATGAATTATGCCAAACGTTTCTACAACTTAACTACAGATCCCTGCGGTCGTGCCGGCAGTATGGGAAAAGGCAACGCAGAGGAAATGGATTTTTGGACTTTGGATGAATATCTTGCCTTTCGTGAAGCAATACAGGACAAAACTGTTTCATATCTTTGTTTTGAGATTCTTTACTGGACAGGTATGCGCGAGGGAGAAATGCTTGCTCTCACCGCAGAGGATATTGATTTTGAGAAAAATACCATCCGAATCAACAAAACTTTCTCCCGCTATCGTGGCAAAGATGTCATCACGGTTCCAAAGACAAAGAAAAGCAGACGCATTGTTGCCATGCCCGACTTCCTTGCAAAAGAAATGGAGGACTATATCAACCGGCAATATATGCTGGATCCAAAACGCAGACTTTTTCCATATACCAAATCTTTTTTAAGTCATGAAATGCTTCGCGGCTGTAAAGATTCCGGTGTCAAAAAGATCCGCATCCACGATCTCAGACATTCGCACGCCAGCCTGCTGATCAATCAGGGCTTTGACGCATTGACGATTGCAGAACGATTGGGACATGAAAAAGTATCCACTACATTAAATACTTACTCACATCTGTTCCCACACAAACAGGGAGAATTGGTTCAGAATCTGCAAGACCTTTTAGTTCCGCCGGTAATTGATCAAAAAAATGATTTTGTTGCCACTCCGGAACATGAAGAGAAACAAGAAAAGGCACCAGGAAACGTTATCCCAATGCCAATTCGTCACATTATTTAATCCGAAATGTTGCCAAAAAGTATCGTACCATTTAACATATTTTGGCAACTTGTTCCCTATTCTACTGGGTTTGCAATAAAAAGTGTTTAGTAGCAAATTAGTAGCAGAGAAAAAACAAAAGTCCGGGAACGCTCATAAATAGGGGATTCCCGAGAAACCGGGAGCTATTCAAACTCGGCAATTTTTTGCTTTGACTTAAATTATTTTGTTTAAGTTTTATTTGAAATCTGCCGATATATTACTTCATTTGCACATTTTATTTTGGTTTACTGATTTTCTGTTGCCAAATCGTTGCCACTTCATTATATCGAATGTACAGTAAGTCTGCAACTATTATTTCAACCACCGCTATGTCCCTATAAACAATATGTTTTGTGCTTACTTTCTCAATATATACCTCTTAATAACCAATCAAATTATTATTCTGTGTATTTTTTTACAATAACACATTGATCTAAATATTTGTGAAGAAATGAGACTTGTTGTAATACATCCACCGCTGCATTTTCATCAATGTCCCAGCGTATCCTCAACTCATGAGCTGTAACATTACGGACCATGTGTATTATACCAAGCATCATCTCCTTAAGACCATTTTGTTGATTCTGTTCCGATGATGTTCTTAATGAATTAAGCGCAATATATGGATTCTTACTTGAAAACGCTATCTGAATCAATTCATTCCCATCTCCGGGTAACTCTGTCATTTCGCGTACTCTGTCACATAAACTTTTGGCAGCTTCTTGCACCGCATGAAAATAGTCTTCTACCAATAGTTCTTCCTTGCAACAACAGAGAACATATTGATGTGCCCCATATCCATATAATTTCTGTCTAAGTTCTCTTGTTCTTCTTGTAACTTCTGATACCCCCTGTGCTTTTTGTACTGCTTTGAAATTACCTCCGTCATCAATTTCTATACCTTTTAACATGAGAATTTTATTTGTTTCCATTCTTCGCTTAGCATATTTTTCCTCATCCATAAGACCTCTTGCAGGATCCATACACTTTTGAATAAACATATATATTGAATTGCAGGATTTATCATTAACACATCTTTCTATAAACGAATTATACAATCTCTTATACTTTGTCATAGTCGGATTTTCATCCGAAAATCCATATTGTTTCAATAACACACCTAATTCTGAACCAGTAAAGCCATACTCCGTATCTGCCAATGCTTTACTTATTGCCAAAATCTCCCCTTGCGATAAATTTGGAAATTTCAAAGTCATCTCCCCTTCGTACAATTTTTTTTCATGCCACCGTTAGCTTGCTATGATTTATAGATTGTATAGTTATATTTTACTATGTTTATAACTGTTAACATAGTATTGTCCCATCTATGTACACTGTAAAATTCTTATCTGCTGTCCTTTTTACATTTTGCAAATATATACATCACTTAGTAGTAACTAAATATACCTAAGCTCTTACATATACCTTCTTCTGTTTTCATACACATCCATATTTTGGACATTGATTTTCATATTTGCAATTAGTCCTTTTCTTGTTTTGTTCCCACTGTCGTTCAATCTCTTGTTGAAGACTAGGATTTAAATTTTGTAAAACTATCTTCTTTTTATTTATCATTTTCTTTACGCGACTTGCAAAACCATTTCGAAAATTCTTGTCTAACGAATTAAAATCTAACTTTCCATCATTAATTATTTGTAGCATCCATAACGCAATATCCTCTGCGCAAAATGTCTGGGTTTGATTATTCCATACCTGTTCTAAAATGATGTTTGCAAGTTGTATCAATTTTCCTGCATTTAATTGATCTATATCTCTGTGTAAATTTGCATATTCTTCTATTTTTGTTATTCCAGTAGTCTCTGCAATACTTAATCCTGCTTGCCTTATAATATTTACATCCAAATACACTACCTTAATTTCATCTAATGATCTAAAGCCCGAAGTTAAAGCTAATACCGCATGCCTTATTTCATTCTCGCCTTTATCACCAACATACCATGTTGAAATCGCATTTTCTTCAGCACTTAAATCACTAAGTGATTCTGCATTGATATCTTCCAAACAAGTTATTTCATGCTGTTCTTGTATCCATCTTGGTGGTGTAATCATTCTCATTAAGTATGCCATTTTGTTCATCCCCATTTTCCTTTATGTAATTCACTACCCTATCCCATTCTTTTTTAGCCCAACTTTGTTTAGGGCTAAAATTAATCATGTATTCCAAAGAATCCTTCGAGTTCCAATTAGAAAAAGCCTTAATTGCGTAAGACACAACTCTCGGATCATCATGTCCCAACATTGTCATCGCCATCATTGGACCATAAGGATATGATTGCTCATAATCCAAATGGGATAAAGCATGAATAAGTGTACATAACAATAACACATTCGACGAGTTGTGTAAAAATAGTTCATATATCCACTCAGATGTATCTTTTACAGATGTTTCAGATATCAAATCATTAATAATAAATTCTATTTCCGTCGGTTCTCCGATCTGTATTTTCCCCCAATTTAAACTTGAAAAAATTTCTTCCTTCGCATTTTCCCAATTAACAGTTTTAGAATCTATAAACCAGTATTGAGGTTGTTTATTTGTTTCAATTGATCCTTCTTCGGGAACATCAATAATCTCCTCCACAATATCTTCTCTTAACTCAGGTGCAGATAAGGTTGATGCCTCTTTCCTCTCAATGATTTTCTCAATCAAAGCAGCTGTAATCCACCTGCTAACCATAGAACTAACTTCTAATCGCATCAAATTCCTCCATTATATTGTTAGTAATATCATGACTACTTTTTTCGGCTACATGAAAAAATTCTGTACAATTTTGTACATTAAATCGCTCATTTGTTAACTCTCCTAGAGTATTAATATCTGTGTCAATTCGCACTTGGTCAATGACAATTCTATTCCCACTAACTGATGTGATTCCCGTAATATTTCTTCCTACATTAATTTTCTCTCCTAAACACTCGATATCTTTTCTTGACACCCTATGCGAAGCATATTCAATCAATTCCCCCTCCCCTTCATAATTTGCAGGTGCTGCAATCCTATCTTTTAACATTCTTTCCTCTTGTGTTGTTAAATTTCTTAAGAATGTTGTTGTATTCAACGCAATTCGATTAATCTTCAACTCAAATATCGAAACTAACCTATTTAAATAATCTGCTGTTTTTGTTATATCTATATTCCCTCCCTCAACATCTATCCTTTCTGGTAAAATTGTGATTGTACACTGTAATTCACTATTTACTAACTGAGGTCTCATCAATTGACAAACATTATTCTGCGGTTGTTCAATCTTTATAAGTGGAATCATATTGGGCATAAATCCCATCTTTCCAAATTCTTGATATAATTTTGCCACATTGTCTGGAGTATTCTCAATAAAATCATAACGACCAAATATACTATATTTTTTCGTCTCTAACTTTTCATTCATAACATTTTTTCCTTTCTTAGTCACAGCACTATTTATAGTCATCTGATATTTATTAAAATAATAATTCATAACTATATTTAGTAACCTCAATTTAATATATTTCATACAACAAGTTTTAATGTTTATATATTAATTCTGTTCTATGCATCTCCACTAATTATGTCATTCCATGCTGTCTTATGCTGAAATTTTATTGTCTCATCAGTTTTCATCGCTTCGACATAATAATCAATAAACTCAGCCGGATCTTCCAGTAATCGCAAATAATACTTTAATGAAGTGTAAACACCATTCACAATAACCTGACATCCGTGTATATTTCTAATCCGTTGTATTTCCTCATCTATGCCATCCCAATCGGCATTATCCATTTTCGCAGTCGTCAACAAATAATATCGATCAGTATTGTAGATTTTAAATTTTTCATACGCATCAGCAACCAATTGTTTAGTTATCTTTATTTGATGTTTAACTTCAACGCCCTCAAACGCCGTTCCATTTTCATTATTTACTTGAACATCTCCAATTTGACCTGATTGAGCATCTGAGGAATTGTGTGATTCCAGTTTGCATAATTCTTTATCTTTGTACCTCATAACCTGTGACATCATACACTCATATGCAGCATATATCGCAAGCGTTGGTAATCTTGATGCACCGGCACAGGAATAATTGTATGTGAAGTGTTTCTCTAAAATCTGTATAATTTTAGCAATAGATAAGCTATGTGGTTTTGCTAAATCTATATTCATATCATCTCTTTGCTTTATCAACTGCATGAAAAAATACAGCAAATAGTCATTTGGTGATTGATGTTGAACTTCCACACTATCTATAACATGCAAAAATGCTTGTTTTACATTTTCAGGACGTATTTTCCCCGGATAACTCAAATCATATGGATGTGGCTGCTCAAGTGATCTTGTTAACCACCCGGATTCCGCCATTGAAGGGAAACTAACCCGCTTCATAAACGGTGTAATATGATTCTGGTCAATACCTCGTCCAGCAAATCCATGTTCCAACTGTGCCTGATGATATCTAATATCTTGTTTTGGATTAAATATTTTATGTGTAAGCAATGTTGTCAACACTGCAACCATTCCTTTATTTGATTCAGATCGCTCAACGATCAGATTTAAGTTATCTATATCTTCTTTTTTTATACCAGACACAGTTAAATCATTCTTCGAAACTTTAATCATAGCATCATCATATATTTTATTTAATATCTCATCATGGCGGTCCATCGTATCACTCCTTACTAAAAAATTGTTTTTTAATTTCTTTTGCAACATCCTCAATCATCGGTACACAAACTGAATTTCCAATTTGCCTATATTGTTCAGCAATTGAGCTCACCCGCTTAAAATCGTCTGGAAATCCCATAATACGAAAACATTCATTCAGAGTCAATTTTCTTACTCTCCCGTCCAATGTTAATACAAAAAATCTTCCAGACGATTCTTGAGACGGAAGCGTAGGATGTACTCCTCTTACCGAGTAAATGCGATTAGGTTGTTTATGTACTCTTGATAAATGTTCTGTTCCGGGTCTAACACCAACTTTACGAATTGATTTATTTCTATATCCAGCAAATATTAAACCCGACACTTGTTTTTTAGGATTTTCCAGCAACGTATACTCTGAAGGATCCAAATATTCAAACTCACCCTCTCTATCTAAAAAATCCGCCAAAACAACTTTTTTATGTTTTTTTATGCAAGTAAAATCAAACTTTCCAATTCTGCTTGCAACAATTATTATTCGTTCTCTATTTTGTGGAACACCAAAATTAGAGGCATTCAGCACTTTCCATTCGACATCATATCCGAGTTCTTCTAGTTTCTTTAATATTACTTTTAATGTATTTCCCGAATCATGATGAACCAAATGTTTTACATTTTCAAGAAAAACCACTTTAGGTCTTTTCTCTTTTATAATTCTACAAATTTCAAAAAACAATGTTCCTCTTGTATCCTGAAATCCTTTCTGCTTTCCTGATATACTAAACGGCTGACACGGAAATCCAGCACACAATATATCATGTTCAGGAATATCTGTTTTCTCTGATATTTTACAGATATCCCCCAAAGGCATTTCTCCATAATTTTCATTATATGTTTTGCGACAATCCTCATTTATATCGCAGGAAAAGACACATTTAAATCCCGCACGAGAAAACCCCATGCGTATCCCTCCAACACCACAAAACAAGTCAATAAATTTATATTTTCGGTATCGCATATTTCACCTCTCATAGCCATACAGATACTTATTTCCCGTACAGCGTACTAGTTCTATATTACCACATTTCCTTTATATATAAAACAATATTTATTTAAAATGTTATAAAAAGCTAATTGCCATACTCCCTCAACCGCCTCTCCACCTCCCCTTCCACATTCGCCTTAATCCCATTCACTCGTCTCACCCATTCCATCGGATTCTCCGCTTTCAGCCGTTCATCCACGCTCTCCTTCTCCATGATCCGTCTCACCGCCTGCTCCACCTCCCGATGGCATTCCTCATCCACTTCATGGAGGTACCTGTTCCAGGTTCCATCCTGCAGCATCATCCGATATTCATGTGCTCGGTGTTCCCACATATACTCTGCCCGGATCAGTCCATATTTTCCAATCGAATAATCCGTTTCCTACTCGAATGTCAGATCAGGATAGTAGCAGCCATCCTCTGCCAAATGATAGACCAATCCGTTTTCTTCAATCACTTCCGGCAACTCCTGCTCCTCTAAATCTCCTGTAGAAACTTCTTCCATCTGTCTCATATCCTGCAATTCTTCTCGCATCATAATTCTGTCATCCTTTCTCCCTAACGAATAAGAGAAAGTTATATCTCTCTTATCCCAATTATCTAAATTAAATGCCCTTTTATTGTCTGTGTAAATGTTCATCTCCGTTATCCGGCAGCATGTCGGCGAACCTCTCCTTAAAAGCATCCCACAGATTCCTACCATTGATCTTCAGTTCTCGCATAAATTCTTCAACTTTATTAAGTATCTGCCGAAGCATATTGTTTTCACTTTGAAGCTTCTGATTCTCGTACTCCAACTTCTCTTTTTCATATCGTGTTTTCACTATCTCGTCGAAAAATTCTGCCTGCCGGTCTGTCACCGCTACACTGCTATATTTATAATACAAGTCCTCTGCCGTTTTCAGATGAGAAGTAACTTGTCGTTTGGCTTCCTCCGTTTCTTCTATTACACGATCACGCTCCGCCCTGACAACACCTGTTTGTACCTGCATCGTCTCCATCTCATCCTTTGCAGTAGCCAATGCCAGCTCCATACTTTTCTTATCCGTCAACAGCTTTTCAACTTCATCCTGCAACTTGTCATGCTGATTTGCAAGCAGCTTATAATCCCCTTGCAATAACCGATAGTCTCCCTGGAGTTGATCACATTCCAAGCGAAGCGTTTCCTTGCTATTCAGCAAATTTTCGTGTTCTCTTTGCAATGCATCATACTTCTGTTTCAGTTCATTACTCAGCGACAAATAATGTAAATACCTATCCTCTGCTTCCTCCTGCTTAACCTCCCATTGTCTGCAAGATTGCTCTAATTCTTCCAGGCACTTTCTCTGTGTACTCAACTGTTCCCAATTTGATTCCATACATCTTTCCTGCTGTTCCATAGTATCTGCCTTGTCCTGAAGCTTTCGTTCTAACTCTTCTACTTCCTGCTTTCGCATCTTCTTCTCATAGTTGTATACCGACAAATGCTTTTCATGAGTCCCCAGTTGCTTCCACTCCAAACCACGTTGCTGCATTAGAGTTGCAAGGTTTTCCTTTTCATTTCGCACCCATTGCATACTTTCCGTATCATTCCGTCCTGTTCCGGCAAACCCAAGTGCTTTCATAGCACCCTTTAAGGACACCTTTGTTGATATGCCTCGTTTATTTCCTTTGGAAAAGGGAACAAAATCAATATGAAGATGCGGAGTCTGTTCATCCATATGAAGAACTGCATTGAACACCCGCAGACTTGGATTTCTTTCTTCAAATCCCCTCATGTATCCTTCAAGGATCTGTCTGACCACTGCAGTCTCCTCCATCATACAGTTGGAATCCTTCATATTCCCAATCTGAACAATGACCTCCGTGAACAAATGCTCCTGATGACCATCCTTTATCTTATTGTAATAATCTTGAATTATTCGATCTTTCCGTTTCTGCTTAGCATTATATTCTTCCACAGCCTCGTCAAACAGTTCGTGATAAATTCCCCTAAGGTCTCTCTGCACAAATACAACATTTTGACTTATCCTGTCGGCATCAACATTCTCTGCCACAAATACCCTGTTATTATGTTTTAGGCATCCATTGCCTATCGTTACCGAAATAGTTCTCTCCATATGCGATCAGTCCTTTCTTTTTATCCGTTAATTGCTTCTGTAAAAATTCTCTGCTCATTGTGTTATTCCTCCAATCTGCTTTGCATTTTTTTAATCTCGATATCATCAATCAGCGCATTATTTCTGTACATGATAAAGTTTCGAAGAAGCCTCGCTTCCCTTAGTTGAATTTCTAAAGTAATTCTTTCTCTGGGATTTCATATTCCAGTCAAAGTCAAGCCGCTAGGCGATGACTGAGACGGAATATGTTTTGTTACTTTTGTCAAAAGTAACGCAAAGGCACTTTTGGCTGCGACGCCTCCAAAAATGCAACCTGCTCCGAACGGTAAACCGTTCTTCTCAGGCTTTGCGCCCTGCCGGGAGCTTAACTTCCGCATCCAGTCAGTGAAAATACCGCTGCATTGCACCGATATTTTCCTGCCATCTGCTCGTAAGTCCTACTCCAATCTCTTAGAAATACTACTTTTACCTCGTGAAGCTGTCTTATCTTATTCTCTCCTCATACTACTTCAATCCCTTATATTCTCTAGCTTTCGCCACTTTGTCCATTACAGATAAAAGAGCATCCACCGTGCTTTCTTCCCACCCGGCTAACCATATCAGTGTCCGGATTTCTTCCTGCGACAGATCTACATCACGCAGAAATTTCAGTATCTTTTCCATCTGCCGGCTTTGATATTCCGTCAATCCAACCACCCCGTTTCATTCAGATGTGCTAGTGTAAAGTGATAGTTTTTCCCGCTTTTGCTAGTGTAAAGCTATATCAATTTCTGAAAATGATAGTGCAAAGTGATAGCACCGTCTACTCCTTCTCCGGCACATATATATTTTTTGATAGCAATTTTTTAAAAAGATATAGTTTTTTCTATCTTTTTCGCTGAAAATATATAGAAACTGCTATCTATGCATCCATCTGTGACGGTCGTGACGATGGTGACGATATTTTCACTACACCCCGGCATCAAAAATACCGTCACAACCGTCGCATATCGTCACGCTTTCTAACTTGCAGGAGAATTTATCGAATTCTTTACAAGTTCCTCATCTTTTACAACATAGTCTGTTACATTATCTTTCTTCTCAAGGGATATCACCCGACCATTGTGTCCACGGCTGGCAGCATAACGAATGCCATGATCCAGATACAACCGCTCCACACTAACATTCAATTTTCGTGTCAGAACATTCGGCTGCATATTCAAACCACTTAATTCCTGAAGCAGTTCTGTGGCTGTTCCCTGCCACGAATGCCGCAGACTCATAAATTCCACGATTTGTTCCAGCACTTCATCCGGCGGCTCTTTCCAAAGCTCCGTTTCCGCTTTCACCAGTTTCCATACACACTGCTCTCTTTCAAATTCAAGTGACAGTTTCTGGTCTGGTTGATCACGCCCGGCAATCTCCAATGTTGCTTTATTCTGCGTACGCTTTTCCTTCTGCATAACAAACGCTCCATCCGCCGCCCCAAGCAGACCGTTGGTGCCGGAGATCATATCGAAACTATCCGAAGATTCCAGTTTTCTCGTATGATGAACCAGCAAAAGACAAATTGCATGTTCATCGCTGAATTTCTTAAACCGGGTAACAATATCGTAGTCACTGGCATAACTGTATTTGTCTCCGCCAACCTCCCGGACTTTCTGCAGCGTGTCAATAATGATCAGCCGTGCATCCTTATGTTCCGCTACAAACCGGCTCAATTGTTCTTCCAATCCCTGATTTAATGTCTTAGATCGTGTTGCCAAATGAAAAGCATCTGTACTTTCTACCCCAAACATTCTTGAAAGACGTTTCTGCAGTCTGCCATAATCGTCCTCCAATGCAAGATACAATACAGTTCCACCATTGACAGGATAATCCCACAACTGTATTCCCCGGCTCACATGATATCCAAGCTGTGCCATAAAAAATGACTTTCCAACCTTCGGTGCACCGACAAACAAATACGTCCCATTGTAGAGTAACCCATCCACGATCGGCACTTTCGGCGGATAAACGGTATCGTATAGTTCTTCCATTGTAACCGTCTGCAGAATGTCCTGTCTGGATTTCCCCGGACTGACTTTTTTGTCTGTTATCCCCACATTTCCTGTGGCTTGCAGATTGTTTTGTCTCTGATCATCTGTTATAATTTCGTTGTGTTTATTACATAACGGCTGCTTCCCATCTGCGCCAACAGATGATCCCGGAGCAGTCGCTTTTTTCTTATCCATCATTCCTCTTCCTCCTTCATTCCATCGAGAGTAATCGCCACAAGCTGTAAAGTATAAAGAAATTCCTCACTCAGTTCCGCTGCGTTCTCTATGCGTTTTAATTCTTGATAGATCTGTAACATCTGATCCCGCAATGCTTTATATACCCGTGGATTTCCCTGCACAACAATGTCCTGGCACTGCAGCCTGCGGATAATATAATCCTGCTTGGTCAACCCGGATAATCGAACCATGCGGTCAATCTGTTCACTTTCCTCCTGCGACACTCGAAATGCCACTGTCTTATGTCTCCACCTTCCCTGATGATTTAATCTTCTATCCATCGTAGTCCAACCTTCCTTTCTGTCACCGTAAAATGTTATCACCCTTTATAACCGGCATCTTCTTTTGCATCTTCTGCGTCCTTCTTGATCTGATCAACAGATATTTCTTCCTCAATATTTCCAGTCAGGACAATATCTGTTATCCTCTCAACATCCAGCCGGTTCGCCATTTCCGTCTGTTTATTCGGGAACAAATGAGCATAACGATAGGTAATGTCAATACTCTCATGCCCCACCCGGTCAGCAATCGCCAATGCAGAAAATCCCATTTCTATCAAAAGTGAAATGTGTGAATGTCGCAAGTCATGAATGCGGATTCTTTTCACCCCTGCCGCTTTGGCCCCACGATCCATTTCATGATGCAGATATGACTTTGTGATCTGAAAGATCCGTTCGTTTTCGTCAATGTCATATAACATTCGAATATAATCCTGCATTTCCTCACAAAGAAACTTCGGCATCTTGATCGTGCGGTTGCTTTTAACCGTTTTGGGAGAAGTAATGACATCACGCCCTTTTAAACGCTGATATGATTTGTTGATCGTCACTGTCTGTCTTTCGAAATCAAAATCCGCCGGCGTCAGTGCTAGAAGTTCTCCCATCCGGACACCACACCAATACAACATTTCAAATGCATAATATGACCTTGGTTTATCCATCATAACATCCGCAAACTTCAGATATTCTTCCTTCGTCCAAAAAAGCATTTCTTTATGTTCTTCACACCCCATCGTACCGGCTTTCTGTGCCGGATTACTCGGTAAGTGATAGAATCGCACCGCATGATTAAATATTGCACTAAGCTGGCTGTGGATCGTCTTTAAGTATGTGGGTGAATAGACTTCCCCATTCTCTCCCTGATATCCCAAAAGTTTACTCTGCCAGGCGATCACGTCCTTCGGCTCTATCTCCGCAATCTTGCGGTTGCCAAAATACGGCAGTATCTTCGTCCGTATAATATGGCTCTTGGATTCCCATGTGTTTTCCTTTACCCGTTTCTTTTTATCCGCTTCATAGACTTCAAAAAAACTGGCAAAGGTCATATCAAGCTTCGATTCGCTTTTCAGCATCACCTCCCGTTCCCACTGCTGCGCCTCCCGCTTCGTCTTAAAACCTCTTTTCTGCGTCTGCTTTCGTTCGCCCTGCCAGTTGGTATAACGATAGATCACACGCCATTTATCACCGTCTTTATACACAGCCATAGCATCATCTCCTTTCCAGCTGCACTAAGATTACCGTATCTACAGCAGTCAGCCTTCTTCGCCGTAGCATAACTTCTTGCGAAAGAAGCTGGTATTCACTCTCCCGGATATCGTCAGATAGCCAAGCTCCCGCATCTCTGCATTAAGCTCCCGGACCACCTTGTACGCATAGGATTTGGACACCTTTAACTCTTCCGCCACTTCCTCAACTGTCATAAAATTCTTCTCCATCAGCATCACCTCCCTTCCAATATTAAGGTTCATATACTAACTCAATTTGTTTAAGTTGTTGTTTGACATGATACTAAACATTTTAATTTAAGTCAAGTGGTTTTCAGGAAAATATTAACTTTTTTTGTTTAGTTATTCTTGCTATCCTGATCTGCTCATGATATACTCTACTTAAACAAAAATGTTTATTATTTTATTTGCAGAAACAAAATGGCAACAGCAATAAATTGGAGGACACATACCATGGCAATCGGACAAAGGATCAAATTTTTTCGCAACCGGAAAGGGTTTACGCAAAAACAGCTCGGTGAAATGCTCGGATTTCACGGCAAATCATCGGATGTACGCATGGCACAGTACGAATCAGAAGCCCGCATACCAAAGCAGGAACTGATAAAGGAAATGGCTGATCTGCTGGAGATAGATACAAAAGCACTGACCGTACCGAACATCGATAACTACTTCGGACTCATGCATACCTTCTTTGCATTGGAAGATATGTACGGGCTGACTATCGGCGAGAACGACGGTAACATCTGTCTCTCCCTTGATCCGGCGGTAACGAAACCTCATTCAGTTCTTGATGACTGTCTGAGATCCTGGCTACAGCAGAAAGAGAAACTGGCGCAAGGGGAGATCACTAAAGAGCAGTATGATGAGTGGAGATACCAATATCCAAAACTTGATATGCGTTAATGCTCATCAGCAATCAATAGACTACTTACAATAACCACTTGCGGAGGATGATAATATGCAATTTGACAATTTCTTTATCGACTATAAATTAAGGCTCAAAACAATTTCAGAGCGCATCATATGGTCAAAACTACCACTTTATAGGAAAATCAGTTTAATTGCTATGATTTTACTTTTTTTAGTTATGCTCGTAGCTTTAATATTCCAAAACAATAATTTAATTTTACTTACGTCTTTCTTAACATTTATATTTTTCATAATACTTTTCGCAATTGATTCTACTCCCAAAAATCAGTCTTTTATGTTAAATAAATACTACAAGCCCTATTCCAGACAAAGGACTTCAATGATTATCAAATTACTAAATGATTATAATATTTCAGAATTTGATACAGATCGTATCAGTTTACTTATTAATCAAACTAAAGAAGCACAAATAGCACACAATCCGTTTTCTCCAATAATAGATCCAATAATTAAGTTAATAAAAGGCGTAAGCCCTATTATCATTTCTATCATTTCATATATTCCACAAAAAACAACCTCCGACCGTGATTTACAGTTTACGATCATAGAATTATCAATTTTATTTTGTGCCATACTCGGTATATATATTATGTTCGCCGTTCTTTCTCCTATATTGAAAGATTTAATTTACCGGGATTATTCAAAATACAATTCTTTAATATATGACCTCAATCAAATCAAAATTTTTCAGCCTAATCAAATAGCAAGTTCCTCAAATCACTTGTCTTCTTCCAAAGACAAATAAATCAAAAAACCTTACCGACTTCAGTCCTCACAACTGAAAATCAGTAAGGTTTTTATATGCAATAAAATAATTTACTCAATGAATAACGAAAAAATGTTGCCAAATCGTTGCCACGTTCTAAACAAATTTATTTGGAACAGACATAAATTATAGCTTTATTTTCCCATACACATTATTCAAACTCTTGGGCGGATAGATTTATCTGGCTGTTTTCAGGTACACATTTGTGTGTTTTATTCTTCATATTCATCCTATTGTGCATTTTTGTGTACCTCGTCTAAAATTTTTAGAGCCAAAATGGAGCCACTTCTTACACTTCTCCTCGTATTGCATATCTCAATATTTAATAGTTATTCAAATTCTCGAATTAACATTTCTATTATCTGAGATCCCTTTGCTATTTTTCCTGTTCCTCCTAAAGAATGGTAAATTTCATAAATATGGTTACAATATTCGGCAATATCTCCATCTGACAATGCCTCTGCATCAATAGATTGAACATCATTCGGAGATATTTTGTGCGAATTGTTTTTTCTTGCAAAACTATAATACAAAACATAAAAAAGCAAGTCACCTTGTTGGCTTGTATTATATAATCCACATTGTCGTAAATAATTTTTTATGCGATTGGCCCAAATAATTATTTTATAATAAACAATTAAATCAATTTCACCTTTATACAAAAAATCATAGTAGTCGTTATTTGTCAATAGAGTAGACGGACGAGCACGTGAGTAATTCGGTTTTTGTAAAAGTACCGCAATTAAAGATTGTGCCAAATACGACACACTTATAATTTCAGATCTTTTCTTGCCAAGATTTTTATAATGATTCTTTCTTCTATCATAAAAAAGTCCCCTTTGCTTAAAAAACATTTCAATTTGCCAATGTATAGAATCAGAAACTCGCAAAGATGATTTTGGTATAGACGTCTGATTGTTCGTAGCTAAAATAATATCATCACGAACAGTTTCCGTGGATGGTACAATTATTCTCACAAGAACATGGCGAGAATCAGAATCTAATTTCTCAGGATACTCTGAGAAAAAGTTGTATATTTCATTTGATGTTTGTAATCCATTAACTATTTCAGGTTCTGTGATTATTAAAGATCTGCTTGTTACTGGCGAGATATTACTTGCCAAAATAGTTATTCCATTATTAAGCCACCAAAAATCTATACTATCATTTTGATCTAAGGTGTTATGTATCTCTTTATTCACAACAACGCTACCTTGATAGTCTCGAATGTTTGATTCAAAAATAGACTGCTCCAGTGTATCACTTCCATTAGTTATAAAATTATAATATTTCCCCAGGGAAACCAAAGCAATATAATCTTTGTTGACACCTAACGAAATTGGATTATCAGCAAGTATAAGCTGATAATCTCGTACATCTGGAGTATTAAGAATTTCCATTATTTTTTCTGCGCCAAAATATTCTACTGACACTTTAGCAGATGGAAATAAACCTTTAACATTTTCTTTTAACTCCTCCCCTTGTTGTTTTACATTAGGATGAATCTGTTCACCTTCGGAAATATACCAATACTTGAGAGTAAGTTTAATCCTTTTTCTAATAAGTGCTGTATAAACATCGCGAAACAACTGAAAAGAATCTCGCACATCTTCGTTATAACGCTTAGAATAATCGGCTACATCCTTATTCAAGTCGAAAAGATTAATTGATACGGTTTTCCATTTCATTATGACATCTTCGTTAAAAGATGTACTAGTTTTTGATTGAATAATTATCATTTCAAGCAAACTGTCAGAGGGAATTTCTCTATTTTCCAAAAAATCCTCTTTAACAAGTAAACCATTACAAAATATATATATAGCATCACAGCCACCATCATTGCCAGCTCCCTTTATTCCTTGCATAATTTCTTCATCACTTAAGGTATATGATTTCAAAACTATCTTTGCAGAAAAAAATTCAAAAAAGTCTTCAATCGTAGTAAACTCATTGCAATCTTCTTCGTATTCTTTTTCAATTAAGCTTTTTAACAAAACCTGCATATTGGTCATATTGTGTTCTCCCTTGTATTTAATCCTCTCGGTTCCATATGTCATAGCAAAAGTTCAGAAGCATATCTCTTTAAGTCGTTCACAAGAACAACTCAGATCAATACACCTCTGATATAAACATTATACTCCAGTTATAAGTAGTTACGCAATGAATATTTCAGCTATAAACAGAATCTATACGCATAGCCTCCTCTCCACCTCCGCTTCTACACATACCTTAATCCCGTTCACTCCCCTCACCCATTCCAGCGGATTTTCCGCTTTCAGTCGTTCATCCACGCTTTCCTTTTCCATAATCCTTCTCACCGCCTGCTCCACCTCCCGATGGCATTCTTCGTCCACTTTATGGAGGTACCTGTTCCAGGTTCCATCCTGCAGCATCATCCGATATTCATGTGCCCGGTGCTCCCACATATACTCTGCCCGGATCAGTCCATACTTCCCGATTGGATAATCCGTTTCCTGCTCAAATGTCAGATCAGGATAGTAGCAGCCATCCTCTGCCAAATGATAGACCAGTCCGTTTTCTTCAATAACCTCCGGCAGCTCCTGCTTCTCCACCTCTCCGGCAAATACATCCTCATCTTCCATCTTCTCCATATCTTTTAATTCTTCTCTCATTGTCTCTTCCTCCATTCCATCTGACGGATAAGAGAAAGTTTCCGTACCTTTTTCCTCCCTTATCCAAATCCTTAAATTCTGTTTTCATCTGCCTCCAGCCAGCTTATCGCCAGTATTCATTCTCTTCCGTTCTCTGCTTCCCCGGCAGGATCAGAGCCAGTTTTTCCGTAAAAGTCTCCCACATGTTTTGTCCGTTTACCACCAGCTTGCGCATAAATTCTTCTGCCTTGTCTAGGAGCAGGCGGAGTGTACGGTTTTCTTCCCGCAGTTTTTCATTCTCATACCGCAGCTCTTCTTTTTCATTTCGAGCCTTTAATACCTCTTCAAACAGTTCTGCCTGCCGGGATGTCACTGCCACACTGCTGTACTTTTGGTATAATTCTTCTGCATGTGCCACATACCGCTCGAGCCGCAGTCTTGTTTCCTCGGTGTCTGCCACCACCCGGTCACGCTGCGCTATGACGATCTCTGTCTCAATCTGCGCCTTTCCCAGTTCCTCCTTCGCACCCGCTAACGCCTGCCCTACACCTTCTTTATCTGTCTGCAAGCCGGATAGCACTTTTTGCAAATTTTCTTTCTGAAACTCCAGCTTTTTATGATTCTGTTCTAATGCCTTGCAGTCCCGCTCCAAAGAATCCCGTTCATCGCAAAGTGTTTCACATTCACTGCGGAGAATTTTGTGATTTCCCTTCAATTCTTCACAATCCCGCCGGAGTGATTCCCTGCTTTCCCGCAATTCTTCGTGTTCTTTCCTTGCATCATAAAGTTCTCTGTGCAGACCGTCGTATTCATCTTTCAGATCATCATACTCCTGCTGCAGGTTTTCATATTCCTTTTTCACTCCGACATGTGCCTGCTCCATCCGGTCATAAAAGGATAAATAATGAAAATACCGTTCTTTCACTTCTTGCTTTTTTGCTTTCCATTCTTCACAGGACTGCATCAACTCGTCCGTCTGTTCCTGCTGCACCTGCAGAGTTTTCCGGTTTGACACCAGCAGTTCTTCCTGCTGTGCCAACGTGTCAGCTTTAGTTTGAATCTGCTGCTCCAGTTCCTCCACTTCCTGCTTCCGCATCTTTTTCTCGTAGTTATAAACCGACAAATGTTTTTCATGGGTTCCAAGCTGTTTCCAATCCAACCCACGGCTCCTCATAAGTTCTGCGAGATATTCCTTTTCTGCCTGCACCCAGTGCATGCTTTCGGTGTCGTTTCGTCCTGTACCGGTAAATCCCAATGCTTTCATCGCACCCTTGAGAGATACCCTCGTTGACATTCCACGTTTATTCCCTTCGGAAAATGGAATAAAGTCAATATGAAGGTGTGGTGTCTGCTCGTCCATGTGAAGGACCGCATTGAACACCTTTAAACTGGGATTTCGTTCTTCAAAGTCCTGCATATACTCTGTAAGGATCCCCTTCACCAGATCTGCCTCCTCCATTGCGCAATTAGAATCTTTCATATTTCCGATCTGCACGATCGCTTCCGTAAATAAACGCTCCTGCCTGCCGGACTTGATCTTTTCATAGTAGTTCTGGATCTTCCGGTCTTTCCTCTTCTGCCTGGCGTTGTATTCCTCTACGGCATCGTCAAACAGTTCGTGATAGACCGCCCGGATGTCTCTTTCTAAAAATATGACATTCCGATCAAGCCGGGCTACGTCCACATTCTCTGCGATAAACACCCTGTTATTATGTTTTAAACATCCTTGTCCGATCGTTACCGATATTGTTCGTTCCATACATGATCCGCCCTTTCCTTTTATCCGTTGACCGCTCCTGCAAAAATCTCCTGCTCATCGTTTTCTTCCTCCAATCTGCTTTCTGTAAGATCACACTGCTCATCGTTGATTTCTCCGATCTGATCTGCGCAAACAACAGTTCCGAAATATATTCCAGCCAAAGCCAAGCCGCCAGGCGATGGCTGAGGCGGAATATGCTTTGTTACTTTCGTCGAAAGTAACGCAAAAGCACTTTTGACAGCTACGCCATC
>ERZ779840.534-NODE-534-length-44070-cov-12.327866_pt1 | contig 44070 bp, 32 predicted proteins | sample MGYA00511561_ERZ779840 | MGnify/ENA primary metagenome ERZ779840 (study PRJEB29588, sample SAMEA2162036) | human gut metagenome | biome: human gut; feature: human-associated habitat; material: faeces | place: Denmark | collected 2008/2010 ...
CCCCGACAGTTTATCTGTCGGGGGGGCTGCCGAGTAAAAAAAGCAACCGCTGTTCTGAAACAGCGGTTGGAATACAAAATTATTCGCTTCTGAGTGCGAGAACAGGGTCTTTATTAGCCGCATAGTGTGAGGGAATTAGACCTGCGATAAGGGTAAGGAGCATACTGATTATTACCAGTATAACAGCGCCCTGCCACGGCAGTACGCACATACCTGAAATGCCTGTAAGACTGTATACTATTGCGTTTGCAGGGATAAGCAGTAACAGTGTTACACCGATACCGATAGCACCTGCGGCAAAGCCGACAATGAGCGTTTCTGCGTTGAACACACGGGAAATATCTCTCTTGCTTGCGCCCATAGCACGAAGTATGCCAATCTCCTTTGTACGCTCAAGCACGGAAATGTAGGTGATAATGCCTATCATTATAGATGATACAACCAGTGAGATTGCTACAAAGGCGATAAGGATAACGCTTATTGCATCGATTATCGTTGATACCGAGGTCATCATCAGTCCGACAATATCCGTATACTCAATCTTGAGGTTTTCGTTACCGTCAGCTTTTACCTTGTCGTTATAGTCGCTTATGATCTGCTCGATTTTTTCTTTTGCGTCAAAGTCCTTGGGGTAGATGTTTATGCGGCTCGGTTCGTCAAGCGACGCAACTCCGAGGAGCGTCATATTTCCGTCATAGGTGGCGTCGGACTCTGTATTCATCTGCTGAGAGAACGCATCGATTATCTGCTGTTCGGTCATGCCCATCTGCTGAGCCTGCTGAAGCTGTGACATAATTTCTGCCTGCTGTTCTTCGGGCAGTGTTGCGATATATGCCTTTATATCATCCATTGTGACAGCCTTTTTATCCTCGTCCTTTGCAAATTCCTTGCCGGTGAAAATATCGGTGTCGGGAGAATTTTTCTGCTCCTTTACAACCTCGCTGTCATTTACCTTGTTTACAAGATACTCTGTAAGCTCGTGAGTGTAGCCTATTGCGGATGAAGAGCTTGACGACATAATGCTGTTCTCTTCGGGCTTGATGATGCCGACTACCTTTATCGGCTCGGCATCCTCGACAACCTTTGTCATATAAATCTTGTCGTCGCTCTTGTCGACCCATACGCCGTTTTCTTTTTCATAAAATTCGGGGTTGGTTACCAGTCTGAATTCAAGTCCGAGAAGCTCGTCGTAGGTGTAGGTCTGTAATTTGCTTGTGAAGTCGACCTTTTCGTTATTGTTGCTCATAGCGCTTTTTACTGCATTGACAAGCTCGTCGCTGTCCATAAGTCCCATACAGTAAAGGCTGTAGTCGGAAATCTCGTTATCCTTGTTTACCATTACGACAACTTCATTGTAAGCGCTCGGCATTCTTCCTGCTAGCACCTTGTACTGCTCGTTTAACAGCTTATCATTGTCAAGAAGCTCTGTCCAGGTGTCATAGCTTGTGCTTACAACGTTGCTCATAAGCTGTGAGTCGTACATTGCGTTAGTCATACCCATATCTTCAAACAGGGTAGCGGGGTTTACCTGAATTATGCCTTTATCCTTATCGTTTCTGAAAATATTGAGCGGAGTGGAATAGCTATACTTTATATCGCTGACATAATCGTTTATCTCTTTTCCGTCATTTTCAAGATAAGTCTTGAAGCTCTTTAAATCATTGGCTTTAAGCTGAGTGAGCATGGTGTTTACCATATTGCCCATTATATTGTTTGAATGTATCTTTCCGTCATCGCTACTGTCGCTCTTGTTGTCTTTCATCATTGAGGTCATCATAGAAGACATATCCATTGCGTTACGTTCAATAGCTATAGGATAACTTGCAAGGGTTTCTTCCTCGACCGATTTTATATAAAGCTGTGCGCCGCTCGATATTGACAGGATAAGCGCAATGCCGATAATACCTATGCTTCCTGCAAAAGAAGTCATAAACGTTCTGCCCTTTTTGGTCATCAGGTTGTTTAAACTCAGTGACAGTGCAGTAAAGTATGACATTGACGGTTTCTTTATCTTCTTTTCCTTACCCGCCTTTTTCTTTTCGATAGGCTCGACTACATTTCTGTCGTAAGGATTAGTATCGTCAACCACCTTACCGTCAAGCAGTCTTATTATTCTGTTGGAATATTTCTCGGCAAGTTCCGGGTTATGAGTTACCATGATAATGAGCTTGTCTTTCGATATTTCCTTTAAAAGCTCCATTATCTGAATGCTAGTTTCACTGTCAAGTGCGCCTGTCGGTTCATCGGCAAGCAGTATGTCAGGCTCGTTTACAAGCGCTCTGGCAATTGCAACTCTCTGCATCTGACCGCCCGACATCTGATTGGGCTTTTTCCTGAACTGGTCGCCAAGACCTACCTTTATAAGTGCGTCCTTTGCTCTCTGTCTTCTTTCGGCTTTTGATACGCCTGATAGTGTCAGTGCAAGCTCGACGTTTGCCAGCACTGTCTGGTGAGGAATAAGGTTATAGCTCTGAAATACGAAACCTATCGAATGATTACGGTAAGTATCCCAGTCGGCGTTTTTGAATTCCTTTGTTGATTTTCCACCGATTATAAGGTCGCCGTCCGTATATCTGTCAAGGCCGCCGATAATATTCAGAAGCGTTGTTTTTCCACATCCCGACTGACCAAGTATCGATACAAACTCGCTTTCACGGAAGTCTATGCTGACGCCTCTCAGTGCGTGTACCTTTTCATCGCCGACTTTATAATCCTTGGTTATGTTTTTCAGCTGAAGCATAGTTTTGTCCTTTTCGTTATTAATTGATTCAAACGGCTTTTGCCGTACATTTATCTGAAAGTCTGCGGCTTATTTTAAGCCTGCTGTGTTAACCGCATTTAAGCTTTTCTTTTTCTTATCTTCTTTTTCGTTTTCTTTGTTTTCAACAGGGAGATAGACGGTGAACTGCGTTCCCTTGTTAAGCTCGCTTTTAACACGAATCCTTCCTCCGCACAGCTCAACGATACGCTTTACCATAGCAAGACCCAGACCGTTTCCGCCTGTTGCGTGTGAGCTGTCGCCCTGATAGAATTTTTCAAAAATACGTTCGGTAGTAGCCTTATCCATACCGATGCCGTTATCGGTGATACGCACTCTTACTTCCTGTTCATTCTTCGGGTTGATATCAAGCTTAACTTCAATTGTACCGCCCTCAGGTGTATACTTTATAGCGTTACCGATAACATTCAGCCACACCTGTTTCAGCATTTCGCTGTTGCCGTAATAGGTAATCTCGCAAAGGTCAGGTATAACCTCCTGGTTTTTTTCTCCCCATTGTCCCTGTAATTGCAGAACGCACCTGCGCAGTTCCTCATCGAGCGAGAAATCTTTTTTGTCGGTGATTATTTCCTGGTTTTCGAGCTTACTGAGCATAAGAATATTACTTGACATATTTATGAGCCGCTGCGACTCGTTTATGATTATATCGATGTATTCCTGTTCCTGCTCCTTTGTAAGACCGCCTTTTTTAAGCTGTTTTGCGAAGCCGTATACGGAAACCATAGGAGTTTTGAATTCGTGTGAGAAGTCGTTTATGAAGTCATTTCTGAAAAGCTCGGTATTGCTAAGCTCCTTTACCATTATGTTGAAGTTTTCCTGTATATGCGAAAGTTCGCTGTTTCCGTTTTCCTCAAGTCGTACAGTAAAGTCACCCTTTGATACTTTAAGCAGACCTTCCTTGAGGTCGTTGAGCGGGCGGAGCAATATACCCGAAAGCATAGCAGACAGTATACTGCCGATTATTATACAGGCGCACAGCATAATAAACGGCAGGAGCATAGGTACTACTCCTATGTGCTTCATCAGTCCGAATGCGTCAAGTATATTGAATATCAGCACGCAGATAACGCCTGCCGATACCATTATGAAGAATACGAACAATACGACATAGGTGTTTATGGAGCGCAGTCGCTTTTCCTCATCGCTGATTTTTCTGTGCATCAGAATCCTCCTGATACTTAATGCTGTTTCAGAACAGCCTTGTAGCCCAGTCCCCTGACTGTAACTATCTCGAAATCCGGGTTGTTGTGGAATTTGTCACGCAGACGGTTTATGTGTACGTCTATAGTACGCTCGTCTGTTTCTGTTTCCATATCCCACAGCTCGTCCATAAGCTGTCGGCGGGTAAATATCTTGTTCTGATAGCTCAGAAGCTTGAACAGCAGCATGAACTCCTTGTTCGGAAGTTCATATGTATTGCCGTCGCTTGTCACTGTCAGTGCGTCATAGTCAAGCACTGTGTTTCCTGCGTGAAGCTTGTGTTCGTTTGCAATATTACTGCGACGAAGCAGTGCTGAGATACGAAGAAGCATTTCCTCATCGTCAACAGGCTTTACCATATAGTCGTCAGTGCCTGCACGGAAGCCTGCAATCTTATCTGCAGAGGTCTCTCTTGCCGTAACCATAAGCACAGGCGTATTACAGCCGCCCTCACGGAGCGTTTTTACAAACTCATAACCGTCCATTCTGGGCATCATTACGTCAAGCAGTATAAGGTCGACGTGCTGTCTGTCAAGTATATCAAGTGCGTCGATGCCGTCAACGGCAGGTACAGGCTCATATCCGTTCTGCTTGAGTACGGTGCACATCAGTTTTCTTGTATTTGTATCATCCTCTGCGACCATTATATGAAACATATTATTTCCTCCGTTTTCTTTAACCGTATTTAATTATCTAATTATATTCTTCTTGATTTAACCGAATATTAAGCGATAACCGATATATGCAGAATGCCCTTGGCTTTTATGCTAAGGGCATATCTGTATTTTATATATTCAGAAGATACGAAAGGGTATCGCCTATTTCACCGAGTGCATTCTCTGTTGTCATTCCTACAAGTACGTCTGTAGCGCCTTTTTCTACGCAGAAGTCAGCCACGTTGAAATTACAGTAGCGCACATCTATAACGTATATTTCGCTGAATGATGAGGTAAGACAGGGTATCATAGCGCTGGGATAATCGTCTTTCAGTACAACAAGAACTCTGTCATTATTTACATCGGTAGTGATATGCTTTATGTAGCTGTCAGCCACCATGAACAGGCTGTAGAATGCTGTTGTATTGTAGTCTGACCTCGGCATCAGCGGATATTCAAACTGATATTCGTAGTCCTCGTTGTAGTAATCCGTTGTGTACTCGTTTTTCGGAACATAATAGGTGAATGTTTCGCCCTCGTACATAAGTCCTTCGTACTGGGTTGCCGCATAGACAGAACCGAGGCAGTCTTCTTCATACTTGTCATAGTCCGACAGCTTCGCAAAGTTTACGCCTGCCGATTTTGCAAAACTCTGAGCCGCATAGTAAGCTCCGAGCTGTTGCCAGTGACAGTCGCGTAGGAAGAACAGATTCTCTTTCTGATGCGGGAGCAGCGCATTCATAGTGTCTATGACCTTGATATTCTTGTCCAGCATATTTGAGATATATTCCGAATCGCTCAGTTCCGTATACTTTGTCTTTTCAAGTTCTGCAGGAGTTATAAACGTATTCTGGGTAAGTGCAAGCATACTATATACATTTGCATCGGGAAGCAGTGTTTTCAGCGTGTTGAGGGTATTTGCATAGTCCTCGGCATTGTCACGGTTTCCATTGTAGAGCTGTGCTCCGTATATTGTGTCGCCGCTCTGATATACAAGCTGTGAGCCCTCTTCATAAAGCACCTGCGCATCGGGGTCTGAGGGCGCTATATACACGTTTTCGGGCTTAGACGAATTACTGCTTTCATCGGGTTTGGAGCTTGTTTCGGCTTTGGAAGTGTCAGCCTTGCTGTCATTCGAGTTATCCTTTGACGAGGTTTCGTCTTTGCTTTCCGGAGCATCGCTTGATGTATCGGACGGAGCAGGGGTAACAATAGCGATAGGCTTTGTGGATGCAGTTGTAACCTCGGTCTGTGATGAACCGCTGTTCACCTGCGAAACGCTGCCCTTGATCTCCGCACCGTTTATTGAAAAACCGAACAGCGAGCGGAAGCCTGCACCGATAGATTTGAAGGTATCTCTGAACGGTACGGTATCATTGAAGAAATAGCTTATATCCTCTGTATAGTCACCGTTCCAGTAAGTGTCCCATGTAAACTTGGGAAATGTGGCAAGGTTACGTTTTTCCGATTCCGATACAGTCGGGCGGGGGAGTACAAGCAGTCCGACAGCCACTACAGCAAAGAATACCGTGCATACGCCGATATTTATTCTTAACGCAAGTTTCTTCTTGCGTTCGTCATCGGTCAGCGGCTTGCTTTCCTGCTGAGCTTTTTCTTCCTTATCCTGCTTTTCGGGTTTGACTTTGATCTGTTGTTCAGTCCTGGCAGGCTTTTCTGACTTGGCGGAAATTACCATTTTTTTGTCGTTCAAGCTCTTTTCGGAATGAGTGTTTTCGTTTTTTACGATTTTGTCGGATTTTTCGTGTTTAGCTTTTTTTGACTCGTGGCTTTTCAGAGCTTCCATCTTGCGACGGTATATCTCATTGAGCTCTTCAAGCTCCTTGTCGTTGATATGGTCTGACATTGTTACTCACTCCTTTCTCAGAACTGCCAGTAGATAAACGGGTTGTTGGTAGCGTTTACAAGCAGTATACTGCTCAGCGCAAACACTGCCACATTGAGCACCGTCTGACCTACCGAGGTTGCAAGGTAAAGATTCATACTTTCAAGCTTCTTTTTAATCGCCGGTACAACAGGCATACAAAGCACAATGCTGACAATAACAAGCCATGCGTTTGCCATCATATTCTGTGTTGAGATCTGGTCAACAAACGAGTTGCCGTTCATTCCGACAAGGTTTCCGAGAAATGTGCCAAGCTTGCCTAAATCGGTGAAGTAGAAGATACCGAAACCCACAACGACTACTATCGTATTGTATATATGCGCAAGCGCCTTCGGCATTTTTCTCATGTTCTTGTTGCCGATAGTACGCTCTATAAGAATGAACAGTCCGAAGTAAAGACCCCATATGATGTAGTTCCAGTTTGCGCCGTGCCAGAAGCCCGTGCAGAACCATACGAGAAAGAGGTTGAGGTACTTTCTTCTCTTGCCGAATATAGGCACATAAAGAAGATAATCACGGAAGAATGTACCGAGTGAGATGTGCCATCTCTGCCAGAATTCCGTAATATTCTTGCTGACGAACGGATATCGGAAGTTTTCGTCAAAGTGGAAGCCGAATATGCGTCCAAGACCTATCGCTATATCGGAATATCCGGAGAAGTCGAAGTAAACCTGCATAGCGTAGGCTATTACCGTGTACCACGTTCCGACAACGGACAAAGACGCAAGATCGCCTGTCTTGAAGAACGTATCGACGATAGTGCTGAGGTTGTTTGCAAGGATGACCTTTTTACCAAGACCCATGCAAATCCTTGTGATACCCTCGCTTACATCGGCAGAGGTTATAACTCTGTTGTCTATCTCGTTTTCGATTACGGCATAGCGGACAATAGGACCTGCGACAAGCTGGGGGAACATTGAGATGTACATGAGCAGTTTGTACCAGCTTTTCTGTACCTTTATCTTGCCCCAGTAGCAGTCAAGAATATAAGAGATTATCTGGAATGTGAAGAAACTTATACCTATCGGCATTTCTATGTGCGGGACGGGCAGATCAACGGGACTTATTGCGTTGAAGTTTTCAACAAAGAAGCCTGTATACTTGAAGAACATCAGAAGCCCTATGTCGAATATAAGTGCACAAGCTGTTACTGCTGTAGCTTTCTTTGTGTCACGGAACTTATCTATAAGCAGCCCCGCAAAGTAGTTTACCGTGACGCTTCCGACAAGCAGGAACACCCATACGGGTTCTCCCCATGCGTAGAATATCATTGAGAATACGATAAGCACCCAGTTGCGGTATACTGTCTTACGGCAGATGAAATATGCTATAAAGCACAGCGCCATAAAGAAGTACAGGAAAAATAAATCGGCGAATATCAACTGTATCGTCCTTTCTTTTGCAGCTTTAATGTCTGTATTTTTGCGTCTGTCTGATTTCAGGCAAACCCTTTTCAGTATATTATTATACTATATCGAAAGCGCTATGTCAATTTCAATCCGCCCCGACATTATCCGAAAAAATGGCGTCCGGACTGCCGTTTATTGTGACAAATAACCACTTGTCCGGGTAACATAAAAAGTCGCTCCCGAAAAATCGGGAGCGACTGAAAAATACATTATTAATTAGTTTCGTTGTTGCTGTTATCAACGTTATCGCCGATAACCTGAGCTGTGTCGTCCGAAACGGAGGGAGCAACATCGTCTGCATTCTGAACAGGTGCGCCCGTGTTATCGTCAAGCGGTTCGCCATTCATAAGCTTGTAGAAATCCTCGCCGTCGATCTTTTCGTGTTCCATAAGGTAATGAGCAACCTTGTCGAGCTGATCTCTGTGATTTAAAAGTATCTGCTTTGCGTTTTCATAGCTTGTGTCTATAAGCTCGCGGATCTCGCCGTCAATTTCTGCCGCAACGTTTTCGGAGTAGTTTCTGCCCTGAGAATAATCTCTGCCGAGGAATACTTCAGAGTTATCGTGTCCGTATACGATAGGACCGAGCTTTTCGGAGAAGCCGTATCTTGTTACCATGCTTCTCGCAAGGTCGGTAGCACGTTCAATATCGTTGCTTGCGCCTGTCGAGATTTCGTCAAGCACAATCTTTTCGGCAACACGTCCGCCGAGAAGAACAATAATCTCTTCTTCCATCTGTGTCTTGCTTCTGAAGCTCCTGTCATGCTCGGGGAGCGACATTGTGTAGCCGCCTGCCATACCTCTGGGTATGATAGAAACCTGGTGTACGGGGTCCTGCGTCTTGCAGTGGAACGTGCAGACAGCGTGACCTGCCTCGTGGAATGCCGTAAGGCGCTTTTCGTCTTCGCTGACAACCTTCGACTTCTTTTCGGGACCTGCAACCACCTTGATGGTAGCTTCTTCTATATCGGGCTGTGTGATAGCCTTTCTGTTGTTTCTTGCCGCAAGCAGAGCCGCCTCGTTTACAAGGTTTGCAAGGTCTGCACCGGTAAATCCTGCCGTACCCTTTGCGATAGTGGCAAGACTGATATCGGGCGCAAGCTTTTTATTCTTTGTATGAACACGAAGGATCGCCTCTCTGCCCTTTATATCGGGATATCCGACAGTAATCTGTCTGTCAAAACGACCGGGACGGAGCAGTGCGGGGTCGAGAATATCACGTCTGTTGGTAGCCGCAATAACTATTACGCCCTGATTGTCAGTGAAACCGTCCATCTCAACGAGTAACTGGTTGAGCGTCTGCTCACGCTCATCGTGACCGCCGCCAAGACCGGTACCTCTCTGACGACCTACCGCGTCAATCTCGTCTATGAAGATAATAGAAGGTGTGTGTTTCTTCGCCTGATCGAACAGATCCCTTACACGGCTCGCACCGACGCCGACGAACATTTCAACAAAGTCCGAACCGCTTATGGAGAAGAACGGAACGTTTGCTTCACCTGCAACAGCCTTTGCAAGTAATGTCTTACCTGTACCGGGAGGACCCAGCAGAAGAACGCCGCGCGGAATTTTGGCGCCAAGCTCCTGATACTTTCTGGGGTTTTTCATGAAGTCGACGATCTCACTCATCTCTTCCTTTTCTTCTTCGGCACCGGCAACATCAGCAAACGTTATTTTAGGACCGTTTGCAGGCTGAGTTCTGGCGTTTGCCTTTGAGAACTGCGACATCTTTCCGCCGCCGCCTGCCTGACGCATGATGACAAATGTAAAGCCGATCATCAGTGCAACCATAAGCAGATAAGGCAGGAAGCTCAGTAAGAATGAGTTGTCGGAAACGGGGTAGAAGTCCTCAACGAGCGGACTGTCGGGATTCTTCTCGTTATATGCCTTTCTGTAGCCCTGCGTATCCTGTAAGAACAGGCTTACATTCGGTACAGAGTACTTATACTTCTTTGTACTGTCGCTCTTTAATGTGTACTGTAATTCGCCTGAGCCTAAATCAAGCGTATAGCCTGAAACATTGTAGTTGTCAAATTCGCTTATCACCTGCGAATATCTTGTACGTTCGCCCGGTGTTGCGCTCATCTGGAGCATTGTCACCATACCTATGACAAGCAGAACGATAACTGCAAGGTAAATGAAAATGCCTTTGAATTTGTTGTTCTGATTCATCAGTTTCCCTTTCTGTCGGTCGTATCTGCATATTGCACCCGACCGTCTTTACGGTTATATTATTACGGCTGCTTAGTTGCCTGTGATCAGCGTGCCTCGACCTTGAGCTCACCTATGTAAGGAAGATTCCTGTAAAGCTGAGCGTAATCCAGTCCGTAGCCCACTACAAATACATCGTCAACGTCAAAGCCGATATAGTCAGCTTTTATAACTTCGGATTTTCTTACCTTCTTGTTGAGAAGAGTACACACCTTTATTGACGCCGGTTCTCTTTTAAGGAAGAGATCCTTTACAAATTTAAGCGTCTTTCCGCTGTCGAGTATATCTTCAACGAGTATAACGTGTTTGCCCTTGATATCCGCAGTAATATCCTTTGTGAGCTTAAGCTCACCGGATGTTGTACCGTTTCCGTATGACTGTACCGTTACAAAGTCAAGTCTTGTGTAAAGATCGATATTCTTCATAACGTCAGATAAGAACATGAACGAGCCTTTAAGTATACCTATTATTGTTACTTCCTCGCCCTTATAGTCCTCGGTGATCTGTTTTCCTATCTCTTCGGCTCTTTTCATAAGCTCTTCGCTTGTGAAAAGCACTCTTTCAATATCATTGTGTATGCTTTTTTCCAAGTCTTGTTTCTCCGTCTTTTTCTTTATCATAAATAATACATCGCTTATGTTAAATAAATATTAAGCGATTGGAACAAAATCCGTAATACTGCAATTATAGCACGAATGCCCTCGAAAAGCAACGGTGATAATCACTTTTAAGCTGTTTATCACATTAATTTCGTCTGAATTTCTCACGGTCAGTCATAACAAACAGCTTTTTCTTTCTTATCATCACGAATTTGAACTGACACGGATTTATCTTTCCCTGTCTTGCTCTTATAATTCCTACGCAGCTTTCAACCGCTTTCATATTAGGCGGTATATCGTTATCCTTGAAAATCATAGTGACTATACGTCGCAGTATACATTCGTCAGCCGTATACAGCACGTTGACATCATACTTATCATCTGCCTTATGTGCCTTTTCCATAAGTTCCGAAGCGATTTTGTCAAGATATCTGTCGTCATCGGAAACAGACTGCGACAACCTGCTTATCGCACTGAAAAGCGAGGGGTTTATTTCCTTCAGCAAAGGCACGACCTTATGTCTTATCTTGTTTCTTGTATAATCATCGGACAGATTGGTGCTGTCTGTGACATAATCAAGCGAGTTTTCCGCACAGTACTCTTCGATTTCCTCACGGGTATTGTACAACAGCGGACGGATTATATTGTCACGCTTTGCGGGAATTCCGCATATACCTGAGAGTGCAGTGCCTCTGACCATATTTATGAGAATGGTCTCGCAGTTATCCGATGCGGTGTGGGCGGTCGCTATCAGCCTGCCCTTGCTTATGCTTTCAAAAAAATCATATCTCAGTCGTCTTGCACATTCTTCAAGGCTGTCGTGCTTCTGCCTGAGGTCGTTTACCTTTATGCTTGCCACATACAGCGGAACATCGAGAAATCTGCACATTCTGCGGACAAATCTCTCGTCCCCGTCGCTCTCCTCGCCACGCAGATTATGATTTACATGGCAGGCGGCAAGCGAAAAGCCGAGTTCGTCTTTCAGCGAATACAGTACATACAGCAAAGCAACGCTGTCTGCGCCGCCGCTTACCGCCGCAATTACAGTATCGCCCTTATTTATCATCGAATACCGTTCTATAGTATTTTTAACGGAAATTTTCAAATTACTGCTCGGCATGGACATACTCCACATCTGTAAATCTTGTGTACTGACCGTCCCATATCATATTTACGTCGTTTGTTTCGCCGTGACGATTCTTTGCAACTATACACTTGCAGGCTCTCTGATCTTCTGCCTCTTTGTTATAATAGCTGTCACGGTATAGGAACAGAACTATATCTGCATCCTGCTCGATAGAACCCGAATCACGCAGGTCTGACAGCATAGGGCGCTTGTCATCCTTTTTCTCGGCGGAACGTGCAAGCTGTGACAGTACTATTATCGGAACATTGAGCTCCTTCGCCATTATCTTGAGGTTTCGTGTCATTTCCGAAATTTCGTTTACACGGTTAAGATCCCTTCTGCCGGAAGAAATAAGCTGAAGATAGTCTATTACTATCAGTCCGAGATTATCGACACGGCGCAGCTTTGCCTTCATTTCATTGACCGTTATCGCCGAGCTGTCGTCTATGTAGATATTCATATTCGACAGTACGAATGCGGCGTCGGCAAGATTTCTCCACTGTGCAGGGTCAAAACGTCCGGTAGACATAAGCTCGCTCGAAATTCTGCCCTCTGAGGACAGCATACGTTTTACAAGCTGTTCCTTTGACATTTCGAGATTGAATACACAGATTGTTTTATCAGGGTGATATTTTGCAACGTTAGTTGCCATGTTCATGGCGAACGATGTTTTACCCATACCGGGACGTGCCGCAACTATCAGCAAATCAGATTTATTCAGTCCGTGTATGTACTTATCAAGCGACGGAAATCCGGATTTCAGTCCCTGTATACCCTGCTTGTCAGGGTTTGCACAAAGCTCGGACAGCTCGTTCAGTATTCCTACAACTATACCGTTAAGCTTAGTAAGACCTTTTACCTGGTTTTCATTCCGTACCTCGTATATTCTCTTTTCCGCAAGTTCAAGCAAGGTGGAGGTTTCTGCCTGCCCCTCGTTTGCGTTTTCGAGAATATCTCCTGCAATGCTTATAAGAAGTCGTCTTGTGTACTTATCCTCGACTATCTCGATGTATCTGTCAATGCTCGATATGCTCGGGACGGTTTCCATAAGCTTTACAAGATATGTGCGTCCCTCTTCCTGCGACTCAAAGACATTCTGCTTCATGCAGTTTTCGAGCACGGTTACCACATCTATGCTGTCGCTTGCGGCAAACATCTGCGTCATAACAGTGTATATGTCGCTGTGCATTTTGACATAGAAATGTTCGGGGTGAAGTTTTGCCGATGCCTTAGGCATATTTGCATTGCCGTCAAGCAGTATAGCGCCGAGTACGGATTGCTCTGCGTCAAGACTGTACGGGAGATTTGTTCCCGTAAGCTCAATATCAGCCATTATTCTTCCTCAACCTTTACGCTGAACTGTGCAACGATACCCGTAAACAGTCTTGCTTCTGCGCTGAAAGTGCCGAATGTCTTGATATCGCTCTTTGTTACTATCTTTCTCTTGTCAACGTCAAAGCCGAAATCACGTTTGATAAGCGCACTTATATCCTTGCCTGTGACAGAGCCGAACAGCTTTCCGCCCTGACCTGCTTTAGCCTTGAATGTAAGTACCTTGCCGTCGATAGTTTCCTTTATCTTCTTTGCGTTAGCCGCCTCAACGTCCAGCTTGTGCTGTGCGGACGCCTTCTGTCCTTCGAGGTGGTTAAGGTTCTCATTTGTAGCCTCGACCGCAAGACCTTTCTTGATAAGGCAGTTTCTTGCGTATGCGTCCTTGACTTCCTTGACCTCGCCCTTCTTGCCTGAGCCTGCCACGTCCTGTGTGAAAATTACCTTCATTTTATATCGTCCTTTCTTTTAACTGCGCTGTGCAGTCTTGTTATCGTTTGAATTTACCTTTATAAGGCTTAAATAGTAATCGTCAATTGATTTTTTCAGCACTTCAAGCGCTTCGCTGAGTGTCTCGTTTTTAAGCTGTGCGCCTGCCATAGTCTGATGACCGCCGCCGCCCAGAGCTTCCATTATAAGCTGGACGTTTAAGTTGCCCATACTTCTTGCACTTATTGATATCTCATTGCTCATTGTCTTGTACAGTACGAACGATGCGTCAACGTTCTTGATAGTCAGCAGCTCATCTGCCGCCTGGGGAGCAACAATTCTGAGGTCGTCCGCATAGAAGTCGCACGGAGCGATAGCGCACTTGCGGTATATCTCCGCTTCCGCTACTATCTGGGTCTTTCTCTTGTAGCTGTCTATCGAGCTTGAGAACATCTTCTTTACGGTTATCGTATCTGCACCCATCTTACGCAGTACAGCCGCCGCCTCAAATGTTCTTACGCCCGTTTTCATAACGAAATTCTTTGTGTCAAGCATAATGCCTGCAAGCAGGCATTCAGCCTGTACGGCTCTGAGCTTTCCTGCCTCGCCGAAATACTGTATCAGCTCCGTTACCATTTCAGATGCGGAAGACGCATACGGTTCGTGGTGGAATATGACCGCATTGTCTATGTAGTTTACCATCTTCCTGTGGTGGTCGATGACAACTACCTTCTTTGCCTTTTCGTAAAGCTCCTTGCTTTCAATTATCAGCGGATTGTGTGTGTCGCAGATGATCAGCAGTGAGTTATCTGTGAGTTCTTCGATAGCGTCCGACGGTTCTCTGAACAGCGGTTCTTCTCCGTCAACGTGGGGAAATCTGTCGATAAGCACCTTTGCGAGAGATGTGCTGTAGTCGCAGACTGCCCATGCACTCTTGCCGAGGTTTCGTATCGCACAGGTAAGACCGACAGAAGAGCCGACACTGTCAAGGTCGCTGTACTTGTGTCCCATTATGAATATTCTGTCCGCATTGTCAACAAGCTCAAGCAGTGAGTTTGCGATAATTCGTGTCTTTACCTTTGTATGGCGTTCAACACCTTTTGAAACGCCGCCGTAGAACTCAAAGCCGTTTTCGGTCTTTACAGCCGCCTGATCGCCGCCTCGTCCGAGAGCCATTTCAAGTGCCTGACGTGCGAACTGTTCGCTTTCTTTAAGAGTCTTGCCGGTTCTGCCGATACCTATCGACATAGTGACATTGAGCCTGTCGTTTACGAATATTTCTCTTGCCTTGTCAAGAATTTCGACTTTGTTGCTCAGGATCTCCTGTAAGTGTCTTTCCTCAATCACCGCTATAAATCTGTCCGATGCGTTCTTTCTGAGTACGCCGGTCGTCTGTCCCGCAAAATCTTCAAGCAGCTTGTCTATCTGTACCGAAACGTGAGCCTTTTCGCTTTCAAGGCAACCGCTTATAAGCTCTTCGTAGCCGTCCACCATAAACAGTATAACAACTGGCTGTGAGAGCTTTTTCTCGGTTTTGAGCGCTGTAATATCGGTGATATTCTTGAAGAACAGCAAGGTCAGCTCCTTTGCTTCTTCTTCATCAGGAACTCTTGCAAACACCTGATATACGCTGTCCTTATATGTTATCGTAACACCGTTGTCGGTGAAAAAATCAGCCGCAGGTATATCCGTGATATCTGACAGCTCCTTGCCGTACTCACAGCATTCGGGAAACTCCTCGGTGAACTTTCCGTTTGTCCATACGATTCTTCCCGCACTGTCGATGATCACGGCAGACATAGGAAAGTTGTGTACCGACATATGCATTTTCGCTTCAAGCTCATCGTCTATTCGTGCATAGTACTGGAAAGTTTTTCTCGTTACCTGTATGAGTTTACCGATAGCAAAGCCGCCGATAAGAACCACAAACGGCGCAGACAGCCAGAATACATTTATATCCTTTGTATATATATAGCCCTGTATTATCACCAGTGCGATAACCAGTGCCGAAACCGATATGACAAGTCCGCCGTCACGATAAAAATTCTTCACTTTCCGCGCCTCCTTTGCTTTTTACGATTATACTTCCATTATAATAGGCAGTATCATAGGATTCCTCTTGGTTCTCTGGAATATGAAGTTGCCAAGCTCATCCCTTACGTTAGACTTTATATTGCCCCATTCTCTGATGTTCCTGTCTGCACAGGTCTGGAGCGTTTTCTTGACAAGCTGTTTAGCCTCATCCATAAGCTCCTCGGATTCCCTGACATATACAAATCCTCTTGATACGATATCGGGTCCTGCGGCTACCATACCTGTTTCACGGTTGATAGTAGTTACAACTACAATAAGACCGTCCTCGGACAGATGCTTTCTGTCACGCAGTACGACCGAGCCGACATCGCCGACGCCAAGACCGTCGACCAGCACCTTTCCTGCAGGCACCTGACCTACTATCTTCATTTCAACGCTGTCGGTTTCGACTACCTGACCGATATTCAGAAGGAATATATTTTCTTCGGGTATGCCCATCTTTATTGCAAGACCCTCGTGCTTTTTCATATGCTTGTATTCGCCGTGGATCGGTATAAAGAACTTCGGCTTTGTCAGTGCAAGCATCATTTTAAGCTCGTCCTGGCAGGCATGACCCGAAACGTGCACCTCGTACATAGCCTCGTATACGACCTCTGCACCCTGCTTCATCAGCTCGTTTACAAGCTTGCCGACAAACTTCTCGTTGCCCGGTATCGGAGTAGCCGAAATAATGATAAGGTCGCTCGGTGTTATAGATACCTGTCTGTGATCTCCCGATGACATTCTCGAAAGTGCGGAAAGCGGTTCGCCCTGGCTTCCGGTTGTGATAATTACCATTTTTTCTGGAGGATATTTGTTTACATCTTCTATATCTACAAGCATACCCTGAGGTACCTTGATATAATTGAGTTCAATTGCGGTAGTAAGCACGTTGAGCATACTTCTGCCCGAAACGGCAACCTTTCTGCCCCATGCCTCCGCATTGTTGATAATCTGCTGTATTCTGTGAATGTTTGAGGAGAATGTGGCAACGATTATTCTCTTGCCGTCAGCCCCTGCAAACAGACTCTTGAAGCTCTCTCCTACCTTTCTTTCTGTAGCCGTATAGCCCGGACGCTCTGCATTCGTGCTTTCCGAAAGCAATGCGAGAACACCCTTGTTTCCAAGCTCGCCGAATCTTGCGAGGTCAATTATACCGCCCTCGATAGGCGTATAGTCGACCTTGAAGTCGCCGGTGTGCACTATCACGCCTGCAGGCGTATGCACTGCCATGGCGCAGGCGTCGGGTATAGAGTGGTTTACTCTGATAAATTCAACGCTCATACAGCCCATTCTGACATTCTGACGGGGTACAACCACGTTCAGTGAGCACTGCGACAATATGCCGTGTTCACGGAGCTTGCCCTCTACAAGTCCGAGAGTAAGTCTTGTGCCGTATACGGGTACGTTTATCTTTTTGAGGAAGTAGGGGAGTGCGCCGATATGATCCTCATGACCGTGGGTGAGTACCACGCCCCTAATCTTTTCCTTGTTCTTTTCAAGGTAGGTGAAATCGGGTATAACAAGGTCTACGCCGAGCATATCATCGTCGGGAAATGCAAGTCCGCAGTCAATGATGAAAATATCGTTACAGCACTCATAAACATAAATGTTCTTGCCTATCTCATTCACACCGCCGAGCGACATTATCCTTACAGGCGTTTTTCTGCTGTCTTTCTTGTCGTCCTCGGCAAAGAAAGAAGGATATTCCTGCTTTCTTGTTTCCTGCTTGTTGTCGTTCTTGCCTGAGTGAGGTCTGTTGTCGGTGAGGACAGGCTTCTTGTTGTTTTTGTTATCGGTCAGAACAAGCTTCTTTTCGTTTTGCCTGTTATCGGTAAGCACGGGTTTCTTTTCGATTTTTCTGTTGTCCGTCAGCACAGGCTTTTTACCGCCTTGCCTGTTGTCTGTAAGCACAGGACCTCTTTTATCGGTAAGCACCTTCTTGCCGCCGGTTACAGGCTTTGCATTCCTTATTGCGTCATTTTCATGGTTTTCGGACGCATTTCTGTCGGTAAGCTTGAACTGCTTGGCAAAAGGGTTTTTCTTACGCTTTGAGTAAGGCTTCGGATTCTTAGGCTTTATGCTTTCCGTTGCTGTCAATAAGTTCTTTGAGTCAATAATTCCCATTTAAAAATACCATTCCTTCCGTCGGACGCTTATATCTTATGTACACGTCCTTACAGACGGAAAAGCGGCAATATATAATCTCGCCCACAAATCAGGCAGTGAATATGCTTGCTTTTATAACACCGGCAAAGGTTATACCTCTGCCAAGGGCATACCTCCCCCTTTTGAAACAAAGCAAAGCTGACCCGTAACCTTTTACAGGTAATTTACAGGCTTTTCACTGCAAGCGGCATTGTCAATATGTCATAAGTACAGTCAGAGTGGTTTTATCTTACAATCCATAAACCCGAAATATACTGACTTTTCGTGCTATCGAAATTAAAATGCTGTGTCATAAGGAAAATATATAATTTCTTTTAGCCGCTTTTCCGTTATTCTTTTGTTTTATAATTTACTTTAAATAAATCCGTTATTCATTCCGCCGCAAACAATAGCCGAGTATGCACAGAAAAATGTCACGCTGTCACCGTGTAAACGGGCAGAAAGCGGTAACTACCGCATTTAACATATATTTTACAACATAACCGCCGGAATGTCAAGAACGCCTTGTGCGAAAAAGCGGTCACATTGTGTATTATAAAGCCGAAAATACTATGTATTTCAGTCTGTCGATAAACCTTTGTGTTTTCTGAAAATGGGGTCGCAGGGGCGTAGCCCCCGACAGGGTCTAGGGGCGGTAGCCCCAGCAAAATAGCCCCTTCCCACGGGGAAGGGGTTTGGGGTTAGGGATAGAGAATTCGCACTATCTTATAAAAAGCAGACTTTTTCTAAATACTATGTATTTCTTATCGGAAATTTTTTTGATCTCCTGTGCCGTACATATGTCTGCCGTTTATAAAAACAGGTTTCACCACAGTGGAGCGCATAGCATATAATAAACCGGTGAATAAATTGAAAAGGGGTATACGTTATGTATTTCATTGTACTGCGCTCGGCTACTGCCGCCGAGAAGGCACGACGCATTCTCGGCGGTTATAAGATATCATCGTCAACGGGAAAAATAACGACTTCAAAGGGTTGCCGTTTCGGCATTTATACGGAAAACGACCCTGACAAGACCTGCCGTCTGCTTGCGCTCGGCGGACTTGACTGTCTTGAAATAAGAAACGGCGGTGATGCGGGATGATATATCTGGACAATGCCGCTACCACATACCCGAAGCCTGTTTCGGTGCTCCATACAGCGGAAAAGGCGCTTTACGATTACGGCGCCAATCCCGGCAGAGCAGGTCACAGGCTTTCGCTGGAAACGTCAAAGCAGGTGTTCAACGCAAGAGAGAAGTGTGCGGAATTTTTTGGCGGTGAAACAGAAAATACCGTGTTTACGCTTAACTGTACCCATGCTATAAATTTCGCACTCAAAGGAGTATGTCAGGCTGTCGGGCATTGCCATGTCATAACTTCCGATCTTGAACATAATTCGGTTATAAGACCTCTGCATGCATTATATAAACAGAAGCGGATAAATTACAGCATAGCAGACAGCGGCGAAAGCGATGGCGAACTGATTGCGTCGCTTGAGCGGCTTATCCGCCGTGACACTGCCGTGATCATTATAACTGCAGGCTGTAATGTAAACGGCAGAGTAACTCCGCTTGTTGAAATCGCAAAGCTTTGCAGAAAGCACAATATCTGTCTTATTGCGGACTGCGCACAGGCAGCAGGGGTAATACCGCTCAGTCTGTCTGACGGAATAAATATCATCTGCGCTCCGGGCCATAAGGGACTTTACGGACCTATGGGAACGGGTGTACTCGTAACCGACGGAAAATATCCACTAAGTACGCTTATTGAGGGCGGGACCGGAAGTGCAAGCGGCGATATCAATCAACCTGATTTTCTGCCTGACAGCTTTGAAAGCGGAACTATAAACACTCCCGGCGCAATAGCGCTCGGCAGGGGCGTCGAGTTTGTAAATTCAAAAGGAGTTGAGAGGATCTATTCTCATGAAATGTCACTGTGCGAGCTTTTTATAAAACGCTGTGAAAAAATGAACAGCATTCAAATATACCGTTGTATGAACACAAAGTCGTTGCCTGTGGTATCATTCACGGCAAACGGTGAATCAAGCTCGGTTACGGCGGATATGTTATCGCAGAACGGATTTTATCTGCGCGGAGGGCTTCATTGCAATTTTCTCGCCCATAAAAAGCAGGGAACGCTTGAAACCGGCACGGTGCGTCTTGCCCCGTCTGTTTTCAATACCCGAACCGATATAATTCGGCTAACCGACCTTTTATACAGAAAGTACGGTAACAATTAAAAATGCACCTGAGGGACTGTGTACGCTGTCCCTCTTTTTTCTGCATAAAAAGTTGCCTTGTTTTTATCACGGCAATGTGCTATACTGTTATTTAAACGCATAATGCGACGTATCCGGAGGTAATATATGGATATACTTAAAATCAAAAATGATATAGTAAACGGAAAAACAGCGCTCGGGATCGAGTTCGGCTCTACAAGAATAAAGGCTGTACTTATCAGCAGTAACAATTCACCTGCGGCAACAGGCTCACATGAGTGGGAAAACAGACTTGAAAACGGCATCTGGACCTACAGCGAAAATGATATTATCACAGGTATGCAGGACTGTTATGCATCGCTTGTAAAGGATATCGAATCAAAGTATGGGGTTGTGCCGACAACATACGGCTCCGTAGGAATAAGCGCTATGATGCACGGATATATGGCGTTTGACAAAAACGACAAACTGCTCACCCCTTTCAGGACATGGCGCAATACAATGACAGAGCAGGCAAGCGACGAGCTGACGGAGCTTTTCGGCTTCCCTGTGCCTCAGAGATGGAGTATAGCGCACCTTTATCAGTGCATACTCGGCGGCGAAAAACACCTTGCACATTTAGAGCATCTTACCACACTTGCAGGATATATACATTATCTGCTGACAGGCAGACGTGTGCTTGGAATAGGCGAAGCGTCGGGAATGTTCCCTGTAGATTCAGCTACGCTTACATATAATTCGCTTATGTCGGAGAAATTTGATAAAATTGCTCGTTCCCACGGTTTTGACAAGCCTGTTTTATCATTGCTCCCGGAAGTGCTCACAGCAGGAATCAATGCAGGCACGCTTACCGAAAGCGGCGCAAAGCTTCTTGATATATCGGGAAATCTTAAAGCCGGAATACCGTTCTGTCCGCCGGAGGGCGATGCAGGAACCGGTATGGTGGCTACAAACAGCGTTGCACCTAGAACCGGTAATGTTTCTGCCGGCACATCTGTATTTGCTATGGTTGTTCTTGAAAAGCCGCTTGCAAAGCTCCATAAGCAGATTGATATGGTAACCACACCATCGGGCGAAGCGGTCGCTATGGTACACTGCAATAACTGTACATCCGAACTTAATGCGTGGGCGGGTCTGTTTAAGGAATTTGCCGCTGCGGCAGGCTTTGAAATAGATAGCGGCGCACTTTATGAACTGCTGTTCAAAAAGGCGCTTGAAGGCAAAAAGGACTGTGACGGAATGATATCATATAACTATCTTTCGGGAGAACACGTTACAGGATTTGAGCAGGGAAGACCGCTTTTTGCAAGACGTCCCGACGCACATCTCGGGCTTGCCGACTTTATGCGTACCCAGCTTTATACAACGCTTGGTGCACTTAAGACGGGACTTGATATACTGACAAAGGAAGAGCGTGTACCTATAGACAGTGTTACAGGTCACGGAGGCTTCTTCAAGACGGAAAATGTCGGACAGTCGATACTTGCCGCCGCTGTAAATGCACCTGTTACCGTTATGAGTACCGCAGGAGAGGGCGGAGCATGGGGCATGGCGCTTCTTGCGGCATATATGAATGATAAATCCGACATGACGCTTGACAGCTGGCTTGCTGTAAATGTATTCTCGTCTGCTCAGACAACAGTAGTCGCACCCGACCCCGAAGATGTCAACGGCTTTGACAAATTTATGGAATGCTATACAAAATGCCTTGCGGTTGAACGTTCGGCAGTCGACAATCTTTGATAAGTTCAAGAAAGACCGCACCTTTATATCGGTGCGGTTTTTCTGTTGTTACGGACATTGATTAAATATTGAATATTCAGCTACGTTGTGATATACTTAAGCCATAAAGATATAAAACGCATAAACCTTGCTCATGATGAATTTTCTAAATATCGGAGGGAATACCGTGTTTGAAAAAATACCCGTAAAATAAATAACGACACAGCAAAAAATGTTTGCGCCTATCCGGCGCTTGTTATAGTTATGGAAGTATCAATACTCGGTGCGTTCGGATAATGAAGTATTTTATGCTGATTATGCTGTCGGTCTTTATCGGCATACCGGGTACAAGCAATCACATCGGAATACACATAACAATATATGCTTTTCCAATTACGAAGTGCTTTAACGGGAAAAAGCACAGCAAAGAAGGTACGGGCATCGTTTTTGCGGCAAGCAAATATTGTACCGAGAAGATGAACGGAACGATAAGCGCTGAAAGCAAACACGGAAAATACAGTACATTTTTCTTTACTGTTCATCAGAAAATATCCTAAGATGTTCCGAATGAACAAAACACTGATAATTCAGCAAATAGCTCAGTGAATTAAACGACCTGTGCAGAATTGACATTGTTTGCTGTAAAAAAGTCAGAATTCCGTTTGTTGACGATAATGATATCGATATATAGAATTATTGCGGTAAACAAAGAAGAATGAACTCTCTTATACTACAGAAACAGGAAGAGGTAATTGCTTTGGCACAATTTGATATAAAGGATGCTGTACTGAAAAAATGTCTGCTAAAAGAGGACGAAACTGTCATTACCGTGCCTGACGGAGTAACGACCATAGGCAAGGACGCCCTCTGCGGCTTACAGAGCGTTATTGCCGTTACGCTCCCGGAAAGTCTGAAAGTCATAAACGACGGCGCATTCTACGGCTGTTCATCGCTGACTTCTGTCACGTTGCCGGGCAGTGTTGAACGGCTCGGAAGCTGTGCTTTCGCTCAGTGCAGTGCACTCAATACAATATATCTTGATAATAAACTTACTGAAATCGGGAATTCTGCTTTCTGGGGGTGCACAAGCCTTGAAAGTATTGACATTCCCGCAGGCATTACTAAGATAGGGTATAATCTTTTCGGCAGTTGCCTGTCGCTGATATCGGTATCTCTGCCCGATACAGTCACGGAGCTTGATGAGCGAGCTTTCAAAGAGTGTACAAGCCTTGCTTATATCACACTTCCGGATAGTTTGCTTAAAATAGGAAATATGGCATTTCTGAACTGTCACAGCCTGAGATCGGTAAATATTCCCGACAGGTTGGAAAGCATAGGAGAAAAGGCATTCTTTATGTGCGAAAGCCTGAATGAACTTGAGATTCCGGACGGCATAATTTCAGTCGGCGGCGACGCATTTTCCGATTGCGTAAGCGTTACTGTCAGAAGCACAATCAGCGGGAAACCGCTTTATAAAGCAGTTACGGCGACCGACGGATCATCGGCGTACAATTTTATATTGCGTAATATCTGGGACAAAGGCGGTTTTGACTTTACGGCGCAGGATAATTATTTCCCCGTTTTGCAGGACGAAAATCTTCAATATGCGATAGCGTTTTCACGTCTTATGTACAGAGTGAATCTCAGCGCCGCCGCAGAGGAGCATTACCTTGATTTCCTGCATAATAATGCGGAAAACGCCGTACGTTACTGTATTACGCAAGACAGTGCGGAGCTACTCGGAATATGCAAGGAAAACGGCTTGATCACCGCCGGGAATGTAACAGGGCTTATTGAATTTGCAGACGAGCAGGGTAATACCTCTGCCGCCGCATTTCTTCTGACGGTTGCAAACAGTCCGGAACACTACAATTTTTGCAATCCGCTGTCATCACTGGAACTATAAGCCTTATATGTGACTTTTATCGGACACTGTTTGTGATATAATTCGTAAAGGAGTTTTCTTTGGTTAAATTTTATTATAAAGACTTCAATCTGCTGAAATGCACACCGGAATCCGATGATACGGAGATCATTGTCCCGAAAGGCATTTTTATGATAGATAAAAATGCCTTTCGGGGGTGCGGTTCAATAAAGCGGATCGTCATACCGAACGGCGTAAAGTCACTTGACTGTACATTCTGCGACTGTGTAAGTCTTGAGGAACTGGTTATACCGTCGAGCGTCACATTTATCGACAGTAAAGCATTTGACGGTACAGGTTTTCTTGAAAACCGCAAGGAAGAGTTCGTCAGTGTCGGCGGTATTCTGATGAAATATAACGGAAATGAAGAAAATCTCATTATACCTGACAATATACGGGCAATATCAGCCTGCGTTTTTTATGAATGTAATACGCTTAAATCGGTGAAACTGCCTGATGGTATAAGCGAAATATTTGCCGGTACATTTTATTCCTGCACAAATCTGGAAACAGTTATCATGCCGGACAGCCTTATCAAAATACGTTTATCTGCTTTTGAAAAATGCACTTCTTTGAAAAATGTGATTTTCGGCAGAAATCTTCGTAATATACACGGTGCCGCTTTTGCGGGATGTACCTCGCTGAAGGAGCTGACTATTCCCGATACGGTGCGAGTTATAGAGCAACACGCATTTGCAAACTGTACTTCCCTTGAAAAGGTGACGCTAAGTGAAAATACCTTTATTTCACGGAGAATTTTTTACGGTTGCGAAAAAATACATATTTACTCATCTCAGACAGGCAATGAAATAACCGATTGGTACAACGGGATAACTTATTGAATCGACAAAGGAAGTGATTTTACGGATAAGGAATATGAAAAGGCAAAAGAGCGTGCCGAGAAGCTCTCGGCGCTTGCAACCGACATACTTATGCTGTCCCGAAATACGCTTGCCGTAAATCTCAGATTTCTTGACAACGCAATTAATATGCTGCCGCTCAAAACCTCGATCATAACCGAAACTGTTGCTACTGACGGCAGATACATTTTCTATGACGAAAGCTATGTGCTGAAAAGCTATAAATCCGGATATAACATAACACGGGCATATCTTCATATGATGCTTCATTGCGTGTTCCGTCACAATATTGTCGGTACGCTTGTAGACACGCTCAGGTGGAATCTGGCTTGCGATATCGCTGCTGAGAATATCATGAATGAGCTGGATATAAAGGCGCTTTCTTCGCCCCGACAAGTCAGACAGGGGAGTATTATCGACAAAATCAAAACGGATTGCCGGTTTGTCACCGCAGAGAAGATATATGATTATCTCCTGAGGAATGTTGACGATTTGCAGGTCTATGCCTGGTCGGAGCTGTTTGCGGAAGATGACCACAGAATCTGGTATGCAAAGCCGCCTGAAACAGAAGCTTCAATGCAGATCAAAAGCAATCCGGACAGCAAGGACGGCAACAGCCGGAACAGTAATGACATGAATTCTGATAACGGACCGTCGGGTAATGATACGGATAACAGCAATGGCAACAACAGAAATGGTAACGCAGAAAATCCCGGAAATGAAGATGGAACGGGAAATGATATGCAGATGTCAGCTGAAACCGCCTCACAGCTTGAAAAGGACTGGAAAGAAATTTCGGAGAAAATGCAGATCGAAATAGAAGCGTTTTCAAAGGAAAAAGGCGATACAAGGGGCAGCTTCATTCAGAATCTGAACGCCGTCAACCGTGAGAAATACGACTATACGCAATTTCTGAAAAAATTCTCTGTAATGGGAGAAGCGATGCGTGTAAACGATGATGAGTTTGATTATATCTTCTACACCTACGGACTGAAATTATATGAGCGTATGCCGCTTATAGAACCGCTTGAATACAAGGAAGTAAAGCGGATAAGGGAATTTGTTATAGCAATCGATACATCGGGATCGGTATCAGGAGAGCTTGTACAGAAATTCATTCAGAAGACGTACAATATCCTCAAAAACGAGGAAAGCTTTTTCACAAAGATAAATCTTCATATTATTCAGTGCGACACGGACATACAGGAGGACAGAAAGATAACCTCGCAGGAAGAGTTTGACGATTATCTTGCTGCAATGAAACTGCACGGATTCGGCGGTACTGATTTCCGCCCGGTATTCGCTTATGTTGATAAGCTGATACAAAGCAAAGAGTTTACAAATCTCAAGGGGCTTATATATCTTACAGACGGATACGGGGATTTTCCCGAAAGAAAACCGCCGTATGAAACGGCATTTGTATTCATAGACGATGAGTACAACAATCCCGTAGTTCCGCCGTGGGCGATAAAGCTTGTTCTTCCGTCGGATGAAATCTAAAGGAGCAGAATATGAATATTAAAGAAGCAAAAGAACAGATAAAGAATGCCATGACGGCATATTTCACAAAGGACGAAACCGGCGGCTATGCTATTCCTGTTGAAAAACAACGCCCTGTATTTCTGATGGGACCTCCCGGAATAGGCAAGACTGCGATAATGGAGCAGGTAGCGTCGGAAATGGGAGTAGGTCTGTTATCGTACTCTATGACGCACCACACAAGGCAATCCGCACTGGGACTGCCGTTCATTGTACACAAGAATTACGGCGGTAAGGAATATGATGTGTCGGAGTACACTATGTCGGAGATCATTTCGGCAGTGTATGACCTTATGGAAAACACGGGTGTAAAAGAGGGCATATTGTTCCTCGATGAGATAAACTGCGTGTCCGAAACGCTTGCTCCGATTATGCTCCAGTTCCTGCAATACAAGGTTTTCGGCAGACACAGAGTGCCTGACGGCTGGATAATAGTTACTGCCGGTAATCCGCCTGAATATAATAATTCCGTCCGTGAGTTTGATATTGTGACCTGGGACAGACTGAAAAGGATAGATATCGAGCCAGATTTTACGGCGTGGAAAGAGTATGCTTACAGGGCAGGCGTTCATGCCTCTGTACTTACCTATCTGGAAATTAAGAAAGCAGATTTTTATCGCATAGAAAGTACGGTTGACGGAAAATCATTCGTTACGGCGAGAGGCTGGGAAGACCTGTCGCAGATGATAACCCTGTACGAGAAGAATAATATCAAGGTCGACATAAAGCTTATTCGTCAGTACATACAGCACGACAGGACAGCGAGAAGCTTTGCGGCATATTACGACCTGTTCAATAAGTACAGGAGCGACTATCAGATAGACGAGATACTCAGCGGCAATGCAAGTGACAGCATAAAAGACAGGGCTAAAAACGCAAAGTTTGACGAGCGTTTATCCTTGCTCGGACTTATCCTTGACAGCGTTACGGCATCGGCAAAGCAGGTCACGGACAGCGAGGATATGCTCCGTGAAACGCTTGTAACGCTGAAAGAATTCAAACTGAGAACGCATGACAGCGATATTTCCGCAGAAAAGCCGATGAATGAGCTTATAGCGGTAAAGAAAAAGGAGCTTGAAAACGGCAAGCAGTCGTCAAGCATTTCCGTATCACGTCAGAAAACACTTGCAAGAGCAATATCACAGCTTGAGAATATGACTGCGCTCACAGTCGGCAAGGACGGAAAAACGGCGTTTGCAGATATCAGGAATAGATATGACAGTCTTGTGGCTGAGCTTAAAATTTCGGCAAAAACGGCACGGGATAATATGTCAAACGCACTTATTTTCTGCAATGAAGTGTACACCGACGGACAGGAAATGCTGATACTTGTAACCGAGCTTACCGCAAACAGCTACACGGCGAGATTTATTTCCGAGTTTGGATGTAAGGAGTATTACGAGCATAACAAGGCTCTGCTGTTTATCGACAGAAGTAAGGAAATTATGCAGAGGCTAGAGGAGTTTGGGGAGATATAAACTGAACTGTGCTGCACTTCATTTTATAAACAAACATACTTTATCTACAAGCTGAAATGCCGCCCTGATGGGCGGCATAGATCCGGCTATTTTACTTGTTATTCGGTAGCTTTGCGTAATATCTTGCCAATGTCTTTGCGGAATCCTCGCTGTGCTGTTCAAACCATATCTTATCAACATCAAACAGAATACATCCGCAATGTCCTTTGAAGGTAGGAAAGCATATTATTTTAAGATGAGTATCTATCTCGGGGCTGTAGTCCATAAGCTCGAGCGTTTCGCCGTAAAGCGTGGCACGCTCATATCCTTTCAGCCACTTAGCGTCCATATTGCTGAACAGCCTGTAGGATTACATTTGTTAAGCATCGTGATATAAAACTGATTGTGAATACTTTCAAGATAGCAATCATAACCATCTTGAGATTGTACCGGGCAATAATATCCGAAAACCATTCACTTATATGATTATCCGTTTGCCTGCTTTACAATTGCATACATTTTTGCTGCTTCATTTTCATTTGCAATATGGCGTTTTGAATATATATATCGCCCACAGTCACACCACTTCCGCATATCCGCCCCTTGCCCTTTTATTCGCTCGTTCCTTAAGCCTTATTCTTCGTAAGGTTCAATCAGCCGTTTTCCCGAGTCTGTCACCTGATAATACTTATCATTTTCCGTATCTACCATAAGTACCGGAATAACTCCGCTGTCGAGAACAGTGCCGTCTATGTAATAGTGAGATTCTCCGTCGAAATAAATGTCGTGGAAGAACCTGTCGCCGGATATTTCGGCGGTGCCGACATGACCTGCGACTACTTTCATATCAAGCCCCTCGATTTTGCCGGTTTCAGCGGGATATTTTGAGGTGAATACATCTTCCGATGTTTCCCATTCCCACATATCACCCGCTTCTTCATCAATACCGGCGTGAACGAAAATCGTGTTTCCCTCCACATAATACAGCGGAAGGGAAGAAAGCCAGTTGATATACTCGTCATCATCGCTCTCATCCTCCCACTCTTCTATACGGGCATATACAGAATTGTTGCTTATGGTTGATGATCCGTTGACTACCCATTCATCGTGGTTGCCGAGCAGAGCAATAATTCTGTCCGAACCGAAACGTTCCCGGAGCCTCATTATCCTGTCCAGAACACCACGGTTATCCGGACCGCCGTGGATATAATCGCCGAGAAGAACGAGCTTCGCCTTGCCCTGTTCTATATCATCGAGAACAAGTGAAAGTGCGTCCTCAAATTCCGCAAGGCAACCGTGAATATCACTCATACAGTAAATTATCATTGTAAACTCCTTTCACGAGCCGTATTCTTAGCGTAAGGGTATATGCAACAGCATATAAAACACTGAGATTAATCATTCATCATTCTCATTGTTATTTTTCAAATACAAAGGAGCCAGATAAAGAAATGTCGAACCAAGGCATAACCAAACAATGCCCATCGATGTATCGTTTCCGCCTAAAAGGCATCGTCTCAACCTTATTTATTAAGCTCGTTATACGCCTTTTTCACTATCCGAGCCATCAACAATCTTCTCTGGCTCAAGAATTCAGGGTAAGATAACTGCTCAAAATTTTCCGGTAATGCATTCTGAGCGCAGGCAAGCTTATATCCTTCTTCTCCAAGTTTTTCTCTGTATCGACCAACATACTCTGCCGGAGGTGCATCCGAAATATCGATGTTTGTTGCATAATCCAGATACGTAAAGTTTGCAATCTGATTTCTGTCACGGTCATTATCATATCCGATTTTCTCAAGATAGTGCTTAGGGAAGATATGATGTTTATCCACTGAATTCTTATCTCCGCTTGTTCCTAAAACAAAGTATTGTGATAATGGTGCGGTGCTAAATAACATAGGTGTTCCAAGTACATTGATAGCTGCAACATATCCATACCATGCAGGCGATATTGCATAAGAACTATTTAGCTCAGCCGGTAACGAATACTCAAAGTAGTCATCGGTAAATTTATTAGTTATGACAGAATCAAGGTATCTTACAAATTCATCCGAATTATGAACATCTCTTAAATCAGCAAACTGCTTTTCAACTTCCGATTCTGTTGAACCGGTATAAAAACCTGTGATTGTAGACATAAAAATCCACTTACGAATAATCTTCTGAAGTTCAACAGAAGACACCTTATAATCATATTTTCCGATAAGGTATAAAACGTAACTGAATACTACCGCATTGGAAGAAGCCACAAGACTTCCTTTTAAATAGCCTGCAGATGCAAATAAGTTCATAAAGGCATGCCAGTTATTTAGGTTGGTTACCATATCCAAAGATTCCTTGAATATCTTCAGATTTTCTTCACGTACATTCTGTGTGATTTCGCCGGTCTTAAGATTTTTACCACGTAGTAGCATATATGCATAACGCAAACGTGCTCTTCTAAAACCAACGCCTACTGACATTCTGATGAGATGCGACGGATCAACTTGCAGTATCTGGTTAAATGATGTATTGTTTGCAGGAATCCTTGATTCAGCACAGAACTTATTAATCTTATCGTGAACCTCATTGTCATAAACAGCTATAAGCGTTTCAATGAAGTTCTTTTCAGTAAGATTCTGACCGCCGGAGTTTACACGAACGAAAATGTCAGCAACGTCCTCCTCATCAGCTTTTGAATTGATTTTCAATGTAGGTAATGAGTATATGCCAAGATTTAACAAATCATTGATATTTTTTTCAATGATATCTTCTTCGTTTTCTGTAAGTTCGGGTTCGTTATTTTTTGTACGTCCTTCATTAGCGGTTTTGATATATGCTTTTCTAAACTTAGAAACATTGTGTTCTTGATCAGCTTTAAATACACTGCTTATTTCACTTATCCATTCGGAATCTCTCTCATAGGCTTGTGTCCACACTGCAAACTCACGTGTTAAAGGATTGAAAGAAATACGAATCTTTCTTTCCTTATAATTTTTGTCCTTAATGGTTACCCCATACATAGCGGCTAATAGTGCAGTTAAACGCTGCTGACCGTCAATCACCAAATCATCAGGGCGTTTGTACATTTTATCGTTTTTGCCGATATGTTCCGTATTTTCGTAATCTTCCGGCGATTCCCAAAGCATTATATATCCGATTGGATACCCTTTCAGCATAGAATCAAGCAGTTCTCTGACTTTATTGTCCTTCCATACAAAAGGACGTTGAAGATCAGGCAGACCGATTCGTCCGCTCCTAACATCGGCTAACAGATCTGCTACTTTGCTCGGTATATTGTCGAATAATTCTTTTCCCATATGTTCATACTCCCTTTGATTCAATTCTTTAATTCTTCTTTAAAACCACCACGCACTCAACATGGCACGAGCCGTTGCAAACAATGTCTGCGGTGGTTTTGCGGTTTGATGGAACGCTTGCTTTTGTGGGTGCGTATAGGGGAATATGTCCAAGCAGGAGATGAAGTCATGAAAATTACATTTGAGGGTGGAATTGAGATAATTACATAATGCTATGGCAAATGTTAGCATTTTACATATAGAAGAATTGTAATACAATTTTATCATACACTTTATTAGCCGCACTCAAAATTCTCTGCAACAATTGCGTTCAGCTTTTTGGCAATTTCTGAGAAGCCTTGATTTAAATCGAGAGTTTTTACGCTGACCTTATTGCCGCTCATCTGGTATATATTATCTGGTTGAATTACTTCGTCAGTTGCAGCATATAGGAGCATCCCGGACACCCGATGCGGTTTAGTGCCGAATTCTGCATCTTTGTTCTTTACATAAGTGAAAATCTGATACAGATTGCTGGAATGAAGGGTGTGCACATCGTACTGTGCTTGCGTGGTGTGTGTATAGTACTTGGCATCAATGATAAGAACCTCGTTATCTCTAGTCAGCATAATGTCGCTTTGCATAACCGGGAGCATAGTTCCGATACCATCGTCCAACGCCCATTGGATCTGAGAGACCGTCGCCGTCACCTGCGGACATTCCTTTGCGTAATACTCCAGTATGAACTTTTCATACAGTCGGTTCATGTGCTGTTCGTCGATGAAAGAAGCCAGCCGGTATTCGCCAGAGTCCGTGGTCAACAGCATCCCTTCGAGAATCAACTGGCACAGGCTAATGAGCATACGATAGGTATTATTGTTCCTCTGAAACCGAATGGCTGACCAGCGGATCATTGTGGGATCGATTGCGTCAACATTCGAGAAGAACAGCATTTCCTTTTTCAGATCGCTTTTGTACTCCTGATCTACCCTCGTGTGCCGGAGCAAAAGCATAACGGTCGTTTTCAGTATCTGATTCAGGAGATTGTTCTCGGAAAGCTCGTCGTACTCGCAGGTCAACACCCGCTTTCTGGCAAGGCGGTTCTGAATAGTCCCTGGCATATCAATCTTGCCACGGACTACCGCAACATCCTCTTTGCGGTTCAAGTACTCCCGGTACAGCCCCTGCTTCAATTGCCTGCTGATTCCCTTCGCCAGAATCGCAGCGAAGAGGTTATGGATGTTCTCAAACTCTTCGGTAGCAACATCCTCATATCCGCCTTGATTCAGCGTCGTGAAGGCATACGAAAGCATATAGTATATGTTTTTTATGAAGATGCTCTTATCCTTAATCATTGAAACACACCTTGCAGAATGTTTTCCCAACGCTGGAGCTTGTTGGCGTCATCGAACCAGTATTCACTAAGCATCGGAAGAATGTCGTAGTCAACGATGGAGTGCAGCCACTCCTCGGTGCAAACATCTCTGCCGCAGAAATAGCTGTGGCCGATGCAGAAGCCCTTACCCAGCGACTTATCAAGAGAAATCTCACGGTTCAGGTCCTTCACCTTGTTAACGAGTTCATTCAGCGTCTCGTTGTTCAGGCTGTTCTGGTAGTGAATGAAACCCTCGGAATCGAAGCCCGGTTCCACCTCAAAGAAGCTGAAGCGGCGACGGAGCGCATAGTCAATCATGGCGAGGCTGCGGTCTGCTGTGTTCATCATGCCGATGATGTAGAGGTTCTTCGGGACGGAGAACGAGAGTCCGTTATAAGCGAGAGTCGCTTTTGTGCCTCTGTAGTCTCTCTCGATCAGCATCAGTAACTCACCGAAGATTTTACTCATGTTGCCACGGTTGATTTCATCAATGATAAAGAAGAACTCCTTGTCCGGCTGGTTTGCAGCCTTCTGGCAGAAACGATAGAAAATGCCGTACTTCAGCTCGAATCCATCCTCGACCGGCTTATACCCCATCATGAAGTCTTCATAGGAATAGTTCTGATGGAACTGAACGAACTCAATGCGGCTATCATCCTTTTCACCCATCATGGACCACGCCAGACGTCTTGCGGCGAAAGTCTTGCCAACGCCGGGAGCACCCTGCAGGATGATGTTCTTCTTATTGCGAAGAACGGCCACAAGGTTCTCGTAGCGTTTTTCGGTCATATACACTTCGTCGAGAAAATCGCTCTTTCTGTAAGCGTCAATGGAGGCTTCCTGCGCTACCGGATTTTCCTCACGAATCATATCGAGGATGAAGTCAAATTCGCCTCTAGTGAGCTTGAACAAGCTGCCCTGCGGATTCTGGAAATACTCCATACGTTCAAGTTCCGGGCACCCTTTCAAGGTGGCATAATCAATCGGTGAAGTCAGACCTTCAACCTTTTCAAAGAACAGCTTCTCACCGTCTTGTTCTGCGCTAACACGACCGATGGCAACGATCTGCTTTACAGGATTGGATTCGTACCCGATGATCATATCGCCAGCCTTCGCATCAAGGAAGTTCTGGAAGACACGACGCTTGTTGCCATTTTCATTGTAGAGCGTGTAGGACTGAACCTCTCCAACAGCGATGTCTGCAAAGCTCCAGATCTTCGGATTGGCATTCAACCACCAATAACCACAATCCTGCTCACCGGGAGCCGCTGTGACATACAGTTCGATACCGCTGAGGTCTGTCTTGTCGAGCGCAGCAGAAAGCTCGTCTCTCAGTTTCCATACAAAGCTGCCATCCTCGTCTTTTCCTGCATCACGGCCCGTATAGAGAACCGTCCACCACTGCGTAGTACCGTCGTCTCTGGTGTTAGGATTAACACCAGTGGTCTCGCATACTCTCCTTGCCAACGCAACAGAGCCGGAATTGTAGAAATTCTTAGTCTCGCCGTATTTTACTGCCAGCTGTGTGCAGGAAGCCATGCCGCCATAATCCTTCATGCGCTTCATGATTTCCAGCGCACCCGTCGTAAAGATGGTTTCATCCTTCAGCAGCTTGCTCCAATCCTCAACAGAGAGACCGGGGTCAAAGTCTGCGCCATACCAACTTGTGGTATCAGGAGCGGAATCTTTCTGAGAGTAATACCGGCTGATGTAAAAACCGACATCGATAGTCAGCGTCTTCAGCTCCGGATCGGGATAGCAAGTATCGGTCAACTGCGACTGGAAGAGATTCACCAGTTCGGTATCCTCTTTGAGGACCACGCTGATTTCATCATAGAGCTTCAGGAAGTTCCGGATGTTATCGGCATAAGCACCTTTTTTGAAGCGATAGTCAGATTCCAGCTCACTTGCAACGGTTTTTACTTCACCGAATTTATAGATGTAATACTTATCCGGATAACGCAGCCAGAGATAGGTACTGATGGCGTTTTCGTACTGGTAGTGCTGTGCCGCACCGTTTCCATATTTCTCAAGCAGAATAGAGGACTGCAATTTGAACGCATTCATGCGCTCAAATACATCCTTACTTTCATCAAACAAGGCAATAAACATTGCTCGAACCTCTTCCGGTGCGGCCTTGGCAAAGCCTACAATCATACCCTTGGGGAAATTGTTGTTGGACGCCAGCAGATTAAAGGTCTTATCAAGGGAGCGATTCAGCATTTCAGGGAAATTCTGAGCGTTCACATCCCAATTGTCCTGAAACCATTTGACGGCTTCCCATTTGTATTTTTCGTTGCCCCACTGCGTGGAAACAAAGCTCTGCTTGTACTGTGCCAGTACATTCTTCAATCGAAATTGATCAAACATGAAACCATCCCCCTTTTACGCTTCTCTCAGGCTCTTGTATATCTCTTCCGTGAAGATACCGAGAACCTGTTTTTTTATTTCATCATTACTGAGTAGCAGAGAAAAGAAATCCTGATTCTGCTCCAGTCCCTCTATCAGTGCATCGTCGATATCGTCAAAGTACGAAAACTCAAAGTCTTTGACGGTGTTGTTCCGGGCGCTGGTTTTTAGTTTATCGGATTTCAGCAGAATATCCCGAATCTGCAGCATAGCTTTGACCGCAACATCGTTGTCGTAGGCTTTTCCCGTCCGGCTGTTGATTTCGGCTATGATCTGGGAAAGCCGTTCCTCTTTTGCTTCGGTCAGGCCAAAACTCTCCGCTGTGGGCAGCTTTACAACTGGCTGTGCTACCAGCTTCGGATCGGTATGTTCCTCGGCTTTTTTCTGAACGAAATTTGTAGCTTTGATTTTGCCATCCAAATTATAGCCGCCGCCCGGATGCTTAATGTTGATGTATGCCAACAGATAAGTGATAAAATTGTACTTCTTATGCAGGTCGGTATCCTCGAAGCAGGACACCTGCAACAAGAACTCATAGAAACGGACAAAATGCCGCATCTGAGATACGATCTCCTGTTGCTTGAGCGGCTCATACTGCTCAAGCATGTTTTTCGACCGCTTGAAGTAGAAAGTCAGTTTCTGCTTATCCTTGGAGGAAATATTCCCCTTGTAGAGCAGCTCGTTGGCTTTTTCGATATCATCCGGGTCAAGCACGGTGTACGCATCAATTTGCGCTTCCAGATCATAAATCGCCGTTGGGGTTACGGATGTGGAGAGCAAAGTGGTTGTATAGTATGGTGCAAACGCTGCTTTGATATCTTCGTATGTATTTGCAAAGTCCAGCACGAAGGTTTTCTTCTCAAACGGCGGGCAGATACGGTTCAGGCGGGAGAGCGTCTGAACGGCAGATACGCCCTTCAGCTTTTTGAGAACATACATAGCGCAGAGTTTCGGCTGGTCAAACCCGGTCTGATACTTATTCGCAACCAGAAGTACCTGATATTCGTCCTTATCAAATTCTTTTGTCAGACGATCCTCCGGGAAGCCGTTCATAGAAGACTCGGAGTATTCGGTTTCATCGTCCGGGAGCTTTACCTTGCCGGAAAAAGCCACCAGTGCCTTAATATCCGTGTAGCCTTTCTTCTTGGTATAGTCCTCAAAAGCCTGACGGTACTTCACGGCGCCCTGTCTGGATGCGGTGATGACCATTGCCTTTGCCATGCCGCCGAGTTCGGGCATTACGGTTGTGCGGAAATGCTCCACGATGACCTCCACCCGCTGGGCAATGTTCGTTTCATGCAGCTCCACAAAACGGGCGATCTGCCGCTTGGCATCGACGGTCTTGCACCGAGGGTCATCTTCGATCTCTTTGTTGATTTGATAAAAGGTGTCGTAAGTCGTATAGTTCTGAAGCACATCGAGAATGAAGCCTTCCTCAATGGCCTGCTTCATAGAGTAAATATGGAATGCCTCACGCTGACCTTTTGTGTTCAGGCGACCGAACAGCTGAATGGTCGTAGGCTTCGGTGTGGCAGTGAAAGCAAACATGGACACGTTGGCCTGTTTACCGTTTCTACGGATTTCATCCGTAATCATATCTTCCACATCGTCAGCTTCCTGCTCTCCGGCACCAAGCGACTTTGTGACCGCTGCCATGTCCTTACCTGCGGTGGAGGAATGTGCCTCATCGATAATAACCGCAAAACGCTTGTTTTTCAGCCCTGCAACGCTGTCCACGATATACGGGAATTTCTGGATCGTGGTGGCGATGATTTTCGTATTGCCGTTCAGTGCAATGGCAAGGTCGGCAGAGTTGCACTTATCGTCCATAACACGGATAAGTCCTGCTTTGTGCTCCATGCCCATAATGGCTTTCTGCAGCTGACGGTCAACTACGACTCGGTCGGTGATAATTACGACATTGTCAAAGATAATTTTATTATCTGCATCGTGCAGTGAAGTCAGACGGTGCGCCAGCCATGCGATGGAGTTGGTTTTGCCGGAGCCTGCGCTGTGCTGTATCAGATAATTCTGCGTAGAGCCATTTTCACGCACATCGGCCAGCAGCTTACGGATCACATCCAGCTGATGATACCGAGGGAATATGACATTCTCGGACTTTTTCGTTTTTCCTGTCAGCTCGTCCTTGCTTTCCTTGGTTTCGATAAAGATGAACTTACTGATGAGGTCAAGGACGGTATCCTTTGTCAGAATATCCTCCCACATATAGGACACGCTGTACTTGTCTTTGAAGGTAGGATTGCCCGCACCGGCATTGACACCTTCACCGTTTCCCATGTTGAACGGCAGGAAGAAGGTGGCGTTGCCTGCGAGCTTGGTGGTCATATAAACCTGCTCTAAGTCCATCGCAAAGTTCACAAGGCAGCCTGCCTTAAACCAAAACAGGCGGGTCTTGGGATCACGGTCAACACGGTACTGATAGATGGCATCCTGATAGGACTGACCGGCGGCATTACATTTCAGCTCAAAGGACATGATGGCAAAACCGTTCAGGAAAATTACCAGGTCAATGCGCTCATCATCGCTTGCCCAGACCTCCTCCATAACGGAGAAAATATTCTTTTCGTACTTTGCCAGCAAGTCACGATTGAAGGTGGTTGCAGGTTTGGTGTACATAAGCTCCAGCTTCTTGTTGGAAATCTCAATGCCGTGCTTCAGCACATCCAGCAGACTGCCGCGGGCTTTGGTCACCTCGGCATTGATAAAGCTGACGAGGGTGTCCTCCAAATCGGATTTGTAGATTTTGCGGAGTGCTGCCATCTCATCCGGCTGGGTATCGTTCAGAAACTGAAACAGCAACTCACGATCCATAGCAAACAGGCGGTCATAGCTGGTTGCCTTGCGGATGATGTAACCGTTGTCCTGAGAGAGCCTGTCCATGATGAAGTGCTGATATTCTTTCTCGGTCAGTATGTTGTTCATATGCCATCTACCTCCTTACTCGCTTTTCAGGCGCTTGATTAGTTGCCGTGCAAAAAGCAAAGCAATCTGGTCGCAGCTATATTTAGATGAGTCAATCGCTTGTATATCCGCCACAGATGGGTACTTTTCTTGCAACTGCGAAGCCGTGATGTTGTGTAAAATCGGCAAAATTAACTTCTGTCCGCTTCGATTTTGCCGGTTCAAAAACTCATGTAATTCTCGCTCGGTCCACTCTCGGTCAAAAAAGTTCTCTGAAATAACGATAATTGCAAATTCTGCTTTTTTCGTACCATTCAGAATGCGATCTTTCCAATTATCACCCCACTCCAAAGACTCTTTATCGTAGAAAATTGTTACGCCAAGAGTTTTGAGTGAGCTGTACAATTCCTCTATCAGGTTTTCCTTATCCTTATTGGCATGGGAAATAAATACATCATATTCAGGCACGTCTTTCGCACGGTATCTGGGGATATTAACCGTGGAAATTCCATTCTTTTCATCCACAAAAGCATTGTCACTGCGAACGCTCTCTAAACAAGAAACCAATTCCTCGAATGCACCGGTTGAGCGATGAAACAGTATTGTGTTTATGCGCTGCCCCAAAGCGTGGTCTTTCAGGTAAGTATTATAGAAAATTTGTACATCATTCATCCACTTATCGGCAGGTTGCTTTTCAGCGGCTGTTTTCAATTTATTAGGTGGCACGATGCTTTTTGCCCGTTCCAAAAGAGAATCGAGCTGTTCTTCAAAAGTTGCCATCAAATCACCTCCTTCTTGCCGGTTACATACTCAAAAATCAGAGATTTTTTGTATTCGTCGAGTGTTGCAAGCTGTGCTTTTTTATCAGCGATAACAGCATCTGCTTTTGAAAGCACAGAATCAATGTGCTTTACGATGGCATTCTGCTCATTCAGCGGCGGTACCGGATATGAAAGCTCCGCCAGCTTGTTCCACCGAAGGTCACAGGAACGCACACGAATACCGGTCGCCAAAGCAAGAAACACATCACTGTAAGCCATGCTGCGCAGATAATACATGATGTACCGCTTACACTGGTCGGTGTCCAGCACATTGAGAACCGGAGAAGCCTTGCCTCTTGAATCGGAGATGCCAATAGAACCTGCGAAACCGTCCATTCCGTGAACGACCAAATCACCGACATCAATACCTTGATAGCCGATTTCCTTGTCGGACATTGTAAATCCATCCTCACGACGATTGCTTCTGAGAGTAACCTCGCCATCTCGGAAACAAGTGATTACACCGTCATCTTCACGCACGGGCTTCTGCATATAGCGAAGAATGTACTTGCCACGGATAACATCCCAGTGAGCTGGCATATTGCCAATCCACTGAATTCCGCTATCCTTCATCTTGGCATCGGGATTCAGCCCTTTGGTGACGGTTTCAGTGATGACAGATCGCTTATGCTGCTCCAGCGTGTCAATCTGGGTTTGAATGTCAGCGGTCAGTGCGTCAATCTCGGCACATTTAGCATCAAGAAAATCGGCGATACGGTGTTGTTCATCTATTGGAGCAACAGGTATAAAAAGACCGCCAAATTTATCCATCGGAATACGCATTCGAATTGTGTTCAATTTTCCATTCCCAGACTCTTTAATAAGAATGCCATTCCCAAGTCCAAACAAACTACGCTGAAACATTGTTGTCTGAAAAATGTAGTTGTAGTAGCGCACATCCTCCTTCGCATTCCAAGGACGCAACATATAATAGACCGGGCTGACACAACCAAAGTATTCCGACAATCCCACTGAGCCTGACAAGATATTCATGCTGTTCATTACAATATCGCCAGGGTAGGCCAATCTATATGCACTGACATCTTCCTTCGGTTTGTTTCCACCGCCCTCTTTCTGCTCGTACGGAATAACGCCCTGTTTTGCCGTCAGTGAAAGAATCTCAGTAGTCCTTATTGGATTATTCTTCTCAATCCGTTCTTGAAGGCAGTATTTGATTTTCTTCAGTTCCCAATTAGCCGGATATTCACCAAGCCACGATATTCTACTATCTTTAGTTTCTCTCATATCATCTCAACCTCACCCGAACAACTTAGCCACACGCTCTGTCACAGATAACTCCAATTCTTTAAATCTATTCTCAAGTTCCTCACTCGGTGTGGAAGGCTGATATTTATAGAAATACCGTGTGAACGGGATCTCCGCTCCGGTTTTGATAACAGGCTTCTTTGCACCGAGGTTCTCCTCGAAGAATGCGGCGGCATCCGGGATGTGCGGCAGGACTTCTCTTGCCATATAGTCCTCGATGTTCTCTTCCCATTTTACCTGTTCGGTATCCTTGGTTTCTTTGTCGTAGATGATGCTGCCCTTGCGATCCCGCTGAATCTCGGCATTTTTGTCCATGACTGAAAGGCCGTCTACAATCTTTTCCAGCAACTTTTTGTCGGCAGTCACCGCAGACAGTGCTTTGGACAGCACCGGAGTAAACTCTGCCGGGCAATTATAAATCTGCTCCGAAACTGCCGCTTTCAGTGTGGCGACAATGGCATCATAAACCGGCTTATTTGCCTGATATGCCTCCAACTTCTTCTGATCCTTGCCGGTCAGTTCTTCGGCATTTTCCAGTTCGTCTACCTTGGACTGGTCATACAAGGCAGATAGCGATCCCTTGGAAAGCATGGATTCAATGCGTTCCTCCGTAATAGCATAGCTGCGCTGAAGCGGCTGCATCACCGTGTACTCACGGTAAATAAACTCCTCGTTAGGGTAAATCTTGCAATATTCATTCTCTGCAAAGTCTGCATACAGCTTTGTAATGGCGCTGCGATCCTCAGGAGAAATTTCATTTTTCTTATCACCCAGTGCTTTCCGCAGTTTTTTGAAGAACGTAGAAGCATCAATCAACTGAATTTTGCCCTTGCGCTCCGGGCGCTTGTTCTTGGAGAGGACCCAGATATATGTAGCAATGCCGGTGTTATAAAACAGGTCGGTAGGCAGCGCAATAATCGCCTCAATCAGATCGCTTTCCAGCATCCAGCGGCGGATCTGGCTCTCACCGGACGCTACGCCACCGGAGGAAAGAGGACTGCCGTTTTCAATAATGGCAGCGCGGCCAAGGTTATCGTCCATCTTATCAATGGCAGACTGAAGGAACAGCATCTGCATATCACCGGAACCGGGCAGTCCTGCGCCCCAGCGGCCATCAAAACCTTTCTGATATTCTGCGTTGACGGCATCTTCCACGCCTTCAGCCGCATCTTTACCGCCCCAAGCGGTGCCAAAAGGAGGATTTTCCAGCACAAAACGCATTTTCGTGCCTTTAAAGCGGTCTGCTTTCATGGTGTCCTGATAGCAGATATTCTCAGCATTCTGCCCCTTGATGAGCATTTCAGCAAGGCACATGGCGTAGGACTCCGGGTTGATTTCCTGCCCGAACAGGCGCACATCAGCCGTGGGATTATAGCGCTTAATAAAATTAAAGCCGGTGGACAGCATACCACCCGTACCACAAGCCTGATCCAATATTGTGATGACCTTACCGTCATCGAAGATATCATCGCACCCTTCAGCAAGCAGAATATTGACCATCAGCTTGATGATATCTCGTCCAGTGTAGTGGTCGCCAGCCTCAGCGTTTTCAGAAAATTTGCGAATCAGATCTTCAAAAATATACCCCATCTTCACATTGTCGATGGTGCGAGGATCAAGGTCAAGTTCAGAAAATGCTTTAACGACAGAGAGCAGCCGGTTGTTTTTGTCCATCTTGTCGATTTCTTCTCCGAAGTTCAAACCGCGCTCTTTGGACATCAAAATTTCCAGCACATTCGCAGAAAATCCCTGCAGATAACTCTTGAAATTGGCGGCAATATGGTCTGCGTCATTTACAAGCTCTGCGAGGTCAAATTCGCTGGTGTTATAGAACTGAAAACCGGAGATTCGATACATCGCTTTTGCCGGAAAATTCGGATTTGCTTTGAACTGATCGACTACCTTCTGCTTGGTAGGTGCAAGGGCACACTCAAAGCGACGGATGATTGTCATCGGAATGATAACATCCTTATATTTGTCGCTGCGATACGGTCCGCGCAGTTTATTTGCAATGGACCAGATAAAATTCACTTCGGCAGATACATCCACCGGACTGTCATCCCACATGACATCAACAACTTTTTTCTCAGGCATATCGACTTCCTCCGTCGGTGTTTTTTATTGTAACGCACTTCTCATCCCAAAAAGCGGACCATATACTAATCTTCCTATGATTCTAGTATAATTCCGTGTCTGAGTATAACACATTTGTGCAGTATTTCCAATTATGATTAGACGTGTGCCCAGGTATTTTCCCACTCAGTCAAGACGGAATCTCTGAATCAGGGCACCCCATTTTCCAGTGCCCTGCCGGGAAGAATCCAAAGAGCGGCGGAACGCTCGTTGGCACACGACTTTGCTTGCAAAGTCTAGTGTGTTACACCTTGGTTCCGGCTGACGCGGAAAAGGGGCTGCGAGAGGTTCCGGCAAGCACCTGTTCTGCAGCAGAAGGATGCGTGGATGGGCGTGGCAGCTAATGGTTTCTGCCCACCCAGCGCAGACTTGCGGAGGAACCAATGGTGTACGTTCTCCCGTCCTGCCGCAGCAGCGTTTCTCCTATAAGGCGCAGGGCAAATGATCATCGTCTGTGCTTGCCCCGGTTGCCTGCAAGTGTCCCCGGTTTCAGCATTGCCGTTTTATAAAGAATCTTCTTTATCAGCTTTCTTTCATCCTCTGTCAGCTTATCGTAGTTGATGCCGATTGCCTTCAATGCTGTTCGGATTTTCTTTTCATCCGCAGACCCTTCAAGTTTCTGTGCATCCTCCAGTTCCTTCATCAGGTTATCGATCATTGAACCATCCGAAGTGGTCTTGTCCTTGCGGTGTTCCGTCTTGATGTTCTTCAGGATGGCCACCAACTCATCGTACAAGACCCGGCCAAAGTACTCATCTTCATCGATCTGCCCCAGCTTCAAGGTGCTCATGTACAAATCGTTTTCATCTGCTGCATACTTCTTTTTCAGCATTTGCCGGGTCGCTTCCAGACCAGCATTGAGGTTTTGAATGTTTGCGCTGACATATCCGTCCACATAGATCTCCAGATCGGTCATGAACCTCTGAAAATTCTCATGCACGATCAGCTCACACAGCAGCCGATGATTGAATTTTCCATTCCTTAATACGTCCACTGCGCCATCGCTCAGATGCAAGTCCGAAAGGACTGCATCTGGGCGTTTTTTGTTTTCCGTCACCCCCAGCAGGTAGTCCGTGGTCACGCCATAGAACTCAGCCAGCGTTGTCACCGCATAAATGCTGAGGTCGGTCACATCGTCGCTCTCATATTTCGACAGTGCCGATTTGGACAGACCCGTCTGCTCTGCCAGCGTTTCCAGCTTCAGATTCCGCTCCACACGCAGGTCTTTGAGCCGTTCTCCCAGTGTCAGCTTGATGTTCATGGTCGCACCTCCGATGTTTTTTGCACAGTATACCACTTCCGGCGGTTCCTGTCCATAAGCGTGGAATTTTGCAGTTTCTGCACCTGTTTTCCGACATTATGGATATACGGCACAGCGGCCATCGTGGTGCTATCCTATAGACAGAAAGAAAACATATTAACTCCCCAGCAGCGAACATATTAAGGGCTTCCCGCGAAAGCCCTCTGAAATATCTTTCATAACAGAACCTTGAGAACAGAATGACCGTCCGAACTGCCCAGACCGCCAAGACCTCCCATCGGGGGAGCGAGCGCCCTGCATAGGGCCGACACAGAGTCCAAAAAGATTTCCTGTCGGGAGGCAGCAAGGGAGACCGGCTTTGAACGTGGCAGGGATCAAATTGATTCGTACCAAAACCTTTGACCAAAGGAGAAATTTTGAGTTTATATCAAAAGATCAAGTCCGCCATCACCGTTCGGCAGGTGGGAGAGATGTACGGCATGGAGCCCGACCGCCATGGCATGGTGTGCTGTCCGTTCCATTCCGACAGCGACCCCAGCATGAAGCTGAACGACACCTATTATTATTGCTTTGGCTGTGGAGCCAACGGAGATGCCATCGACCTCACCGCCAAGCTGTTCGACCTGAACCCCCGGCAAGCCGCCGAGAAGCTCGCAAGTGACTTCGGGCTTGACCCGGACAAGCCGCCCGCCAATGCCATCGCCCTGCCGCCGCCCAAGCGTGGCCTGACGGACGAGCAGTGGGCAGACATCGCCTACTGCCTGCGGGTGCTGACCGATTATCTCGACCTGCTGCACGACTGGCAAAAGCGCTACAAGCCCGCCAGCCCGGAAGAACCGCTGGACGAGCGGTTCGTGGAAGCCCTCCACATGACCGAGACCATCGAGCACCTGACGGACTGCGTTGCATTTGGGACGCCCCAGCAGAAGGCCGCTGCCGCCGCACAGCTGCTGTCCGGGTCGTACCTGCTGATGCTGGAGGAGCGCACCGACCGCCTTGCTCTGGCAAAGTGCGCCTGA
>ERZ779840.547-NODE-547-length-43363-cov-6.933176_pt1 | contig 43363 bp, 28 predicted proteins | sample MGYA00511561_ERZ779840 | MGnify/ENA primary metagenome ERZ779840 (study PRJEB29588, sample SAMEA2162036) | human gut metagenome | biome: human gut; feature: human-associated habitat; material: faeces | place: Denmark | collected 2008/2010 ...
TGAGATCGGTGTTGTGGGTCTGCACCTCAATGATGCGGCTATGCTCGTCAAAATAAATCACGGTTGTCTTTTGCTTTTTGGTAAGCCCTGTTCTCATAAAACCTCCTGATTTTCGTGGATTTTTCCCAGCTCTTGAAATGAAAAAGTGCCATGATTTTTTGATGGAAACTCCCTAAACGATGCGGGGGTACATTTCGCCTTGTCTTATCGACTGATTTGCCACTTTTCCAGCTCTTGACTGCATTCGTAATGCAGCATGCAGGAACAGAGATGTCCACATCAATTACTATCAGATACTCCTCGGTGAGATGTTCGTAGCGCCAGCTTGCGTGTAAAAAATGCTGTAAAAGTGCACGGGAAAACTCCATGCTGAATGAGCGCGTCTGGTCGGAATCCTCCGGGATCAGATCCGGGAAGTCTGTCGTGGCTGCTGAAACCGCATCCAGCAGAACATGAAGCTCCGGGATGGAGAATCTTCCAGTTTTTTACGCGATGCACCAGTAGTCGTAGTCTTCTACCATGTGGCACAGCTGAATCGGACGCTGCAGCAGCGTTGTCAAGTGCTTCGAAAGAATGGATGTGCAATCGTCCCAGCGCAGGAAAATTGCACCGGTGATTCTGGATCGATTCATGTATAACCTCCGTTTTTGGTAAGCTGCATTTTCAGAAATGCAGCTTGTTATAGATTTTTGCAAATTGGACTGTACACTCCTGTCAGAACAGGGTGAGCTGTCCGGCTTTCGTTTCCTGCAGAGATAGAGTTGGTACAGCAGTGTTCACTTTACCGGCCGGCTTATTGTCCGACTGAAGCAGCAGATCCATCTGCGCGCAAATGCGGCGCCCCTGCCAGATATCCCGAAAATAGAACGGGGTGTACCAGATATCCATATCCGGCTGTGGAATAAGTCCTCGACGGTCAAGCGCGGTGATCGGATGCAGAAGCGTATCGCCAATGACAACGTATCCGGCGCAGCCCAGAAGTGAGAGCTGCAAATAGCACATTAGCATTGTTGTGGAGGATATTGATACGAGACACCTCCAGAGAAACAATAGCAATGCTGCAAGTATAAAAGTTATGAATTTTATCATGTGTATGTGAAGAAACTTCTTGAAATTGATTATTATAGGCAAACAAACTATCTGAGAAAGAGTACGAAATACTACGAAGCCGCACTGTTTATCTACTTTGTCGCAATTGGCATATCATTGGTCTACAAGTTGACTATTGAATGTATGCCGCAAAATTTTGCATTAATAAATTCTGAATTAGCAAATGAAATTGTGGCGGGAGTACTGCTGTTCCCATACTTCGCATATTCACTTAGAACGATATATGAACTTAAAAGCATAGTGGGAAATACTTTGCTTTTATTCCGTGCCAGCATTCAGTATAAAATAATAGCGTTTGTGAAAGAAGACAAGGAAGAAAAGCGAAAGGCAGAAGAAGGAGTTGGGATAAAATAATGCCCAATACCGTTGATCCATAGTGTTCAGTTCACACAAGAAGAAAAGACACGCAGCTGCGTGTCTTTTCTTCTTGCTGGAGAGCGGTCTGCTGCGCAGACCGTGCCGCCTGCGGGCGGGAATTGAACGTGAAAGAAACCCCTGATGGGTTTCTTTCACACTATCTTCCTTTCCGAAAACACAGATTTCTGCATTCATCTATAGTGTAGTGAAAACACACGCAAAAGGACTCGAAATCGAAAGATTTATGGTCTTTTTCTAACTTTTCGAGCAAAAATCGACCGTCGCGTCAGATGCCTGCATAACACGTTGCCTATGTGAAGGGCACTAAATGGTATCGAGTCGATTTTTGCTTCAGTGACGGCATGATGACGGATATCTATTGCGACTGCCCATATCCGGAACTCTGCAAGCATGAGGTGGCCGCAGCATTCACGCTTCGGATGCTGTTCGAGCAGCCGCAGTTCAAAGATATCAGCGATTTTATGGCGATGGACCACAGGGCTTTCTGGCAGCTGGCAGCGCGCACAGACAGCATCTGCCTCTGATTTTGCTGCGGAAAAACCGGTTGCGCCGCTGTTTCTTCTTTGCTACAATGAAAACAGCATGGCAGGAAGACGCAGTGTGCAAAAACAGGAATGATGGGGATGGGAGCATGCACAGAACAGAAAATGTGGAACTGACCGTGGTGTGTCTGCTGGAGGACGGCGGCAAAGTGCTGCTGCAGAACCGGAAAAAGGAAGACTGGCACGGTTGGGCGCTGCCGCGCGGGCATGTGGCGCCGGGAGAATCGTTTGTAGACGCTGTAATCCGGGAGATGCGGGAAGAAACAGGGCTGACGATCCGGAACCCGAAGTTGGTCGGCGTCAAGCAGTTCCCAATCGAAGCCGGCCGGTACGTTGTGCTGCTGTTCAAGGCTGTGGAATGGGCAGGAACGCTGACGTCATCGGAGGAAGGGGAGATGAAGTGGGTAGAATACAGCCAGCTTCCGTCCCTGAAAACCGTGGACGATCTCGAAGAGATGCTGCACATGATGAACGCGCCGGGACTGACGGAATTCCAATACCTGCTCTGCGGCGGGGAATGGGTTGTATCCATTAAATAGAGGAGGCAGTTATGCGGTATCTTACAAAGGAATGGTACATCGCCTGTCAGGCTGACCCGATGACGCCGGAGGTGCAGAAGCAGCTGGACGAGATTGACCGGGCCTATTGCGCCGCGCAGACGCGCGAGACGCTGCCGGACGGGCTGTTACAGCAATTTTTCTTCCACGACGGCGTGGTGCGGGAAATCATCACCGGGACGGATCTCACGCTTCGCATTGACAGCCCGTATTCCGAATACCATACCGTGACCTTCCGCGGTGCAAGGCTCAAGCAGGAGCCGCCCCGTGTCGATGCGGTCTGGCTGTACCGGGAACTTTACCGGCATAAGAGCGGGATGGGCTACGAGGTGCACATCCTGTTCGATGCCCCGGCAGGCTCCGCGCACCGGGGAATCCGCCCATCCGACTTGATCGATACGAAAATCATCTGCGACGAGATCGAATTTGCATAAAAAACCGGCCCGGACACGAATGTGTCCAGGCCGCGACGGTGAGCGGATCTGGCTCCTGCAGTATGACGGCTTCATGGTCGAGTTCCGATGTCTGCTTCTGCACCTGTGCGGATATCTCCGGTTCCTGCCGCAGCTGCTGTAGAGCAAACCGGACGCCGCCGATGGCACACGATATGCACAGCACGGCACGTCCGCGCTCGCATACCGGTGCAGAATGCACTCGCGCTGTGTGCGCAGGAGTTGCCGGAACTGCTGCATCTGACGTCAGAGCCGTGACAATCTGCTCTGCCTGTGCTTCAGAGTCGGCCTCCGAACGGACGAGTCGCAGCAGCTTCTGCTGCATGCGGGCTACGCGCAGCTTTATGTCCGGGATCCGCGTGACAGCATTTTGTTCTACGCGCTCGACAACGGCATGAGCCTTGTCGCCTGCAACCAGCAGCTTGATGAGCGCGGCGAAGCCATTTTAGGTTGAACGATGCGCCCCATCTGCATTGAATTTAATCTTACATAGTGAGAACCCCCACAGAGCGGCTGGCCGGGCCGCCTCTGCGGGGGTTTTTAAGCAAATAGGCGCTTTTTGACGAAATTGCCAGAAATATTTCTAAAATGGAGAAATAATCCTTGCATTCACTGGAAATGTCCGGTACAATCAATATAGAGTAGTGTATACTTCGTACCATGAAAGATACACACAGATGAGAGAAAACACACAATAGGAGGAAAAATGGCATGAAACGATCAAAGCGAATCCTTGCCCTGTTCCTGAGCATGGTCCTGTTGCTCGGGATGCTGCCAATGTCAGCATTGGCGGTAGACAGCACGTTTTCTGATGTGAAAACGTCTGACTGGTTTTATGATGATGTCCGATATGTATGCGAAAATGGCCTGATGAACGGAACAGGCAGCGGCACGTTCAGCCCGAAGGCCACCACGACCCGCGGCATGATCGTGACGATCCTGCACCGCCTTTCCGGCGAGCCTGCTGTTTCCGGCGTATGCCCGTTTGGCGACGTGGCGGCAGGGAAGTACTATGAGAAGGCAATCACATGGGCGGCAGAAAACAAGATCGTCAGCGGCTATGCGGACGGCACGTTTGGCCCGGACAATGCAATCACGCGTGAGCAACTGGCGGCAATTTTGTACCGCTATGCCACTTTCTGCGGCTACGCCGTGACAGCTTCTGCCGAGATCAGCAGATTTGCAGATGCCGGTACGGTCGGCAGCTATGCGCTCACAGCCATGAAATGGGCAAGCGCAGAGGGACTGATCAACGGCTCCGGCAGCAAGCTTGATCCGAAGGGCAGCGCAACCCGCGCACAGGTAGCGGCCATCCTCGCCCGGTTCTGCAAGAACATTGCAGGCGCGTCTACTCCCGCATCCAAGCCCGCATCCAGCACCGGTACTATCCTCCCGCCCGCACCTAATCCTACCCCGGATCCCGACCCTACCCCGGGACAATCCTTCACGGTTACATTTGATGGAAATGGAGAAAATGTACAGGGGGTTCCACCGCAGCAAGTGGTAAAACAGGGCGAGATGATGACGGCCCCAGCAGAACCGACATGTGACGGCTTTTATTTTGCTGGTTGGTCTACGTCAAAAGAATGTAATGATCTCTTTAATGCTTATAACGAACCAATTAACGCAAATATAAGTCTCTTTGCGTATTGGGTATCGGAAGACTCGTTAGGGGATACCGATGGAGATGGCCTTGCCGACTATTTAGAGATAGCAAAAAAAACGGATATCAATTTGCAGGATACGGATGGCGACGGATTAACAGATTATCAGGAGGTAATGATATTTGGCTATAACCCGTTGGAAAAGGATAGTGACGGAAACGGGATTTCGGACTACGATGAAGATTACGACCAAGATGGCCTCTCGAACGGTCAGGAAATTGAACTTGGGACAAATCCGGTAGTTAAAGATACCGACTTTGATGGTTTGAGTGATAAAGATGAAATAGAACTGTATCATACAGATCCGCGAATCAAGGATACGGACGGAGATGGGGCCGATGATGGAACAGAAATCCTCTATGGTACTGATCCTCTGGTAGCACAAAATGAATTTACGGAAACGTCCAGTAGCGCTCCGCTGTCGGAAGACAACCCTGTTTCCGCTTCCGTAACAGCCAGTGTTGACGGCTCTGTTTTGGGAAGTGTCAGAGTATCTGCGGTCAGCATGCTTGATAATCCACTGCTTACTGAGAACGTTCCTGGATATTTAGGAGCGGCATATGATTTCAACGCTGACGGAAATATCAAGGCTGCTGTGCTGGAGTTTTCTTATGATCGCAGTTTAGGAAGCATCGGAGACGACTTCCAGCCGAGAATCTACTATTACAACGAAAAGACGCAGGAATTGGAGGAATTACCAAATCAAACGGTTGTTGATGGAAAAGTCAGCGTTTCGGTTGAACACTTTTCAACATACATTCTGCTAAATAAAATTGAATTTGACGATGTATGGGCAGCAGATATCAAGCCGCCACTCTTTGATGGAGATGATGAAAATGCTAAGCTTGATATTGTCTTTGTTATAGATTACTCGGCTAGCATGGATGATAATGATCCCAAGCAGATTTTCAAAGCATTGTCGAAAAGATTCATTTCAAAACTTCGTGCAGATACGGATCAGGCGGCAGTTGTAAAATTCATAAAGACGGCTACACTTGTTTCTGCGCTGACAACAGACAAACAGCAGCTGAATGCCGCCATCGACAGCATATCGTATGATAGCGGATATAATACCAATTCCGGCACTGATGGTTCTACGGGGCTTCATATGGCTCTTAATGAACTAACACAATCGGAGTCTGAGTACCAGTATATAATTTTTATTACCGATGGCGAGGATAACCGGTACACCTATTCATATGATGCTTTGATAAAGAGCGCTTCTGAAAACAATGTTGTGGTCTACACAATCGGAATGGGAAGCGCATCCGAAACGGTACTGAAAAAAATTGCAGATGGAACAAACGGTAAATACTATCATGCCACAACAGAAGACTTTGACACCGACAATATTTTAAATTTGGATGACGTGTTTGAAGAAATCGAGAGCAATACGATTGATTTGACAACAGATACGAATGGAGACGGTATTCCGGATTACTATAACAAACTAATCTGCGATGGATCGCTTCCGCTAAGCACTGGTATCTTGAGCCGCTTTATCGGATATGACTTTACTTATGACGAAAACGGTGTTCTTTCGGATGACTACGATGGAGACGGTTTGAAAAACGGTGAAGAACTCGTCATTATGCAATCCGGAGATAAGGTGTTCATTAAAATGATCTCCGATCCGACGATGCCTGACAGTGATCTTGATGGATACGATGACAAAAAAGAAAGTATTCTTGGGATGGATCCATTAAAGTACTCATATGATTCCATAGCTGCTGACTGGATTTTTACTGATGGGATTTTCGCGGATTATCAGCTCACTGATTCATACGATAATAGCATTGCTACTGCTATTGCGGTGAATCTGACTGATGTGCTGAGTTTTAACTGGACTCCGGTGAAAGCCTGTAAGCAGCTTTGCATGGACTATTTCTATGATTATGCCAACAATACAATAAATGTAAATGCCGAAGAGAATGCAAAAGCTATAATCGCTGAGAATACCCATGATACTTTAGAAGCGATAAATAAGGTTATTAAGGCAATTAAAGGCGGAAATAAGGTTGTAGACAAAATTACCGAGGAACTGGATAAATTATATATACTCAGGAGCCAGCTGAAGACAATTCAAAAAAGAATTGCTGCCGCAGGCACTTTGGGTGATGAAGGACGGTTAGATAAACTTGCCGACGATTTTATTCAGATCAACAAGCAGTTAGAAAAATATGGAGTTTTCAAGAAGATATCTATAAAGGTTACCGATTTTGCTGATAAATACCAGCATTTGATGAACAAAAAGAACTTTACACGTTTGTCAAATGCAGAGACTATCGCAGTAGCTGCTTCTGTTTTCGATACGTCGGTCAATATTGCAGATACGGTAAAAACATACGCAAAACTTAATGCCAATACGGCGGCCTATATGGAGAACTTGGATATCATCGCATATCTGGCGGAAAACGGTGACAGAAAAATGGTGCGCGACGCCGCCAATCAAATATATGGCGTTTTCGCAAGTGGATTTAAGGACTATAACGCGCAACTTGGATTTGCAGTTGTGCATGATATCCTAATGGGTGGAACAGAATACGCTGTATCAAAGTTTGTTGAACTTAACCCCTATACAAAAGCAGCCAAGGCGGCGTACGATGTGCTTGATTTGTTGCTGGGGATGTCCCACAAGGCAGAGTGTATAGATAATTCGTTGTGCTGGGAAAGTATGATACAGGCCGTAAAAGAATTAGCGCTCTCAACACTGGTCGAAACGAGATTCAGCTATGATTGCAAGGCAGCGGATCATTTGGTCAGTGACAGATATCTGACGCATCTTGCTCAGTTGCGAATCGTAGGTGAGCAGAATTTCGTGGATTATGCAAAAAATAAGGGTTGGATTACGAGGTTCTTTGACGACGGATATGAGGAAGCAAAGCAGTTTTGTAGTTCAGCTATTGGAAGAGTGTGGAACAGCGCAGGCAGTCTCAAACTGGTTTTATCTCCGGCACTTCCGACAACATTTCTTTCTAGTGGTGGTGGATCCCGTTGAAGTTGAGAAAAATGCAATAAAAATTCAGCGACAAGATTGATCAAAAGCCAGGCACATGGGATTTCATGTGCCTGGCTCAGTTCTTTATTCTATCACCTGTTCTCCGTCTAATAATCTTCCTCTGCGTCATAGAGGAAAACGGAAAAGGGGTGCTACAATGTGAAGCATGACGTCCAGTGTGATGCTGGCTTCGGTGGTGTATGGCCCGGGAAACGCTGCTGCACGGTAAACATGCGCCCGTCGTTATCCAGGGAGAGATATCCGCCTGTGTGATTTTTTAAAAATGCGCAGGCGGGAATGTCGTGCCTGCACAGAAATGCGCACAACTTCGGCTCCGCCTCCGGGTGATTGATCGCACCGGACGCCGGAAACTTTAATACATAGTCTCCCTCTGTGCAGGTCAGAGGCCATGTATCAGAGCCCGCGCCGGTCAGGGCGTGCTGCGCGTGATGGATGTGAAGCCCGTATTGCCGGTACAAAAGATCATTAAACATAGCGCCCGATAAAATCCGTAAGCACCGGGAGCGGGTCTGCTCTCCAATAGTGACTGCAATCGGTCGTCCGGTTGAGAAGCTGTTTGTTGTATAACTCCCGGCGAAGCGTCGCCGGATCGTGAAACCGCGTCCATTCATCCAGCAGATCATTCAGTTCCGCTTCGGTATACTGCCGCCCAGCCTCAATTTTTCCGGCCAAATACCAGAGTGCCAGCAGCTTCTTTTTGTGCTTGGCTGGAAAAGCCAGCAGCCGCGCATTCTGATCAAGAAAGGGGGATAAATCTGATAAAACTCCGTTCATTTTCGTATCCTCATGATTTGCTGTTTTTCCGGTTTTTGAAGTTCATACTAATGCCTTTTTAAAAAGGTTAATAATTTATCACTGTTGATGTATAATGAAGATGGTGATGAGAAATGAAAAGATACACTTTCGGAGTCTGCCATTGAGCGTGAAGTGTATTCTGCGCTGCTCAAAGAGGATGAACCGTATTACAGACTGGTCGGTGCGATTAAGTGCTTAGAATTGGGCACGGCAACAGCAGATGCTGTTGGAACGTTAAAAAAGCTTCAGAACTGTACTGAACCGTTAATATCAAGCAGTGCCTGTAGAAATTTAGAATCCTATATGTCCTATACGGAAAAAACAGATGCCAGCCTAAATTGGTGTTCTTGGAGGCTATGACAATGTCTCCTTAGTCGGTCAATCCGGCTGGGGCCGACACGGCAAGCTGACCAGCGCCGCGCGGACAGCATTGCGGGTGCAGCATAGCCAGTGACTGCACCAATAGCACCGGAACAATTCCGTTGAGAACGTTTTCAACGGAATTGTTTTATCCTGCCTGCTTCATTTTTTACTGTTCTGCCCGACCAGACGGAGAACGGCCATTACGGCGCCGTACAGGATGCCTGCGATTGCCCAGATGAACCAGCTGTATTTGGGCTGCGCGTTGCCATACGGCCCGAAGGTGTAGAACATGAAAATAGCAGTCACGATCAGCCAATAGCAGACACTGACTGTCCCGATCAGGCGGCTTTTGGACTTTCGCTGGCGGGTATAGTCCCCCTCTTCCAGCAGCTTTTCCATCGCGGCGGTCTGCGTTCCGGCGTAGACGAACACGATGCAGGCCAGCGCGACAAAGCCCAGCAGCAGGCACACCGCACCGATGTACATGAGATCAGAGCCCGTAAGGCACATACTCACAAACAGCGGCAGGACAGATACGATGCACAGAATCGTGCCAATGAGATTCAGGCGGTTCGCTATGGGCTCAAAGTCCTGACGGCGCTGCCGTACCATGCCGCTCACGCCGTATTCCGTCTCAAACGGCTCGGTTTCCAGAAACGCAAACGGCTTCGCCTTCGCGCCGCACGTCAGGAAAATGCCGACTGCGGCGGCGACCAGCACGATCAGGACGCTCAGGCCGATGCCAGCCGCCGCATTTTCTGTGATGCGGGCGGTGTACTCGCTCAATCCGCCGAGCAAAATCAGCAGAATGGGTGAGATCACGCACAAAAACGTGGCCAACGCCAGCCTTGGCGCGGCGGCGCGGCGCAGTTCCAGATAGCGCGAGGCCTCCTCCATGCTCACGCGGCGGCGCTGCGGCTGCTCGGGAAGGCTGGGCGCAGGCTCCTGCTCTTCCAGTTCATCCTTTAATAAGTAATCCGTGCTGACGCCGAAAACGCGGCTCAGCTGGACGATCTTGTCGAGGTCTGGAACGGACTGCGCGCCCTCCCATTTGGATACGGACTGCCGCGAGACGTTCAGCTGCTGCGCAAGTTCCTCCTGCGACCAGCCCGCATTTTTCCGCAGGGCGATCAATTTGTCTGCAAAGATCATGCGTGTTTCCTCCTCTGGTTGATGCCGCTATTCTACGGGATTTTGCAGTTGCATGCCAGCAAGTCCGCCTGAAAATCTGTCAACTGCCGGTTGCGGCACTGCAATTTCAGGATTTCTTTATACTTCGTTTACAAACTGTTCACCACAAACCGGGCAAAATCCGGTATCCTTGGAGCATAAGGAAGCTGCTTCACGGAAAGTTCCGCGGAGAGACAACAGCAGCCTTTCAAATAGACATTCATCCATTTCTCCTCTCTTTTCTCTTTTTCTCTCAAGGAAAGCCGCCGGCAGCGCATGCCGGCGGCTTTTCGCGTCCTCAGCGCGCGGCGAACAGGAAGCCGCTGCGCAGAGAGTGTGCCAGATTGAACCGGCGTGCTGCTGTTTCGCCTTCAAACCGGATATCGGCAAACGGGCCGTCTATGGATACGATACGGCCCATGCCGTATTTTTTATGCCGGATGACGCTCCCCGGCCCGAGTGTCTGCGCGTTCGGCGTTGTCTGTGCTGCGGCAGGGGCTCCGGGCGCCTGCCAGACCTCCGCGCGGCTTTGCTCAAGCAGCATCTGTCCCGCACGCATGAGCCTGTCACCGTCCGGAAATGCAAGGAGCATCTCGTCTTCGCACTGCGCCAGAATGCGTTCCTCGCCGTGCGTTTCGTGGCGATAACGCAGACCACAGGCGTTTTCCGGCACGATGGCAGCGAAATCGTCCTTTGCGCGCACCGGAACAGGCAGATAGCCCTGCGCCTCCCTGATAAACGCGGATGGTGCATCCGGGTAATCGAACAGTGTCAACTCGTCCTTTGCCCGCGTCATGGCGACGTAGAAAAGCCTGCGGTCTTCTTCGTACTCCCGACGCTCGTCCGCCGTTCCGTCTGCCGCGTCCGGCCGGGACGGGAGCACGCCGTCGTGGATATCCAGCAGATACACCCGTTCATATTCCAGCCCCTTGCTTGAATGGATCGTTGAAAGCGTCAAGCGTGCATCCGGCGCGTCCGTATGTACGCGGATGGTTTGCCGCAGCGTGTCCAGCCGGGCCAGAAACGCCTCCGCCGACGGCTCCCGCGCGGCAAGCATCTGCAGAATGAAATATTTTCCGGGATCGAGCCGCCGTTCGGTCACAAAACCGCCGTAGCCCAGCGGGCCCCAGATCGTGCGCATCAGCGCTTCTCCGGGCAGCGTTTCCAGTGCCTCGAACCCCGCCTTTAAACGCCGCACGCGTTCAAGCCCCTCATCCGATAATCCTGCCTGCGCCAGCAGGCAGTCCAGAATCGGCGTGTTTGTACGTCCGCTCTGTATGCAGGCGGCCTGCGCCGCCTCCTTGGAGATCAGGGCACCGAATTTATAATAAATGCGCAGAAAGCGTTCCGCGTCGTCCGGCGTTGCGGCGAAGCGCAGAATGTCCTGCACGTCGCAGACAATGCGGTGGGTAAAAAAAGTGTCGTCAAAGCTGCGGCAGTGGTATGGAAGTCCGGCGCGCTCCAGCGCGTCGATCAGCGGAAGGGCGCTATCGTTGTTGCGGTACAAAACGGAAAACGGTGCGCCCTGCTCCCCAGCCAGCGCCAGCAGATACCGGTACTGCGCCTGCCGCGAGGCTGCGTGCGCAAGATGCACCCGGCGGCCCTTCGCCCTTGTTGCGCGGATGGTCTTGGAATAGCGCTCCCGGTTTCCCTCAATAAACATGCCTGCCAGCCGCAGAATTTCCGGCGTAGAGCGGTAATTGTCCTCCAGCAGCAGCGTCTTCGCGCCCGGCCAGACCGCAGAAAAGCGCAGCAGCGCCTCCGGATAGGCCGCGCGGAAGCCATAGATGCTCTGGTCCTCGTCGCCGACCATGAAGAGATTCCCGGTCTTTTGCGCCAGCAGTTCAATGATCGCATGCTGCACGCGGGATGTATCCTGCGATTCGTCCACGCAGAGATAGGGATAGTGTTCCTGAAATTCTGCCAGAATTTCGGGCCGCTTTCTGAGAATCGCCAGCGCGTAAGCCATCTGATCGTCGTAATCCATCTGCCGCGCTTCGCGCAGCGCGGCACAGTAGCGCGCGTAGAGTTCGGCAAAGTGCAGCAAGCTGAAGTCCTGCGCGGCGATTTCGTCCGTGCTTAGCATCATATTCTTACAATAGGTGATCGCCGTGCGCACCTCGCGGATGGTACTGTCAGTGGGATATTCGCCGTTCAGTTCCTGATAGATGCGCCCGACCAGTGAGGCCAGTTCTCCGGCGTTCTCCAGCAGTTCAAAGGCTGGGCCGCGCTGCCGTCCACATGCCTCAATGATTTTAGCTGACAGCCCGTTGATCGTGCGGAATTCCGGCGTTCGCCCGGCAAGGTCCGGGAAACGTGCGATAAAGCGTGCGCGAAGTTCCCGCGTAGCAGCGACGGTGTAGGTCACGGCCAGAATGCGTGCCGGGTCGATGCCGCAGCACAGCGCCATATAGCCGAGCCGCGTCACCAGCACTGTCGTCTTTCCGCTTCCGGGCACGGCCAGCAGCAGAACCGGCCCCTCCGTCTCCATGACAGCGGCCTTCTGCTGCTCACTGAACTGCGGCATATAGCGGGCGGTAAATTCCTCCTGCGTCATACGGACAGTTCCAGCACGACCGGGCAGTGGTCGCTGCCGAGCACGTCCGTGCGGATTTCCGATGAAACCACGCGCGGCAGCAGCCGTTCGGAGACAATAAAATAGTCAATACGCCAGCCTGCGTTATTTTCGCGCGCATGGAAGCGGTAACTCCACCACGAGTATACGCCTGCCAGATCCGGGTGCAGGCGGCGGAACGTGTCGGCAAAGCCAGAGGACAGAAGCCGCGTCATCTTTGCGCGCTCCTCGTCGGAAAACCCTGCGTTCTGCCGGTTTGCTTTCGGGTTTTTAATGTCGATCTCTTCATGTGCAACGTTCAGATCGCCGCAGTAAACAACCGGCTTTTCCGCGTCCAGCCGCAGCAGATATGCGTGCAGCGCGTCCTCCCACTGCATGCGGTAATCGAGGCGCTTCAATCCATCCTGAGAATTGGGCGTATAGCAGCAGACAAGATAAAATTCTGGGTATTCCGCAGTGATGAGCCGCCCCTCGTGGTCATGCTCGTCGAGTCCGAGTCCATACCGAACAGAAAGCGGGGCCTGCTTTGTCAGAATCGCCGTGCCGGAATAGCCCTTTTTCTCGGCAGAATAAAAATAGCGGTGATAGCCATGCAGTTCAAAGACCGCCTGCTCCGGCTGAAGCTTTGTCTCCTGCAGGCAGATCACATCGGCGTTTTCCTGCGTGCAGTAGTCAAGAAAGCCCTTGCCGAGACAGGCCCGCAGACCGTTGACATTCCAGGATACCAGTTTCATAGATACCTCCAAGTGAAAAAAATCTTCCCGTGAGAGGGAAGAGTCAGGGTGCATAAAGACTTTGCGGATTTATAGGGCAGTACGGATTTGCGGCAGTCCTGTAGGGGCCGATGCCCACATCGGCCCGCTGGGAAGTTGCGACTTTGCCGCAGATTTCCGTAAAACCGGTACATTCTGCGGGCGGACAGAGTCGTCCGCCCCTACAGGAGAGAGCGGGGGGCATTGTAGGGGCCGACGACTCTGTCGGCCCAAAAAATATAACGAATTCGCCGAGAATTCCCGTAAAACCGGTGCAATCTGCGCGGGCCGATGTAGGCATCGGCCCCTACAATGAAATTTGGTGGTGCACACGGGGGTGCATCGGTCTATGCTTTTCGCCCCTGCCTGCTGCAACCCCTCAGGCGCTGCGCACCAGCTCCCCTTTCAGGGGAGCCTTTTATTCTTCCGGCTCCTCCGCGGCTGTCTCCGGCAGCTGCATATCGTCGAAGGCGTTCTGTGCGTCGTCGAAGATCACCTGTACCTCAGCGAACGCGTCCTGAAGCCGGGAAAGACCGGTGGACAGGTCGGCTGCCAGCGCGGCAATCTCCTCGCCGGAATCCATATAACGGGTACGGGCGTCCTCGCAGAGATTCGACAGTTGCGCATAGATGCGCCGGGCGCGCACAGCCGCGTTGCGTTCGGTTTGCTCGGCGCGGCGGTAGGCGGTCAACTCTTTTTCGGTAAGCGACGGTTCCTGCACCGGTTCATCCGGCTCATTTTCTGTTTCCGGCTCTTCCGGCTGCGGCACCGGCTCCGACGGCTGCGGGTCGGGGCGCGTCAGCAGTTCCTGTTGCGCCTCTTCAGCCTTTTTCAACTGCTCCGCCAGATCAGAGCCTTCCTGCGCGAGCGCGTTCACCTGCCCGGAAAGCGCGTCGTTGTCCGCCTGTGCCTGCTCCAGACGCTTCTGCAGACCTGCCAGTTCGACCTGAAGGCGCGCATTTTCAGCGGCAAGCTTATCGCGCTCGTCAGTCAGCTTGCGCAGGGCCTTCTGGTGCTCAATGGACGTCGATTCGATATAATTGACAACGTCGGTGCGGTTAAAACCGCTGACCGCCGTGCGAAACTTTGAAAAATCAGCCACCTGCTGTTCCTCCTGATCTCCGATTTTGTCTCAGTATATCACGAAAAGCGACAAAAAACAACTGGGCGTGCCGCCCGTGCGCCCGCTTTCGCACAGATTTTATGAATTGTTCACAGACGCTGGTTTTTCATTTGTATGATTGCAGACCGGCAGAAAGACTGCTATAATAAATCGCATCTGAAAGACAGCGAGGGAGCGAACGATGGAATACAACAAGCTGATCGCCGAGATGCACACCGGCGACGATGTAGAAGGGTTCTATGTCCTGAAAGACGCATTTTTGAAGACGACGGCGGCGGGGAAGCCGTTTTTATCCGGCGTTCTGGCAGACCGATCCGGTGTGATCGATCTGAAGGTCTGGGACTACTCCGGCCCCATCGGTGCGCGACCAGAGGATATCGGCCGCGTCGTCAAGATTCGGGGGCAGGTATCGGAATTCAAGGGCGCACCGCAGCTGACGGCGGGCCGCATCCGCATGGCGGACGGGAACGACCAGTATGACCTTTCCACTCTCGTGCCAACCGCCCCGATTGACACGGATGCGCGTGTCGCGGAGATTGAGCGCATGATCGACTCCATGGAGGATACGGATTATCAGTCCGTCGCCCGTGCGATGCTCACGCGGCATCTGGACGCGTTCCGCTCCATTCCGGCGGCCAAAAGCGTCCATCACAGCTTCCTGTCCGGGCTTCTCATGCACACGTCCAATATGCTGCGGCTGGCAGATTTTCTGTCCGGACTTTACGGCGAGATCATCGACCGGAGTCTGCTGCTGACGGGGACGCTGCTGCATGATTTCGCAAAGGAAAAGGAATTTACATTCTCCGGCCTTGGGCTGGTCACAGATTATTCGCTGTCCGGCCAGCTGATCGGCCATCTGGTGATGGGCGCGCAGGAGGTGCAGCAGTGTGCGCAGGAACTCGGCATCCCGGAGGAAAAAAGTCTGCTTTTACAGCACATGATCCTTTCGCACCACGGCGAGCCGGAGTTCGGCGCGGCCGTGCGCCCGATGTGCGCCGAGGCAGAACTGCTCTCTGAGATCGACCTGATCGACAGCCGTATGGAAATTTACGCTGAAGCGCTTCAGGATCTGCCCGTCGGAAGCTTTTCCAACCGTATCTTTGCACTGGACAAAAAAATCTACCGCCACGGGTGATTGCCCGCAGCCGCCTTTGAAAAAAGGGGAGGCGGGCACCGCAAAATAAAGAAAGATTTTACAAATTCTCTGTAAATTAAGCAGACAGCATCTTGCATTTGCAGATCACTTCGTATATAATTATTGTACTAATACTAGGGGTAGTGTAGGCTACTGTGACATTTTGTTACAGTTTTGGATCTGACAGAAAGCCAGACCGAGACAAGGGAGGAATGCGAAGAATGAAACGCAACCGAATACTGGCCATTGGTATCGCACTGCTGCTGGCCGTGCAGCTGCTGGTGCCGCTTGCCTGCGCCGCAGGTGCGACGCTGAAGTTCACGGCCCCGGACAAGCTTCCGGAGGTTGGGCAGACCTTTACCGTTACGGTTGACTTGTCCGGCAACACAGGCCTGTGTGCTGTGCAGATCAAGCTGGGCTATGACGATTCCGTTGTTGAATGCACCGGCGTTGAAAACGGTGAACTGATCGGCGACATGCTCTCTGCAAACAATACGCATGCCACGCGCGACGGTATCGGCGCGATTATCGCGGCGGCGGGCACCAAGACCGTCAAGACCGACGGCAGCCTTGTTGTGTTCACCTTCCGTGTCAAGGCTGCGGGCGACGCGAAGCTGACCCTCGCCGATGCGCTCCTTTCTGACATTGACGGCAAGGCGCTTTCGCTTTCCTATTCGCTCCCGGCGCTGATCGTGCAGGGCAGCGGCTCCGACAGCGGCAGCGGTTCCGGCTCTGACGCCGAAAAGCCGGGCACGGACAATAAGAAGTCCGAGGATGATAAGAAATCTGAGGATGAAGAAAAGCCCGAGGATGAGGAAAAGCCTGCGGATGGTGCGCAGGAGGAAGTCAAGTCCGGCTCCTTCCGCGACGTGACCAGCACGCACTGGGCGTTTGACTCGGTCGAGCGGGCAGCGGAGATGGGCCTTGTCACCGGCTATTCCGACGGCACCTTCCGACCCGACACCCCTGTGACCCGTGCGCAGTTCGTTCTCATGCTCTGGCGTATGTGCGGCAAGCCCGCCGCAGCCAAGGCAGCCTCGTTTGCCGACGCCAGCGCCAGCTGGTATCAGGACGCGCTGAGTTGGGCCGTGGAGAAGGGCTATGTGAACGGCCTGTCCGATACACGCTTCGGCCCCGACGCGCCTATCACGCGCCAGCAGGCCATGGCCATTCTCTTCCGTCTGAACGGCGGCCAGAGCGGCTCGGAACAGATGCTGACCGGCGTTTATGAGCAGACCTTCACCGACAGCGGAACCATCGCCTCCTGGGCGAAGGATGCGACATGGTGGGCGGTTTACCACGAACTTGTTTCCGGCACCGGCGGCAGCCGCATCGCGCCGGAAGCCAACGCGTCCCGTGCACAGATCGCGGCGATTCTGCTGCGGTATGCAGATAAATTTATGACGATGGAGGAAGCGGCATGAAAAGAAGAATGCTTGCGCTTTTGCTTGCGGTGCTGATGCTCGCCATGCTCACCGCCGCCGCATTCGCAGAAGACACAGTCCTTGGCGTTTACAATGTGACGGGGCCCCTGACGGTGCTGAACGGCACAAAGAATGGCAGCTTCTACGCAGACGCGAACGAGTTTGAGTTGAACTGCAGCGGCCTGACCGGCGAGTATTCACTTGTGCTGCTTCTCGAAGGCGACAGCCCCGTCCCCACAGACGGGAACATCCAGTACATCGACCAGATGAGCATCGCAAACGGCGCAGTGAAATTCACACTGAAGCCTAAAGCGCTGAAGGTAGGTACATACAACATCTACATCAGCACGACCGACGAGGCGCTCAAGAAGGTCGCATCGTTCAAGTACGGCGAGAAGCCGGATGTCGTTCTGGGCGATGTGGATGGCGATGGAAAGATTAAAACGACTGACGCACTGCTGGTGTTGCAGCATGTATCAGAAACAATTACATTGGAAGGAAACGAGTTTGTGGCTGCTGACGTTGACAAGGATGGCGTGATCAAAACAACCGACGCATTGTTGATTCTTCAGTATGTCGCAGAGAACATAAGTTCGTTTGACTGAGAGGTAGAAAAACATGAAGAAAAAATTATTAGCAATCGTTCTTACGGTTTGCGTGCTGGTATCTCTTTTTGCAACACCAGTTTCTGCAATCGTATTTGAACCGACTCCGACTGCTCAGTTGGAAGCAGTTACTTTCACGGAAAAAAACACATCGAAGTACCCAGTTGAGGGCGATGCTATTACGGAAATTGCAGCAGGCAATACGTTTGCAATTAAGATTTCCGTAACGAACCCCTCTTCCGACCCGCTTCGCTTGTCTGGGTTTAAATTTAGATTTACTTATAATGTGGACGCTTTTGAGACGTACACCTACACATTTGAAAATGACGATGACAGCGGTACGGTTGGTCCAGACGCTATGCCTTCATCTACAAAGGGCGGTCTGAAGGGCTGGACAATGCAAAATAATACAGGAACTGCCGGACTGGCTGTTTTTGCAGGTACCTGCGAGAAAACAGCGAATCAGCCGGTGCTGGCATCCGGTGAACAGCAAACGATTGGCTATTTGCTGCTCAAGGCAAAGACGAACGTAGAAAACGGCAGTTACTCGTTTGGGTTTGAAGGCGAGAACTATTTCAACCATATTAAAGATGGTGAAACCAAGGATGAAGAAGTCGAAAATGTAGATTTCTCAAAAAAGCTTGCTCTGACGGTTACTGGTGGACAGAATCCAACCATTGGTGCTACCACTATTGACCCGACTGAAGTCGCATACGGTAGCGACGAAGTGCTCACCATGGGTGCAACGTCTACTTCTAATAAGGACATCACCAGCTTCGTCACCTTCAAGGTGAAGGATGCAGAAGGCAACGACGCTGCTGGCTTCGTTGTCAACAACGGCAATGAACTGAATGTTACTGCAGCAGATGCTGGTACCTATACTGTCACTGCCGAGCCGAATGGAGACAACTGCAGAATCGATGAGAGCGTGACTGTTCAGAACGCAACCTTCACGATCACCAAGCAGGAGATCACCGCGCCCGTGGTAGCCATCAGCAACTTTGCCAAGGGACAGCTGGTCTCTGGCCTGACAGTAGAGACGGCGACATCTGGTCTGTCTGTGAGTGCCACCTGCTTTGATGAAGATGGCAATCAGCTTGAGGAAGAGAGATTCAAGGCTGGCACAACTTACAGTATCTCGATTGTTCTGAAGGCAGACAAGAACCATGTGCTTAATGCACAGACGCTGGCGGTTACGGTCAACGGCGGCGATGAGCAGACGGTTGATATCGTTGGAAACGTAGCTGTTGTAACGGCTACGACTGCGGATAAGGATGCCCTTGCGCTGCTTCTGACGCCCGGCACTACGCCCAATGCGCACTATGGCATGAAGCTCAGCGACCTCAGCTTCACCGGCGGTACGGTAATTGCTGCTGGCGATGAAACCAAAACACCGATTGACGGTCACTTTGAATGGGTGGATTCTACGCAGGATGTCGGCGACCCGACCGTTTACGACGGCACATCTGAGCCGAACGGCAGACCATTCGCGGCAAAGTTTGTCCCGACTGACAGCGAGAACTATGCCGAGCTTTCGCTCAACGTTCGTGTGCACGTCCATAAGGCCACAATTTCTATTTCCGGTATTAACAGCTGGAACTACACAGAAGCTTTCAAATATGACGACACTGTGCACACGGTTGAACTGGTGATTCCGGAAGACCTGCAGGGCAAGATCAAGGTTGACTACGAAAACAACACGGCAACGGACGTTAACACCTATAAGGCGGCTGCAACGATCAGCGCGGTGGACGATGCGCATTATGCAATCTACGAGTCCGTTACGACCAGAGAACTGGATTGGGCGATCGTCAAAGGCGACCTCGCGCCGACGGACGCAGAAAAATCCGTGCTCTTCGGTACAAAGGAAGTCACGGTTACTCCGGCTGATTTCGGTCTGACGCAGGACGGCATTAAAATTGAGGTTACTCACGCGGGAAATAGCCTGATTACAGGTTACTTACCAAGCGATGACATGCGTTCTGTCACGTTTATGCTGAGAGATACGGATAAGACAGATGCTGCTAATAACGCGTCTGACACGGCTGCATTGAAATTCTCTTCGGCGAATTATAACGAGGCGTCCGGTACGCTCACCATCAAGATCATCGACAAGAACACCGACGCGGATACGCTCAAGATCGACGTTCCTGCTACCGTCACCTACGGCGATACTGTTACCCCCAGCGTCGGCGAGTCCAAACCGGCAGGTGCAGGCGACGTCACGTTCAAGTTCTTCGACAAGGACGGCAATCAGGTCTCTGACCAGCCGTTCCCCGTTGGCAAGTACAAAGTGACTGCATCCTGCGAGAGCGAGAGCACGATCTACACCGCAGAAGCGACCTTCACGGTCGAACCGCGCGAGATCGAAGCCAAGGACGTTGCCTTTGATAAGGAACTGACCTACACCGGCAATGAACTGACCCAGACTGTGACCGTCACAGTTAACGGCAAGACCCTGACCGTCGGCACGGACTATACCGTTTCCGGCCTGACCGGCACTGAGCCGGGCAGCTATCCCGTTACCGTCACCGGCACGGGCAACTACACCGGCACAGTCACAAAGTCCTTCGAGATTGCCAAGGCGGACATCTCCAGCGCTGCGATCACCTATGATGCCGGCCCCTATGGCTACACTGGCAAGGAATGGAAGCCGGAAGTTGCCGTTTCCTTCAATGATGCTGCGCTAACAGCTGATACCGACTACACGGTTTCCTATGAGAACAACATCAACGCCGGTACTGCGAAGATCATCATCACCGGTATAGGCGATCACTTCACGGGCTCGACGGAAAAGACCTTCACTATCAATTCTGCGGAAATTTCCGGCTGCACGTTCGCGCCTATCGCTGACGTGACCTATAACACCAAGGCACATACTCCGGAAGTGACCGTTGCAATCAGCGGCAGAACGCTTGAGGCAGATAAGGATTACACCGTTTCTTACGCCTCCAACGTCAACGCTGGTACTGCCACCGTCACCGTCACCGGTAAGGGCAACTTCACCGGCTCGGCGAACACGACCTTCACGATTGCAAAGGCTGACCTGAACCTGAGCGTCTACACCATCTCGAGCCTCTGCACCGAGACTGAGGTGAAGACCAGCACGCTCCCGTCCAACTTCTTCCTCGCCGACGAGACGGAGACTGGCTTCTCCATCGCACTCACCGCCGCTGGCGGCGACGCGATCTTCACGCAGGAGCCCGCTGTGGTCGATGGCGAAAACATGATCACCTACCAGCTGAACGGCGGAACCGGCGAAGCAACTTTCAACGTGACTGTCACGCCGGTCTCCAGCAACTACAAAGCCGGCACCTATGATCTGAAGATCCAGGCCTATGACAAGACCAACGTCTCCAACCGCATCGTCTTTGAATCCGGCTCCGCTGTCTACACCGGCTCCGGCATCAAGTACGAAAAGGCAACCATTGCAGGTCACTCCAGCGGCATGCGCTATACCTACGCCCCCGATGTAGCGACCGGTGCAACGCTCGACGCAGCTGCCCTCCCGCTGACTGTCGGCACCTACACCGTCACTGCGACCTACTCCGATGCAAGCAGCTACGGTTACAAGACTGCGACCTTCACCATCACCAAGGCGACCCCGGCCGGCACGCCCGCCTACACCAAGATCGAGACGAGCGGCAAGACCCTTGCTGACACCAAGCTGACTGTCGGCACGATTCGCCCGGCCGGTACCATCGCATGGGATCTGCCCCTCACGACTGTGCTTAAGGATGGCAAGGAATACGCATGGACTTTCACCCCGACTGACACGCACAACTATACGACGCTCACCGGCAAGCTGATTCCCTATGTTGACGACGGCACGGATTATATCCCCGGCGTGATCGACGGCAACTCCGGCAGCTTCAACTTCCATGATGTGAGCCGCTTCGACTACTTCTACGACGCAGTCAAGTGGGCCGCAGAAAACGGCATTGCCTCCGGCACGGGCCGCTACACCTTCTCTCCCGACGCCGTCTGCACCCGTGCACAGACTGTCACCTTCCTCTGGCGTGCAGCCGGTTCCCCGATGCCCAGATATCGCACATGCGCGTTCACGGATGTGGACTCCCGCGATTACTATTACAACGCAGTTCTCTGGGCAGTTGAGCAGGGCATCACCACCGGCCTCACGGCTACCACCTTCGGCCCCGACGTCACAGTAAGCCGCGGACAGGTTGCAACGTTCCTCTACCGCGCAGCCTCCGCATCCAAGCCCAATACGTTTAACCCCTTCACGGATGTTAAGACTACGGCTTATAACTACGACGCCATCCTCTGGGCTTATGACAACCGCATCACCACCGGCACCAGCGACACGACCTTCAGCCCGGACGCTTCCTGCACCCGCGCACAGATCGTGACTTTCCTCTACAGATATTATCAGGGGCGCTGAAGCTAGATAAAAAAGGGTCGCTGCCCCGCGCAGCGGCCCTTTTTCTCATCCATGCGCAAAAGAGAGAGGAGTATTGACATGAAAACACAACTCAAGCGCCTGCTGGCGCTGAATCTGGCGATCATTCTGCTGCTCTGCGCCGTCTTCCCGGCCTCCGCCGCAGGAACTGCGGCCCAGCCCGCCGCCGACGCCCAGCCCCAGCAAACTGCCCAACCCACCGAAGATTCCACCCAACCGCAGACCACCGCACCCAACCCCGGTACGCACACCCTCACCATCAATGGCGAAACCCGCACCATCGGCACGGAACGGCAATCTGGAGTAGGCTGGACTTCTGTTGCCACTATGAACGGTGATGGAGAGCCGGTATACGCACTGACGCTGAACGACTACAAAGGCGACCCAATCACGATAACGTCCAATCACGATTATACGGGCTCGACCCGCCCAATCGTCATGCTGCGCTTCATTGGCCAATGCAATATCAGAGGCAGACAGGACAGCGCGGCGCTGTCCCTCAGCGGATATCGCGGGCTGGTCATCATGATGGACGAGAGCACCGTGGCTGGCAGCTCAGCGCTCTCCATCGGCGGCAATCCCACCATTTCCATCCCGGACGGCTGGGTTCGTCTCGACAGCAATGAGATCACGCTCACCAGCTGGAACGGCGACCCGGCAGTGAACGCCCAAAGCGTGAACTGCGATCTGCCGACCTACAAAACCAAAGACAACGGCAATGGCGGGATCTGGTTCATCAGCACAGCCGAGCCGCGCACCGTCACCGTCAAGGGCAACGGCGGCACGAACTGGAACGGTACGACAGACGATGTGACCCTGACCTGCGAGGAAAACAGCCAGCTTGATCTGGCGAACGCCTTCACGCAGAGCAAAAAATACGTGGCATATTATCAGGGCGACGATGGGCAAACGTATTCGCCGTTCCTGATCTACCCCGACCTGAAGCCGGGCAATACAGTCCTGACCGCCGTCTGGGATAAATGCGATTATGAGATCCCTGCGATCTTCTACGGAAATCTCGGAGACGACAGAAACGTTACCGTGGTCGACGGCAGCAGAGAATGGACAGCGCCCATGTTCGAGCCATACGATATCTCGCAGTATCATAACACGCCGCTCTGCTGGGAAAATCAGATCGGCGACCGGGTCACGCAGCTGCTCTCCGGGCAGAAAATGCCCGCGCTGACGCGCCCGACCGCGTACCACGCCGTATATACCGTCTCGGAGACCGGCCTGATCTTCTGTGCCAACGGCGAGGCGTTCGATTACGGCTGGGTCGTGTTGCAGCCGGTCTATACGTATACTGCAAATGAAAACTGGAGCCGGTGCGAAAGCGGGAAGAAGTTCCTGAGCTGGAACACAAAGCCCGACGGCACTGGCAAGACCTACGCCAACGGCGAGGACGTTCCGGAGTCGCATAACCAGCTCGTCTGGCTCTACGCGCAGTGGGAGCAGAACGGCCCTCAGCCCGGCATCCACACACTTACCATCGGCAATGAAACCTACAAGATCGGTACAAACCCAGTGAGCGGAGAAGGCTGGGAAGCCTATGCGGCTCTGAATGGCGACAACGCGCCGCTGCTCCTGCTGGACTTGAAGGATTATAACGGCGGGCCGATCAGAATTTCCGATCCAACCGGTGTCGGAACAGCCAAGCAGGTCTACGCGCTGGTCAGCATAAGCGGAACCAACACCGTCACGGCGCAGTCCGGCGCAGGCATCACCGCGGAAGGCTATACCGCTCTGACCATTGAACGCTACAGCCGGACGGCATCCCTCACTGTCAGCGGCCAGCCCGCCGTTCAGACGGATGGCTGTCTGCAGATTTTCAGCGGCGGCATCACCCTCGACGGCGGAACCGCCGCGGCATATGCGGCTGCGAACGGCTTCGTCTATAACGACGGACGCTGCGAGGCAAACGAAACGAAAACAGGCGACCTCGTGACGAAGCTCGTCATGCGGGATGTCTCCCATTATCTGGTCGTCGACGGGCAGCGCTATTATCTCAGCGAACAGTACCCGCATGCCTCCGGCAGCGGATGGGGCGCGGTGCTCACCAAAAACGGCGACGGCCTGCCGACCCTCTGCATCAGCCTGTACGGCTACGCGGGAGGCGCAATCTCGTTTAGCGCACCGTATAACGCGGGCGAGACAGCGGACGTGATTGCGATCCTCAACTATACTGGGCAGAACCAGATCACGAACGAGTCTGGGGCTGCGATCGCGGCCTACGGCTATTCATGGCTAACGCTGCAGGAACGGAGCGACAGTAGTTCCCTCGCTGTCAGCGGCAAGCCCGCTGTTCGGACAGACAAGGGACTGACCCTGAGCGGACGGAACATCACGCTCGATGGCCTGAACGGCCCCGCATATACGGCAGGTTCGTTCAGATACGACGGAAGCGTATGCAGCGTGAACGAGGAACGGCAGGATGGTGTCGTTGTGCGCGTCACGACAGGCGAGCCGATGCGTGTCACGATCACGGTCTACAGCGACGAGGCAAAAACGCAGACAGTCACACGGACGGTGAATCAATACGGCCTTGTCGACCTTACCAACCTTTTCACGCAGGCAAAAAAGTATGTCAGATTCTATAAGGACGAAAACGGCAACTGGTATGGGGCGCTGTTCAACGCAGACCGCGATCTGGAGCTGACAGCGTTCTGGGAGGACTGCAACGCGGAGGTTCCTGCCGTGTTCTATGTAAACGCAACGAACTTCACAGAGGTAAAGGTCGTTGACGCGGTGGCGGACGGATGGAAAGCGCCGGAGCAGGCCGGATATACCAACGAGTACGGGCAGACGTCGGTGACCTATGAGTTCCTCTGCTGGGAGCGGAAAACCGAAAACGGGTACACCTATCTTCTGCCCGGACAGGAGCAGACTGCGCTGACAGCAGGCGTGGGCTATTATGGCCGGTATACAAGCAGCACAACGGGCATCGTCTTCTACGCAAACGGTGAGACATTCCCGAACGGCATGGCCGTTGTGGAGGACAGCAATGCCCGCCGGACGATGAGGAGAGGCTCCCAGAACGGGAAAGTCCTGACCGGCTGGAACACTGAGCCCGACGGCTCCGGCACAAGCTATGCGGCGGACGGCGAAGAAGTCCCGGCGGCGCACACCAGCCTTGTCCGCCTTTACGCACAGTGGGCCGACCCCGAAAACAGCGTGCGCGTCAGATTCTACGCCGGTGCGGTGGGTTATGACGAAGAAAAATGGCTTCCGCGCGGCAGCCAGATCCAACTACCGGAGTTGGGGGCGTTGTACGGACAGGAACAGCCGTATTGGGATGTGGATTTCATCTATGCGGATGGAAGAAGAATCCGTGAGAACAAGCATCTGTCCGGCCAGACCATCACGATCCCGGCAGATGCAGCTGAATGCAGACTCAACGCCTATTGGCTTCCGGCGGAGCCGCTTGTGATCGGAGGTAGAAGCTTCTCGCTTTCCAATAGAACCAGCAGCTTTTTCGGAGAAAACTGGAGCGTACGGTATTATCCATATGAGGGGCTATTTATCGTGCAGCTGTACGGATATCAGGGATCGGCGATCAGCCTGCCTGCGTATACACAGCTGAGAGTCGGATTTGGTGAAAACACGATCACAGCGGCAGCGGGAAAACCCGCAATCGCATGTATCGATGGACTGGAACTTGTAACCGCGTGCAGCGACGACAGCCATGCGTCACTTCGGGCTTTCGCCGGTGAGGGTGCGCCCGCAGTCATGGCAGTCCGCGTGATAAACAGCCGCGCGCCGCATATGGAGTTCCACGCAGGCGCAGGTAAAAATGTATTTGCGGATGGAACAGCCCTTGAATTGGGCACAGCTGCTTGCAGCTATTCCGGCGTTCTGAACGGAGAAACAGCTGAAATTACGCTCGATCCTTCGGACATGCCCGCCGCGATCAGCGACCTGTATATCCACCCGCATATGAGCACACTGACCGTAAAGGGCGGAGGTGCGACGACAACGGACGGTGGAACGCAGGTCAGCAAACAGGCCGAAGCCGGACAAATGACAAGCTACCACACGTTTGGATTTACCTATCCGGGCTATTGGTGCTCCGGCTATCATAATGTTGTTGGCAATGTGGCTGGCAGCACCTATGAAGTATCTGTCCCAGAAAGGGACTGCACGATTGAACTGGAATGGGTGCCGACTGGCTATGCGTCCTTCCTTGCCTTCCGTGTCAGCGGTGAACTGAAGAATGAGACGAAATTGGATCCTGCGCATTTCTTCAAAACAAGGAGGGAACGTGTTGTATTTGTAGATTACCAGAATGGCACAGCAGCGGTTCCGGAACTGCAGTTTGAGAATTATGCCAGCTACGGTGATCTGCTGTACTGGTATACCGAGGACGGCAAGGCATCTGAAACGAAGGATAGCCAACAGTTCTTGCCGGGGGAGAGCATCACAGAGAAGGAAAACGGCATTCAGAGCGGCACAACGCTCTGCGCTGTGGCAGATGGAGAGTATCGCCTTGTCTTTTATGCCAACGGTAAGCTGTTTGATAACGGCGGTAAATACGGCAAAAAGGTCATAGGGTCTTACGAAAACTACAGTGAACGCTGGGATGCAACGGATGGTTCGCAGCTGTTCAGCTGGAACACACAGCCGGACGGCACGGGAACCAGCTACGCGTTCAACAGAGGGATTCCCGGTAATGTCAAAAAGCTTTACGCGCAGTGGTTGGAAACAGGGAGTGTCCCGGTTAAACTGTATAATTATGTGGATTACAGTCAGGAGATCAGTTCTGCGAAAATCGGCTCTTCCTATGTCCTTCCAGAACCCTCCGGGACTCCGGATGGCCTTCGGTTTACGCAGTGGCGCTGCTATTACCGCGACCAGAACGGAAGGTATCAACAGATCGGCATGATCGCAGCAGGCGAGTCCCTAACCGTTACGGAGGATATGAAGGAAATCAATGCGGTTGCCCTCTGGCTGCCAGACGGAAAGCTGACTGTCGATGGTATAGATTATGCGTTTGAGGCTGGACACACTTCTTTCGAGTTTGATGGATGGTCGGCATACTTCCATGTTGAATCCGGCAGGCTTGAAATGGAACTGCACGGCTATACGGGCAGCGACATTTCTCTCCCGTGTGCGGCGAATGTACGCGTAATAGGCGGTGAGAACTGGATTGACGGAACACTTAGCTGTGTGGGGGAACTCTATCTCGATGAGAGTTGCGCATGGGGGGAGCATCCCAGCCTGACGATTACGGCAAAAGAGGCGGACAAGCCCGCAATCCTGACGAACAAATTGACCCTTGAACGCGTCCCGCACATGACGCTGACCGCTGGTGCAAACAGCAAGGCGATCGCCAGTCTGAGCGGGAAAGAAGAGTTCAATATCGATACGGATACTACTCACTATTACGGCAGAACCAGCAGGGAAGCATCGGAGAACTCCGTAGGCGAGGGTGAGATCGGCGACATGTGGCAGCTGCGCACCGAACCGGTCATGTGTACGACGACAGTGGATGGTAACGGCGGCACGACAGCCGACGGCGCTGCATCCATTACGCTTCAGCTTGAGTATGGCGAAGCCTACAACCTGCGCAGCGCTGGGTTTAAAAAACAGTACGCCGATCTGATCGGTGCAGAGGGCAGCACGGGCAATTCTTATGGCACGACGATCTGGAGCTATCCGCAGCTTGCGTTCACGCTTACATGGAAGGACCTCGGTTATCCGTACATCGCGTTCCGGGGAAGCGGCATCCTGAAAGGAGAAGACGTTCCAGCTGACAGCTACGTTGCCTATTACCGCAACAGCGACACGCTGACTGCGCCGAAGCTGGTCTATCAGAATGCCGCCAGTTATGGCGATCTGGTCTATTGGTACACATCCGAAAACGGAACAGAGACGGCGGACAGCCATTGCTATCTGCCGGGCGAAACAGTTCAGGAGCCGGATGACACGACGCTTTTTGCTGCGTCGATCAATCCGGGCGAGGTTGCGCTTGTGGCAACCGGTACGACCTTCAAGAACTGGAGCCGGATCAAACGCGCCGAAAGCTGCCAGCAGCTGGTTTCCGAGGACGGCAGAGTGGTCGAAAGCTGGAACACCAAGCCGGACGGAAGCGGAACACGTTATGAGATCGGAACATACGCCATCCTGATCAAAGATTCGCCGCGTGTGCTCTATGCGCAATGGAAATCTGCGTTCACCGCATCTGCCAGTACCGACAGCGCGACAGGCGAGACGACACTTACCATACAGTCATCCAGCGACCTAATCGAGCCGCCGAGAAATACGGACGATAAGCCGTTTGGGCAGAGCGTCCGCGTCATTCTCGCGGCCTACCAGAACGGACGCTTTGTCAGGATGGTCTACGCGGAGGCACGGGATGGTGTAATTCGCTGCAAACTCCCGCGCGGGCTGGTTTACCGGAACTGCGAACTGAGGCTGTTCTTCCTGGAGGGCGGCAAGCCGTCCAGGGCGCCGGAGAACATTCAGATCGAAGATTGAGACTGTCCGCAGCTGACAGTGCATACGCGCTGTCAGCTGCGGCACAATGGAAAGGGAGGACGACATGAGAAAATATCTGACCCTGATTCTGAGCCTATTGGCCCTCATGTGCGCGCTGTGCGTCAGCGCACAGGCAGAAGCGCCGGAGACGGAACAGGCGGCAGGGAAACTTTACATCAAAACCATCGATGAGATCGATATTTTAGAAGCGCAGAGGCTGGCGGAAGCGCAGGATGCACAGTCACCGGTCAACACTGAAAACTGGGAAGCAGCTAAGCGCACGTTAAAACAGGGCATACGGGAAATGCAGGGCAGTATCGACATTTCGCAATACGAGATTCCCGAAGCAAGCATACTGAAATTTTACCTTGAAGCTATATTTGAAAGTCCGGAATTATTTTATGTAGTAAGCGCTTGCAGTTACACCTACATCCCTTCCTCTAGTGGCAGAATTATATCGTCTGTCTCTCCGTGCTATACGGTGAACGGAAGCGATAGGGTGGACCGGCTAACAGACGAAGATAAGCAGGAGATCAGACAGCAGCAGACTGTGTTGGAGCAGAAACTTGCGGAGATCATGCAGAAAGTCAGGAGCGATTGTTCAGACCTGACGAAAGCCATGTATCTGCACGATTACATTGCTGTGCATTGTGAATACGATTCTACGCTTACATTTCGAGACGCATACCGTATGCTGATCAATGGAACGGGCGTTTGTCAGGGCTATATGCTGGCCTACCGTTTGCTTCTGAATCGGGCTGGCGTTACCTCCAGCTGGGTGCAGAGCGACAGCTTGAGACATGTCTGGTCGCTGGTACAGCTTGACGGGGCCTGGTATCATGTAGATGTCACATGGGACGATTCGACGTGGTTCGCAAAGTCCGGGCGCAAGTATTTCTGCATCAGCGAAGAAAAAATGAAGTCTGCAGAACTTAGACATCTGGAAAAAGACGACTGGGTATATGGCACAGATGTGCAGGCAGACAGTAAAAAATACGATAACTATTATTGGCGCGATCTCGATAGTCCGATTGTGGCAGTTGGAGAAAACCTGTATTATCTGGATGGAAACCAAATCATGGAGACGAATGACCCGGAATATCAGGGAACCGCGAAAAAAACGATTTATGGGCAGTGGCGTGGATGGGGCTGCTATTCAGGATTGTCGAGTTACAACGGCAGGCTGGTCTATAACACGATGGACAAGATTTACAGCTATGATCCGGAAACGGAGCAGGAACAGGTGCTTTATACGCTTACGGACGAAGAGAAACAAATAGGCGATATTTATGGCTCCGTAGTAAATGGAAACCTGCTGCAGTATGTACTGCTGCAAAGACCGTCGCGGCCGGAAACGATATACAGCATCCAGATCAGCCCCTACATCACCGTCACGGAGGGCGGCCATGCCTATTATCTGAAGGATGGAACGCTCCATCTGAAGCGCAGCGGCACGGAAACCGGCAGCGTTATCGCAGCGTGGTACGACGGGAGCGGAAAGCTGCTTGGTATGCGGATCCTGAATCAGCAGGAACTGGATATCCCCGTGCCTGGCGCGGCAAAAACCGTGAAGATTTTCGCCGCCGCAAAGGGAAGCTATGCGCCGCTCTGTAAGGCGATAGAACTTCGAGCAGGATAAAAAACCTCCCTCTGCCGTATGGGCAGAGGGAGGTTTTTCATAACAAGACTTAGTTCGGTTGATTGACCAGACCGACGAACAGCGGCAGGCCGTCAATGCCGGTGATAGCGAAGACGAACGGGTTATCGAGTGTAAAATCGATCTCATCCTCCGGCCCCATCATCGCAGTCGCCTCGACACCAAGGATGGTATAGGCCGCTGCCTCGCAGCCGTCCTCGTCGATCTTCACGCGCGCAGCGTGCTTGGCCTGCGTCAGCGCCAGCGAGTCGTTTGCGGCTGTGAGCGGCGTGAAATCAGATTTTATGCCGTCCAGCACATCTGTCATGCCAAGCTGGGCCAGCGTGTCCAGAATGTCCAGATCGGAAGAAACGTCAAATTTCGGCAGACTCAGATTGACGATTGCGCGCTGCGTCTGCGACCATTCGCCGTTCGCCAGCAAAAAGCCCAGCGTGTCCTCGTTTTGCAGCAGTTCAGCCGCGTCTACACCCTCATCCGGCTTCAGCAGCCACATCCGGCCGCTGTTCTCCAGCGAAAGCCCGATGGCCGAGAAGCCATCGCCGTAATATACCGTGTTGGAATCGCTGCTGTGCAGGAAGTCTGTGCTCACATCGCCATTCGGCGCGTGAAAGACGTCCTGCGTGGTGGCGGCGCTGGAAAATTTGTCGTGCCACGACGCGCTGTAGTAGAGCGTCGATACCAGAGCCAGAACCGTATCGGCATTCAACTCCAATTTGCCTGCCTGCTCGGTCAACAGGTTCCCGGTATGCTCATTGATCCAGTCGCGCAGTATATTGTTGTACGCGTCAGACCCCATTTCCCCGGAAAACGCGGAAGCATAAAAATCTTCCCCCAGCGTTTGGAGCGTTTCACTGTTATAGTTGTACCCATCCCTCAGCCAGATAGAGTTTGCAAGCGTGCTGGTGACGAGGCCATCGTCCCAGCTGTTTTCCGCCCAAAGCTGTGCGGCCTGCTTTTGAAGCGCGTCCAGAGACTCTGCGCCCAGTGCGTCGAGAATCTGCTGCCGTGTTTCACCGCCCGTCACGGCGGCCAGCATGGAAAGCGCCATGTAGATATTCAGCGGCGAGCATACGCGGTTTTCCTTGCCCGCGTCCTGCATCAGAGCCGGAATGCTGGTTGTGAACCAGTGCGTCATGGCGGCGGGGTCGGTCATATCCGCGGTCTTTTCCTGATAGCTTTCCCACCACGCGTCCCAGTCCTCGTCGTACTTTTCAGAGTCAAAGTTACCATTGCTGGCTGTATATTTCGCCTCGTTCGGATACTGCGCCATGGCAGCCTCCACCGGTGCGGCCAGCTGCTGCGTCGTCGGGTCGCTGATGCAGTCCGGCTGTTCCTCCGCTGCCGGGGTATCCGGAGCAGCTGCGCAGGCCGCCAGCGAGAACGCGCACGCGGCTGCAAGCAAAATCGCAAGAAGCTTTTTCATGAATGATCTCTCCTTTATCATAAAATGTGATCTGGTGATCTGCTTTTACAGACGCAGAAAAACGGTAGAAGTTGCACCCTCCGATTTTATGAATTTTGCCGACTTGCCTTTTTCCATGATTTGTGTACAATACAGATATAGAAATATTGTTTGGGAGGCTGTTTTATGGCTGTCGATACCGAAAAGACCCTGCGCAATCAGGTCTTGTATTCCATCTATGTCCGCAATTATTCCGAAGCGGGCACCTTCGCTGCCGTGCAGGCGGACCTCGACCGCATCAAGGCGCTCGGCACGGACATCATCTGGCTGCTGCCCATTCACCCGACCGGCGAAAAGCACCGCAAGGGCACGCTCGGCAGCCCCTACGCCATCCGCGACTACCGCGCCGTGAACCCCGAATTCGGCACGCTGGATGATTTCCGGCATCTGGTCGACGCCATCCACGACCGGGGCATGAAGTGCATCATCGATGTAGTCTATAACCACACGTCGCCCGATTCCTGGCTGGCAGAACACCACCCCGAATGGTTCTTCCACAAGCCGGACGGCTCGCTCGGCAACCGCTTCGGCGACTGGTGGGACGTGGCTGATCTGGATTACAGCCACAAGGAGCTGTGGGAGTACCAGATCGAAACGCTTAAATACTGGGCGCGCCTTGTCGACGGCTTCCGCTGCGACGTTGCGCCGCTTGTCCCGCTGGAGTTCTGGAAGCAGGCGAGGGAAGAGGTGGCCGCCGTCCGTCCCGGCTGCTTCTGGCTGTGCGAATCGGTCGAGCGCGGCTTCCACGTCGCCGCCCGCGCACAGGGCTTCGCAAGCCTGTCTGACGCCGAGCTCTATCAGGCGTTTGACGCGGGCTATGATTACGACGTCTATCCCTATTTCCGCGACTATCTGGAGGGCAGGATCAGCCTGACGCAGTACGCCGACCGGCTCGACGCGCAGGAATGGCTCTATCCCGATAACTACGTCAAGCTCCGCTTCCTCGAAAACCATGACCGTGCCCGTGCGGCCCATATCCTGCCGGACGAGAAAATGCGCCGGAACTGGACGGCATTCCTGTTCTTCCAGCGCGGTCTGACGATGATCTACAACGGGCAGGAGGCCGACAACCCGCACGTCCCATCGCTGTTCGACAAGGACCCCATCAACTGGAACACCGGCCGTGACCAGTCCGCGTTCCTCGCGCATCTGGCGGCGATCAAGCGCGACCCGATCTTTGCGGAAGGCAGCTATACGCTCACGGCGCTGCCGCATGACGTGCTGCTTGCTGTATACGAAAAGGACGGCCGCCGCATGGCTGGCCTGTTCAGCCTGCGCGGCGAAAGCGCGCTCGTCCGCTTCCCTGCGCCGAACGGCGTGTATCAGAACTGCATCGATGGCAGCCCTGTTGAGATTTACGAGGAGCAGCTTGCCATCCATGGCGAACCCATTGTGCTTGCGTTCTGAAATTTTTTCCGGTTCCGGGAACAATCGGTGTGCAGCGCCGTCTAACCTATATCAATGAAACGGAGGAACTTCTGATGAAGAAACTGTATAAAAGCAACAACCGAATGATCTGCGGTGTCTGCGCAGGTCTTGCCGAGTACCTCGGCATCGATCCCACCGTCGTTCGCCTGATCTGGGCGGCCCTCGGCCTGACTGGCACAGGCATTCTGCTCTACATCATCGCGGCCCTTGTCATGCCTGAGAACATGGACATTCTGTAAGCTGCGGAATAGGTGTTGCTGGCCTCCTTGATCGTGCTGCGGTTGATGCGAAGCTGCTGCCCGAACTTACGGATCATGCGATTCTTTGACTGGCGCGTCAGAAACACGTCGAGGTCAATGCAGAGATAGCTGCCATGCGTGAAATCCAGCAGCGAAGGCGCAAAAAAATCACCGACGGGAATCTCGTCGATGGAGCGGCCTGCCTTTATATAGTTGGATGTAATATGAGAAATGCGCTGCAAAAACGGAACATCCGTGCTTTCTCCGCGGCAAAGAAACGTATAGAGCATGTCGGCAGTGGTTTCGTGCATCCAGCAATGCTTTATACGCCTTGCCGCGCTCAATGATCGGCAGGTCCTGCCGCCGCAGAAGATTTGTTGCGATCGCAATGCTGATGGCGTGCTGGTCATTGACGGTCAAGCGTTCCTGCTTGAGTCCGCAGTCAATAACGAAGCGCACTTTATATCAGACGATGCAGATCCCCGCTGCTGTTCCAGCACAGAGGCGCGGGGAAAAAGAAAACTTGCAATGTGCATTTAGACCGGAAAACACGGGGATTTACCAACAACTAACAAAACGGCCGGATTATAAATACCGACTGTTTTGGAACACTGGCCCGGAGCGGAACTGCTCCGGGCCGGGCTGCTTTCAGGGATTGACGACGTTTTGCGGCGTTCCGTTTAAGAACGCACGGATATTTTCGGCGGTTATCTCCATGATCCGTTGGCGGCTCTCCTTCGGAGCCCAGGAAATATGCGGCGTGAGGATGCAGTTTTTCGCCGTCAAGAGCGGATTGTCCGGCCGAATCGGCTCTGTATAGACTACATCCAGTCCCGCGGCTGCCAGCTTGCCGCTGTTCAGCGCATCTGCAACGTCTTGCTCCACGATCAGCTGTCCGCGGGCGTTGTTAAGGAGAATCGCGCCGCCCTTCATTTTTGCGATCGTTTCTTTATTGATAAGTCCCGTGTTTTCGGGCGTCAGGTTGCAGTGGAGCGACACCACATCCGACTGCGCAAGCAGGGTATCCAGATCAACATACTCGCCGACGGCATGGCCGGAATCGTTGGGATAGATATCGTATGCCAGAACGCGCATGCCCATCGCCTTTGCGATTCTGCCCTCGGCCTGTCCGATGCGTCCAAAGCCGATGATGCCGATGGTTTTGCCCGCCAGTTCAATGAGCGGATAATCCCAATAACACCAGTCGGGATTTGCAGCCCAGTCTCCGTTGTGGACAGACGCGCTGTGATGGCCGATATGGTGGCAGATCTCCAGCAGCAGAGCAATAGAGAACTGACTGACCGATGCTGTTCCATAGGTCGGCACGTTGACGACCGGAATGCCCTTTTCCCGTGCGTGCTGATAGTCCACAACGTTATAGCCCGTCGCAAGGACTGCAATCAGCCGGATATTCGGGCACGCATCAATCGTCGCGCGGGAGATCGGCGTCTTATTCATAATGACGATTTCCGCATCGCTGATGCGCTGCGCGATCAGCGGGGATTCTGTATACGATGTGCGGTCATAAACGGTCAATTCTCCAAGCGCCTCCAGCCCTTTCCAACTCAGATCGCCGGGGTTTTCCGTATATCCGTCCAATACTACAAGCTTCATAGCAGTCCATTCCTTTACCCGTTAAATTTGGCGCGTCTGCGCGCCGGAAACTCAGATTTAGCAGCCGCTGCCCAGCAGCAGAAGGTGCTTTCATGATACACGATCCATCCGCGTTCGTCAAACCGAACCGCACATCTGGGCACAGAAAACCGTAGTGCACCGGAGCTCGGATGACAGTGTAAAAGCGCCTCGCGGCCTACCCGAAAAGCACGTTTTATACGGGCCGTGGAGAGGCGGTTTACGGAAAAATCTTTTTTTTGGAAAATCGCTGAATTGAGGGCGAAGAGTATTGAAAAATTGGAGGCTCCGGATTATAATAGCTACAACATATTGTGGTGGAGAACGGCAGATTGCCGGGCTTTAGACACAAATGAACGACAAGGAAGGAGAAACATTCATGAGCAAGAAAACAAGATGCCGCGTGCTGAGTCTGCTGCTGGCGCTCGTCATGGTTCTTGGCATGGTTCCGATGGCTTCGGCCTCCTCGGCATACAATGTCAAGCTGACCGAGACGACTCCGGATGAGAGCAAACTGAGCACCGCCATTCAGCAGAACAAATTCAAGCTGCAGAATGGTGAAGAGGCCTACGCGGACAACGATACCGTCCGCGCGATCGTTATTTTTGAGGGCGACGCAGCTTTGCCTGCGGCACTGAACAAAAGCAGTGTTGCAACGCAGAGCGCTGTCGCAGCTGCAGCGAAGTCCCTCGTTTCGCAGCACAGCCGCATCAAGACCGCAATCAAGCAGGAGGCGGTCAGCTATGACGTCAAGTACGAGTATACCACGCTGCTCAACGGTATGTCCACCGACGTCAAATTCGGCGACCTCGAGAAGCTGGCTAACACGGACGGCGTCAAGGAGGTCTATCTGGCCAACTATTACGACGAGCCCGTTGTCATGCCCAGCATGGATTCGGCCAACGACATGACCAACATCACCAAGGTTCGCAGCTATGATACCGGCAAGGGCACCGTCATTGCGGTCATCGATACCGGCATCACCCCGGGCCACGAGGCGTTCACAGCGTATGACAGTATGCTGAACAAGGCTGCCATCAGCAAGGAGCAGGCCGAGACCGCGATTGAAAAGCTTGGCCGCGGCAGATATCTGTCGGCAAAGGTTCCGTTCTCCTATGACTATTATGACAAGGACAACGACGCGACCGACGACGTCAGCGGTCACGGCACGCACGTCTCCGGCATCGCAGCCGGCTGCGTCCTGTCTGATGACGGCGGCTATGAATTCGCAGGCTCCGCGCCCGGCGCGCAGATCCTTGCACTGAAGGTCTTCTCCTCCGACCCGGCGGAGAGAGGCACCTCCAGCGACGTTTATCTCGCAGCCCTTGAAGACGCCTACACATTGGGTGCGGACGTCATCAATATGTCCCTCGGCGCACAGAACGGCTTCGTCTATGACGGCATCGAGGAAGAAGTCCTGAACGGCATCTTCACCACGCTGGACGAAGCGGGCGTCATCTGCTGCATCGCAGCGGGCAACGAAGGCTCCATGGCAGACGGCGAGAGCATCACCGGCGTTCCTGCCGGCTATGTCACGTCCGACTATGCGGACTACGGCGTTGTCGGTTCCCCGTCCACCTATGACGGCAACCTGTCTGTCGCCTCCGTTGACAACGCGAAGTACGCCTCTCCGGCGATTGAAGTTGACGGCGCACAGATCGGCTACAGCGATACGGTCAACGCTTATAATGCGCTGGCTGGTAAGACGTATGACTTTGTTCTGGTTCGCGGCAACGGCGAAGAAGCCGACTATGAAGGCATCGATGTCACCGGTAAGGTCGCAGTTATCAAGCGCGGCGGCATTTCCTTCGTTGACAAGGTCAACAATGCGGATGCAAAGGGTGCAGCTGCTGCAATCGTTTACAACAACGAATCCGGCATCATCAACATGGCGCTGGACGGCACGAAGCTTCCCGCTGTTTCCGTTTCCGGCGAGGACGCAGCCAAGCTGCTTAACGCAAAGGAACAGAAGGTCACATTCCTCGCGGAGATGGCCTCTGTTGACAACCCCACCGGCTGGCAGTCTTCGTCCTTCAGCTCCTGGGGCCCCACCCCGTCCCTGACGCTCAAGCCGCAGATCTCCGGTGTCGGCGGCAGCGTTCTGTCTGCAAAGAACAACACGACGGACGGTTATCAGGTCATGTCCGGTACCTCCATGGCGACGCCGGATGTCGCGGGTGTTACTGCGACCATCCTGAGTTATCTGAAGAGCGAATCGAAGTACAAGGATCTGAGCAAGAAGGAACTGGCTGACATGGCAGAGGCTCTGTTGGCATCCTCCGCGCAGACGGTTATTCCCAACAACTACACCTTCAGTCCGAGAAAGCAGGGCGCTGGTCTGGTCGATGCTGACCATGCCGAGCAGCTTGTTCTCGGTGGTGCAAAGGCGTACATCACCAACCCGATCGCCAACATCGGCGACAACCCCTCCAAGGACGGCCACTTCCAGATCCGCTACACCGTCAAGGATCTGAGAAACGAGTTCCCGGGCTGGGATCTCGAAGAGGACGGCAAGAAATTCAACATTTCGTGGAAGTTCTGCTTCGATAAGCCCGCAGCAGATGAGGAAGGCAACTACTACAACGCACTGACGACGCTCGGTCTGACAGAGGACGCGGTCACTGTTACCACTAACTATGAAGACGACGTTCTCGTCATCGGTCCCGGCCAGACGGCAGAAGTCGTGATCGACGTACAGCTGACGGATGATTTCATGGCCGATATCGACGCCATCTATCCGAACGGCGCGTACATCGAGGGCTACATCAACTTCACGAGTCCCGCTGCAACCCATGACCCGACCGCCTGCTTCCATGGCACGTTCATGGGCTTCTATGGCGACTGGGCACAGGCTCCCGTCATGGAACAGCTTGACTGGATCGACGTTATGACCGACAACACTGACGTTTCCTGCAACACCTGGCCGAATCTGGCCTATCTGGTTGCGATCAGAGGCAACTCCATCACCAGCAGCTCTCTGGCCGGTACGAACCCGTTCGACTCGGAGCTGGATCTCCCGTTCGATGCGGACAGAATCGCAGTTTCCAGCCCGGATGCCGCATATGCGCTCGAGCGGACGCTGTTCATGCAGCCGATGACGCTCCGCAATGCCCGTCACCTGATCATGGTTGTCTCCAACCGTGAAACCGGCGAGGTCTACTATGCGAACGACACCGAATATCTGCCGAAGGCCATCTATGACACGGATAACGGCTGGATAGCCACCGGCTCGTTCCTGTGGGACGGCACCGATTTGGACGGCAACGCAGTTCCGAACGACACCAAGGTCGATGTCAACTACTATGCCAACATTGCCTACGGCGCAGACGAACTCGGCGCGCTGACCAACGGCGGCACGGATTACAGCACGCTTAAGACGAAGGGCCAGAAGTATCTGGAGTGGAACTATGTCTGCACGGTTGACTCCGAGGCTCCGAAGGCACTCACGGCAAGCTATGACCCAGATACCAAGGAACTGACTGTTAAGGTCGAGGACAACCAGTATCTGGCCAGTGTCGAACTTGACACCTATCCCGATCTCACTGCGAGAGACGGCAAGATCTTTGCAGAGGAAGCTGCCGGCACTGCGTCCACAGTTACGCTGGATGCTTCGAGCGTCACGAACGGCATTGCAGTTCTCTATCTGTTCGATTATGCGACCAACTACACCGCATACGTTGTTGATCTGGACGCTGCTTCCGACGGCGAACTCACCAACTGCACCGTGACGCTGCAGTCCTACAATGCAGATAAGGGTCTTGTTAAGGAAGCCTACACCGATGACTTCGCTGCCAAGGACGTCGTTGAGGTCTGGTCCGGCGAAGAAGTGACCGCACAGGCGCAGCCTGCCGAGGGCGAGGAGTTCTACGCATGGATGCAGAACGGCAAGATCGTCTCCACGGATGCGGACTACACCTTCACGGCTGTTTCCGACGTGACGCTGACGGCAGTCTTTGATCCGATCTATACCGTTTCCTTCGATTCTGACGGCGGCACGCCGGTCGAATCGCAGCTGGTTATCCGCGGCGAGACGGCATCCAACCCCGGCGCACCTGTGCGCACCGGCCTGTACACCTTCGTCGGCTGGTATCTGGATGACACGCTCTATGATTTCAGCAGCCCTGTCATGTCCGACCTGACGCTGGTTGCAAAGTGGAAGCTGACCTCCGAGCCGAGCGATTCGATCATCCCGGCAGTGATCCCTGCTACGAAGACGCCGACGACCAGCAAGTTCCCGTTCACGGATGTGTCCAAGAGCGACTGGTTCTATGACGCAGTCAAGGGTGCTTGGGAGAACGGCCTCATCAACGGTGTGACCGCTACGACCTATCAGCCGAAGGGCACGCTGACTGTTGCCGAAGCGATCAAGCTGGCCTCCGCACTGCACCAGATGATCAAGGACGGCAAGGTCACGCTGACCAATGGCCGCGGCTACTGGTACGAAACCTACGTCAACTACGGTGTCCGTGAGGGCATCTTCGACGAAAGCTACCAGAAGCTTAGCTACGAGCAGATGACCAAACCTGTCTCCCGCAGCGAGTTTGTCCACATCTTCTTCAAGGCGATGGACAGCTACAAGACCATCAACTCCGTCGCGGACAACAGCATCCCCGACGTGAAGACCACGGACACCTACGGCGATGAGATCTACACGTTCTACCGTGCAGGTATCCTCACCGGCTCCGACGCGGCTGGCACCTTCCATCCGACCAGCACGATCGTCCGCAGCGAAGTCGCGGCGATCCTCGTCCGGATGTATGATGCCTCCGTCCGTGTGAACATTACGCTGAAGTAATCTCCCAACACAAAGGGCGCTTCCCACCCGGGAAGCGCCCTTTCCGTGTCATCACAAGGATCAATCAATGCAGATATGCTGTATTATGTGCAGATGAAGTGGACGGGCTCCGGTTATGTGTATTCGATTTGTAGAAAAGATACGCCGGCGTCTGATGCAGTCTGCGTGTATACGACGAATAACGGATTTATCGGTGACTTTTTTATTCTGCAGGATCGGATTTATTTTGCAACAAGTGTTGATAAAGACCGAATGATCTCGACAGCCGATCTGAATGGCGAGAATGCTTATGCGATCACGGCCTGCAGCCGCGACTGCATAGGCTGCTATTACAGCAACGGTTGGATCTATTCCTATTCAGCAAAGGACGACCGTCTGGCACGGTTCCGAACAGATGGTTCTCAGTATGAATGGGTCGGTGAAGCGGAGATCAAATCGGGCTGGTACTACATATTGAACGGAAACGTGGTCTATTCTGTGTCAAACGATGGAACGACAACAATCAAGTGCTTCAATACGGAGAAAAAGACGACGGACACGCTGAAAACGTTCGATACAACTTCGGCTTGGATCAATGGCTTATATGGAAACCATTTGCTGTATGAGGTGTACGACGCGAAAAAAGAGGGAGATGTCGTAACGGGCGGGACGATGCGGTTTTATCTGTATAACCTGAACAGCGGAACAAATTATACGCTCGGAAATGATAAGATAGAAGGAACGGTTTGGAATGACCAGATTTTCTTATGCGACAAGGCTGGAAACGCAGAACTCAGGAGTCTGCAGGATCCGACGATCGTTACTAAGGAGTTTAAGCTGCCCAATGCACTGTTGGGAAACATTAGCACCTCGGCGCGCCTTGTGCTTGCGGTTGGAAAAAATTTGGCGTTTGCAACAGACGGCGAAGGCAGTCAGGTAAAGATCATCCTTATGAACAGTGAATGGAAAGAGTTAACGAGTTTTACAGTGAATTAGGCGGAACGCGGGAAGCGGAAATTCGGTTTGTGCATACGCCTCTGTAAATGAAAGCAGCTTGTCCCCAAATAATATTGCCAACCCCCAAGGGTGCCGGTATGCAAATATCGGTGCCCTTTTCCCATATAGTGTAGAGTGACCGCGCGAAAAGACACGCAGTCTTCTGGAAGAGCGGTCGTGTTTTGCGGCAGGCCTGACGATATGGCGTCAGGCCTGCCCGTGTGTGCTGCCTTGCAAAAATGCACTGGAGTGGGGGCGCGGGGATGCGGTGTGCCGGTCGGGTTTATGCCTGAAGATGGAGCGCGGGGTTCATATAATAGACGTTTTTCTCGTCAAGACGCTGGCGCAGCAGTTCAACTGCTTCTCCAAAACGCTGGAAATGGACGATCTCGCGTTCCCGCAGGAAGCGGATGGCATCGTTCACATCCGGGTCGTCGGAAATGCGGAGGATATTGTCATACGTCACGCGCGCCTTCTGCTCTGCTGCAATCATATAAGAACAACTTGTGATTAAAAGTTCCAGTGAATTTCAATCGGAACGTTCCTTGTTCCCGGAATACGCTTGCCGACGGATATATAATCAATCAGCGTTTCCACGATCTCGCGGGTAAGGTGTTCCAAGTTGGTGTATTGTTCAATCAGTTCGCGGCGATTATCGCCCGCCGCAATTTTTTCTTCGATTTCGGCTAACTGCTTTTCTCCGTCAGCAATTACACGTTCCAAACGTTCACGCTCTGTGGTAAAATCTTTAGACATTTCTACATAATCGCTTTCAGAAATTAAGCCCTTGACCTTATCCATGTAAAGCTCCCGAATACCTTTTGAATACTCTGCAACCTTTTTTTCGTAGACTGCAATATCAGAGAGTAGACGGGCTTTCTGCTCCTGTAAGCTGTCGCAAAACTCAATGTTCTGTTCTAACTCGTCTTTGTCAAGATAATCGGTTGCTAAACGGTTAAGCTCATCTATTACAAGCCTTTCCAATTTGTCAACAGAGATAAAAGAGCCGATACAAGCGTCCTTTGCCACATGGCGGTTGGAGCATTGTAAATAATGTTTGCTTCCGCGCCCCGGTGCAGACTTTGATGAACGCATGGTGTAACCGCAGTTAGCGCACCGGGCTTTTCTTGCAAATAAACCGACTGTGCCAACGTCAAAGGGCTTTGCCCTCTGTTTGATTAACGCCTGTACTCTGTCCCATAACTCACGATCTATAATCGGCTCATGCGTACCCTCTACGACATACCACTCACTTTTGGGACGGGGCTTGTTCTGTTTCGTCTTATAGGAAACGCTGCCGTATTTTCCTTGCACCATATTACCGATATAGATTTCATTTATCAGCATATCAGAAATAGCAAAGTATTTCCAAAGGGTGCTGTTCTTTGTTTTCGGCTGCTGATACCGCAAGCCATGCAGACGCTTATATTCAGTTGGATTTGGTATGCCCCTGTCATTGAGCATACGGGCAATCGCAGTTTTTCCGTAACCCTGTGCGAATAGGGTAAATACTTCTCGGACAACGGCTGCGGCTTCTTCGTCGATTATCAAGTGTCCCTTTTGGTCGGGGTCTTTCTTGTACCCGTAAAGGGCAAATGCGCCGATATGAAAACCGTTCACTCGTCTGTTGGTTAAAACGCTGCGGATATTCTCGGACATATCCTCCAAATACCACTCATTGACAAGTCCGTTGATTTGACGTGACTTTTTGTTTCCCTTGTTGGCGGTATCAGCGTTGTCAACAATGCTGATGAAACGAATACCCCAAATAGGGAATAACCCGTGTATGTACTTTTCAACTAATTCCAATTCACGGGTGAAGCGGGATTGTGTTTTACAGAGGATAATATCAAATTTGTGCGCTTCTGCGTCTTTGAGCAGACGGTTAAATTCCGGGCGTCGTCTATCTGAACCCGTGTAGTCGTCGTCGCTGTATATGTTGTAAAGTTCCCACCCCTGTTCCATAGCGTATTGCAGCAGCATAGTCTTTTGGTTCTGTATGCTGTTGCTGTCGTCGGTTTCAAATTGCTTGTTTCTATCTTCTTCGGATAAGCGGCAATAAATCGCAACTTTCATGTTCATATCTCCTCCAAGAGATAGAACAAGCTATTTCCACTATGATTATACCATAACGGAAACAGCTTGTCATGATTTCTTGCGAGAATTAACATTTTTGTTTCGTTCTAATCTATTGATAAGCTCAATCCACTTTTTTGTGAATTGGCTCTTTGAAGTAGTGTTCTCGCCGCTTTTGAAAACACTCTTGCATATCGTATCTGTTTTGGATTTATCGTTTTTCTCCATGATTAGCCCCCTTTCGGAAAACTGCTAATACACTATATGAAAAGCGGCAAGTCCACTATTACAACAAAAAATATAATGGTGCTTTAATCGGACGGTTGTTAGCACAACCTCACGGGAGTTTCACCCCTGCATGGTTCTCATGCAGCCCTACCCATTGCCTGCGACGCTTTGAACGCTCGGACTGTGGCGGTAAGGGAGTATCATTATGTATTCTGCGCGTCGTTGCCCGCAAGCTGCCAGCTCGCTTTGCGGCGTCGGTGTTCGTCGCTCGTTCTCCGATGGGGGGAAGTCATGGCGCACCCGCCGTATGGCT
>ERZ779840.550-NODE-550-length-43136-cov-10.774170_pt1 | contig 43136 bp, 42 predicted proteins | sample MGYA00511561_ERZ779840 | MGnify/ENA primary metagenome ERZ779840 (study PRJEB29588, sample SAMEA2162036) | human gut metagenome | biome: human gut; feature: human-associated habitat; material: faeces | place: Denmark | collected 2008/2010 ...
AGGGATGGAGAATTTGCTCTATTTTATAAAAAACAGACTTTTTCTACAAGCAAAACGGAGCGCTTTGACGCTCCGTTTTTTATCTCTGTATTCCGCTTATAACACAAAATATCAGAATGTGCCTTTATCCATTGGTTATAGTTACGGCTGAAAGGAACAGACTGCATTTTATCTATATGCCCTGTGACCGCTATACCGGCAACAGCTCCGAATTATAAGGGATATAACCAGAACTGTTATATAGCCCGGAAAACGTTATGCACAGTGATATATAAATTTACCCCTCAACGCATTTTTGTGCGTTGAGGGGTGTATTATCTGTGTGTTTATGTCGGTCTTTCGGCTTTATCGTCAATATTCCGACAGCTCGTAATTATTGGGGGTTCTGTGCCACAGACCGTCTGTCTGCTCGTATATTTCCTTGAACGTGAATTTGCGGAAGTTTATCTTGCATCTTCCGCCGTAATTGGCTTCATATACCCAGATACCGTCCGTATCTACTGAGTATATCGTCACATAATGCGGATATCCGTACATTATGTTGTCGTACGCAAGATAATCACCGGGACGGAATGTGTTCGTCATCCATTTTTTCAGCGCTGCCTCTGTCCAGTTTCCGTCCGAACGGTTCTTTATAGTAAGCGTATTTTCCTTGTAGCCGTTTGTCTTGCCGAACAGATATTCAAATACTTCTATCGTAAATCCTGCACACTGTATACCCGAATTGCCGAGTACGTTGCTTCTTCCGATAAGGCAGGTACAGCCTGCTTCGTTTCCCGTTTCACAGAAAGAGTGACAGGTACATGGAGAGGTAAGCATAGTATTGTAATACTTGCCGAGCCGGTAACTGTGCCAATAGTCGTTTATCTTTCTGTCCCATTTACCTTCCATCATTTCATCAAGGCGTTTCTGAATCAGCTTTTCCATGCTGTTCGACTTGACGATTCTGAAAGTACCCTTTGCCGTGCCGGTAAAGTTTCCTTTGCCGGTTACGGTGAATGTGGCAGTTCCGACATTCACTATGTTGTTATAACTTGATACTATGTAATCCGTACCGGCTGTAAGGGTTTTGCCGCCGAAAGTAATGGTAGGCTTTGCCGCAATTCCCTGTCCCGTGTAAGTCTGGTCGGCACAGGTGATTTTTGCCGATGAAACAGGCGCCGGTTTGATTTTGAACTGAGCTTTCTTTTCCGTACCTGCATACTTGCCCTTGCCTGTTATGACAGCGGTTGCAGTTCCGGCATTTGTGTTGTTGTATACGCTCAGGATATAATCCGTTCCGTTTTTAAGTCTAACAGAGCCTATCTTTACTGTTACCGAGGGAAGCTGAGCACTGCCGGTATAGGTCAGATCGGCTATCGTTACGGTCGCATTTTCAAATGCTTCAAGCTGATTGCTGATACCGTTCAGAGTTACTGTGCCGCTGTAGTTGCCTGTACCTGTAATTACTGCGCTGACGCTTGTGCTTGTTTCGGTTACAGTTACATTATAATCTTTGCTCTGCGTCAACAGCACATTGTCATAAGTAACCGTTACGGTATATCCCTTGCCGCCGGTTGACAGCGATAAGGAAGAGCTGGCATTTTTTATGTCAGCCTTTGCCACATCACATTTTACCGTAGCCTTACCGCTGAAGTTTCCGTTGCCGTTTACGGTAAGGTTATAAGTTCCTGCCGCTGCGGACGCAGGCGATGAAATGCTCAAGTCGCTGTCGGTCAGTGTATAATTGCCGAACTTTGCACTTATGTTTACTTTTACTCCGTTTGGTGAATAGATGCCGTTTGCTGTAATCGCAGCCTTTGAAATATCCGCTTCGGATATTGTGAAATCCTTTGTTACAGAACCTTCAAGACTGCCCTTTGCTGTAACGATGACTTGTGCCGTTCCGGCATTTATATTGTTTTTAAAGCCTAAAGTATAATCTGTGTTTTCTTTAAGGGTAACACCTCCGAGCTTTACGGTAACGGCAGGCTTGACTGCGCTTCCTGTAAATGTTACATCTTTTACGTTCACAGCGGTATTTGAAATATCGGCTTTCGATATAGGGAACGTTACAGTCTGACTTCCGCTGAGGTGATTCTTGCCTGTGACTGTTACGCTTGCAGTTCCGGCGTTTGTGTTATCCTTATACGACAACGTATAGTCGGAGTTGCCCGAAAACTGATGATTTCTGTAGCTTACGGTAACAGCCGGCGTTATTTGCGTACCTGTGAAAACAGCGTCTTTAACAATAATCGTTACATCGGAGATAGCCCTTACGCTTATAGTGAAAGTCTTTGATACATTGCCCGAATAATTGCCTTTGCCGCTTACTGTCAGCGTCGCTGTACCAAGTTCTGTATTATTCTTGTATGAAACTGTGAAATCAGTTCCGCTTTTAAGCGTCTTGCCGCCGACTTTTACAGTGGGTACCGGCTTTATGGCATTACCCGTGTATGTCTGTGCTTTTACCTTGGACACGGCAGACGCCGGTAAGCTGTGCTTATTTATAGTGAAAGTCTTTTTAACGCTTCCGCCGTATCTACCTTTTCCTGTTACCGTAATTGTTCCCGTACCTGCTTTTACGTTGTTCGAGTAAGTGACGGTATAATCGGTATTCTTTTTAAGCTTTGCACTTCCGTATTTTACTGTGACTGCGGGGCTGAGTGCCGAGCCGTTATATGTAAGCGAGTTTTTGTATGAAATAACAGCGTTCTTTATCGGTTTTGCGTTTATCTTGAAAGTAACGCTTCTTGTGCCGGTAAGCTTTCCTTTGCCCTTAACCGTAACGGTAGCTGTACCGATTTTCGTGTTATTTTTATAACTTAAAGTATAATCAGTGCCGTTTTTAAACGTATAGTTATTATATTTAACTGTAACCTTTGGTTTCTGTGCTTTGCCGTTATAAGTTACGGACGGCACTGTAATTTTCAGTGATCGAACAGGTCTTGCCGCTATAGTGAAAGACTGCGAACAGCTTCCCGTATAGTTTCCCTTACCCTTGATATACACCTTGGCGGTGCCTTTGTTAGTGTTATTCCGATATGTAAGCGTAAAATCAGTTCCGTTTTTCAGTGCGGTAGAACCGTTTCTGATAGTCGGAACAGGCTTTATCTGTGAGCCGGTATAGTACCGTTTTGCAATCTTGTAGAACGCGCACTTTTTATAGATAAGCGCAGGCTGTATTTTAAAGGATTTTTTAACCGTTCCGCTGTAACTGCCCTTGCCCTTGATGACTACATAAGCCGTGCCTGCGTTTATGTTGTTCTGATAACTTATCGTGTAATCTGTGCCGTTTTTGAGCGTTTTTCTTCCGTACTTTACCGTTATCGACTGCGTTTGCGCTTTACCGGTGTAGGTTTTTGTCGTCAGTCCCGATACAGTACAGCCCTTTACCGCTGCCGCTTCCGCCCTGCTTCCCGTAAAACAGCAAACGGCAGCCGCACAAAGCAGAGCGCATACTAAAGCCGTAAGCCACTTTACAGCCGTTATATATCTGCTTTTTACCGTTGCCGTCATGATATTTGCCTTTCTCTGTGCCTGTTATCCGGGAAATTGAATTTTATTTGAATTCGATATCGTTCGGACCGCAGACTATGTTGCATTTGCCATACTCCGTCGATGTTGTCGTTGCAAAGCTGTTGAGATTTATCTTTACATTGGGATAAATGCACTTTGTAACTCTTACCGACAGGGTTTCCTTGGCGTTTATTATCCGTTGTATTTCTTCTATTCTTGCTCTGAGCGGCTTTTTATCCATACTTTTTTGTACTTTCAGTCTTATCGCCGAAGAGATGTACGCCTCTTTTTCTGCGTCAAGATGTTCGCCGTTTCTCTTTTTCTCCTGCAGGAATTCTATAGATGTGTTTATCTTCTCTATGTATTCATCAATCGCCGTACACTGCTTTTCAAGCGAATCCATTTCGAGCAGAAGATTTGTGGTACTTCCTACCGAAATCACAGTAGGCGTATAGCTCTTGTGTCCGAGCTGCGCTACCGCAAACTTGCCCATTACACTGCAATCGCCGCCGACAAGAGCGCCGGGGCTCTTTGTACAGTCAAGGTCGCCCTCTATCTTTATACGACAGCCTACAAGTGATGTGCTTGTCAGATTGCCTCTTGTCGTGATAGTATCGTTTTCGCCGAAAGCTATGTTTATATTACCATACTGCGACTGTACCGTACTTGCAAAAACTCCGTTCTTGACGGTTATATCACCCTGAGCTGTCAGCGTAGCGCCTGTTACCATACCGGATATGGTTATGGATTTGCCCGCTGTTACGGAAAAGCCCTCCTGTACACTGCCCTTGATGACAACATCACCAAGGAAGTTTATATTACCCGTCTTTACATCTATATCTGATGAAATCTGGAATGTGGTTTCAACGTTGAATCTTCCGCCTTTGTATATGAGGTTACCGCTGTCAGCGGCAAACAGTTTCGTGCCGTCTGCGGAAAGTACCGTGTTTGCGCCCTGCGGTATGAGCGGAGGTCTGCCGGGACGTGGTGCTATCACCTGTCCGTATACGTTTATCCCCTCTTCACCCTGTGTTTCGGGGATTATATTGCATATCAGGTCGTTTGCCTTGACATTTACTATTAACCCTAAGTCACGGTAATCGACACTGCCGTCCTCCAGCTTTCTCGGAACAAGCTTCTTATCCGTGTCAAACAGGTTGTCTACTCGTCCGTTTTCGCCGTCTATAGCCGCATAGCCGCTTGCAACCGTAAATATCTTGTCATATAGCCTGTTCTCGGCTATCTCCTGGAGCAGTTCTTCGTCTATTCCGTATACGACGTGCTCGTCCTTGAGCGCCTGACGCATAGCTTCTACAGTAATATCCTTACCCGAAAACTGAGGTGAAAAAACGCACATATTGGCTTCAAGCTTATTGTCGCTTATAACGACCTTTGCGGACGCATCCACATTAAGCAGCGGATTTGTTTCCTGCGGACGTTGCATTGTACCTCTGTTGTTCAGCTCTATGCCATCTAGCGATGTGTTGGATGTTTTTTCAAGTTCAATGAGCTCTGACATTGAAGCGTCAGCCATCTTCTGTCTTTCGGATTTTTCCATCAGCGCACCTCCCTGTGTGATGATTTATATACATTCCTATGAAAATTTCTGTTTTATATTGTCTTGTTTCCTTTAAGACTTGACATTATCTCAAGCGAGCCGTCTGCCGCATTGAATGATACTGTCCTTCCGTAGTTAAGTCCCGTGTCCGATGCGATTATCGGCACGCCGAGCTTTGCAAGAGTTTTTTTCGTTGCCTCAACATTACGGTCGCCTATCGACATTGCAGGTGACGTGGTAGCAAACATATTTGCTCCGCCTGCTATTTTTGCGGTTATTCTCGATGCCGCCGCACCGCTCTTTATCATACTGTCATACAGCAGTTTTATGCCCGTGTCGGCAAATTTGAACTTGTTATGGTCATTCGGTATAGCACTGCTGTCCGGGAGCATTATATGCGCAAGTCCCGCTATACCAAGTGTTTTATCTATCATACATATCCCGACGCAGCTGCCAAGCGCATATGTCACCAGTACGTCGGGTGACTTGCACAGCTTCTGGTCGGATATCCCCACAATTATCTTGTTCACTGGTCTGCTACCCCCAGTTTTCCGAGCAACGTCCTCAGCGACTCAACAGTGGGTATAAGAAGCATATCGGACTGTATCTCAACTGAATCTATCAGAAATTGTTCGCTTATCATTAGTACCCTTTCATACGCCTCGGAAAGCTCCGTTGCGGGAACTGTCATTATAGCTCCGAGCATATCGGTCGTCAGCGCAGGCACAGACATATCGATTGTCATACCGCTTAAATCCGCTATGGCGTTGACATAACTTCCGCCCATTATGTTTCCTATTTCGCTCAGCACCGATATATCATCGGCATTCAGCTCATACAGTGAAAATGAGCGTTCGCCCGTAAGACCCGTTACGATAGTTTTCGCAAACGCCTCTTCCAGCAGGAACATTATCATTCCGTCTGCGTCCCCTCTAAGCCGTATCAGTATTCCTACCACCAGCTTGTCCGGCGAACCGAGCGACTCTATTGCGTCAGCCACGTCCATAAGCCTTACCTGCGGCACCTGCATATCAATACTCCTGTTAAGGAGCTGTGACAACGCTGTTGCGGCATTTCCCGAGCCGATATTTCCTATTTCCTTAAGCACATCAAGCTGTACCGGGCTTAAATCGTCGTAACTGTTTATCATAATAGACCTCTGAAATTATTAATCTTATAGCTGTATATAACCGCACAGCCTGCCGGTATATCTACCGACAGACCCACGGTTAAAACTCAGAAATGCACCATTGTGCTTTACTGCCTCAGGTTGTTGGTTATACGCTCCAGCTCATCCGCTGTCTGTACGACCCTTGCGCTCATCTGATAAGAGCGCTGTGTTTCGATAATGCGTACCATATCGCCTGCAATATCCGTATTGCTGCGTTCGAGTGCCATTCTTATCTTGTCGATACTCCTGTCGGCAACCGCCTCTCCCGACCTCTCGGTAGCAGTCATCTTGTTACTGCCGAGAAGCTCGAGTCCAAAGTTGTTGTCGAATGTGTACACACCTATCATTTTTGTAAGTGCCTCATAGTCCGGTTTGCTCGTACCATCTATAAAGGGAACTGTAATGTGATTTCCCTCATAATCAAGCACAAATTCTCCGTTTGCGCTTACAAGCTCCCAGTGGTCGCCTATCTGTGACATCTGGAAATCGCCCGCTCTTGTGTAGTTTACATCGCCGTACTTATCCATTACAGCAAAGAAGCCTTCTTCTGTCGGTATGGCAAAGTCAAGGTCGTTATCGGTATATGTAAACACGCCCTCGCTGTACATAAGCTGAGTGCTATGCACATATTCACCGTGACCCGTCTGCCAGTCAGGCTCCGTATTTCTCTGTACCGTATAGATACAGTCCGCAAAGCTCGGACGGGAAGCCTTGAAGCCCACCGTATTCACGTTTGCAATGTTGTTAGAGTAAACGTTAAGTCCTTCCTGCTGTGCAATCAGACCCGTCTTACCCGTGTAGAACGCTATGTTCATAACATATCCTCACATTCAGTCATTTTACAGCTTGATTATCTCGCTTGCCGCTCTGCCGTTGATAGTATCCATATACTTCAGCACGGCGCTGCTTGCCTCGAATAATCTCTGTGTTTCCATAAGAGAAGTGATCTCCTTGTTAGCGTCAACGTTTGACTTTTCAAAACAGCCCTGGATAATATCATACTTCTCACCTGCGGGAATTGTCATATCCCCGTCATATGAGAACAGATCGTTACCGACTTTTGTGACATCGGCGTTTTCGGGTATGTAGCTGAGCCTCAGCTTTTCTATGACCTCGCCGTTCTCGTTCAAGATATTACCCTCGTTGTCAACAATGAAATCATCGTTTCCGATAAATATTTCACCATTCTGACCGAGTACTCGTCCGCTGTCGTTAAGGCATAAATAGCCTTCTCCGTCAAGCTCAAACTGACCGTTCCTTGTCTGATATACGTTGCCCTTTGCGTCCTGTATATTGAAATACACATTACCCTGTATGCCTATATCAAACGGGCTTTCGGTAAATTCAAAGCTGCTCTGCTCAAGGTTGCTCTTGCTTGTATCAACATACGTTTGTACAAATTTACCGCTTGTCTTTCTGCGGTTGCTGACAAGTATAAGCTCCTCCTGAAAGGTGTTCATTCTTATCTCGTCCTTCTTGTAGCCTGCCGTGTTGATATTAGTAAGATTATTTGAGATAGCGTCCAGCGACCTCTGATGGTTTATCATGGATTGCGTCAGATTGTAAAATGCTCTCTGCAAGTTTTTTCACCTCCTTTCTTAAAGCGTGATTTTCCGTATTATAAGCGAGCCGGTAAACTCCGACCCTTGATTATATCATATCAGTTTTCACATAAATATGCAAGTCTTTCAGCTGTTTATATAGCTTTCCAGCTTGTTTTTGAGCGTCAGCATAGCCTTTGAGTGTATCTGACACACTCTTGACTGCGTAATGTCCATAACTTTGGCGATCTCCGAATATTTCAGTTTTTCGTAGTAGTACATGGTGACTACCTGTTTTTCCTTTTCCGGAAGAGCGGCAACAGCTTCTGCTATTACCTGTTTTTTCTCCCGCTCATACATTTTTGCGTCGGCGGTTTCGCTTGAAGCCGAAATACTTTCGTCAAGATTATCCTCGTATAAAAGCTCCTCAAACGACAGCGTTATCATTCCTGCCGTGTTTGCCATAAGCTTTGACAGCTGGGTGGTAGTCATATTCATACTCTCCGCAAGCTCCTCGTCTGTCGGAGTACGGCACAGCTCGGAATTAAGCCTTGCAAAGTTGTCGTCCAGTTGCTTTGACAGCTTGCGGAGCGTTCTCGGCACTCTGTCGAGCTTTCTCATATAGTCGATGACAGCGCCTTTTATCCTTATACCTGCATAGGTTTCAAATTTAACATTCTTATCGGGGTCGAAGCCGTCTATAGCCGCCATAAGCGCAATAACGCCCTCGTTTATGATATCGTCGCTTTCCGCATATCCCGTATAGATATTCCGCATTGATACGGCTATCACTTTAACAAGGTCCATGTACATCAGCACGATTTCGTTCCTGACATTCACATCGCCTGTCAGCCTGTATTTTTCGAGAAGTTCGGGAAGCCGCTCTTTGCTTTGTACCGATACCGCCATAAAACGCTCCTTTCCCTGATATTTCCGATCTGCGGATTACATCGCTATATTGCCTATAGCCTGTATCTGTGCCGTGTTGTCGATTTCGCTGTAGGACAGCACCGTTATGTTCGGTATAAACTGGTCAATCAGTTTCTTGAAGTATATTCTTACTATCGGAGAGGTCAGTATGATAACGTTAGGTATAACATCTTTCACCTTATCTATCTCTCCGCTCGTAATATTTACGATCTTCTGTATCAGGTCGGGATCCATCGCAAGATAGCTTCCTGCATCGGATTTCTTTACGCTTGCAACAATAGTATCCTCGACCTTCGGGTCAACGGTAATTACTCTCAGCGAGTTTGCCTCTGCAAAGCGTCTTGTTATGGTACGCTTGAGCGCCTGTCTTACATATTCCGTTACAATGTCAATATCCTTAAGCGCACCTGCGTGGTCGCCAAGCGTTTCGAGTATGGTTTCCATATCCCTTATAGGTACGCCCTCACGCAGAAGCAGGCAAAGCACCTTTTCGAGATAACCGAGAGAGATAGTGCCGGGTATAAGGTCGTCGATAAGCGTGGGGTTGGTCTGCTTTATGTTGTCCACCATCGTCTTTACGTCCTGACGTGACAAAAGCTCACTGCAGTGCTGTTTGATGACCTCTGACAGATGAGTTATCATTACGGAAACGGGGTCAATAAGCGTATATCCCGCAACGTCAGCCATTACCTTCTTGTCTGCGCTTATCCACTTTGCAGGGATGCCGAACGCAGGCTCAACGGTGTCTATGCCGTCAACAGGGTTTACCACATCTCCGTTGTCAAGCGCTAAATAGTGGTCGGAAAGAATTTCTCCTCTTGCGACCTCCTCGCCCTTTATCTTTATAACATACTGGTTCGGATTTATTTCGGGGTTGTCCGTCATTCGTACCGACGGTATTACCATACCCATATCCATCGCAAACTGCTTACGGAACATTACCACACGGTCGATAAAATGACCGCCGCTCTTTTCGTCTACAAGATGCAGAAGGCTGTAGCCGAACTCCATCTCTATCTGTTCAACATTCAGCAGCTTGAATACATTGTCAATATCTCTGTAGTAGTCGTTGTCTGAGGTCGGCTGATCCTGCATCTTTGCAAGCGTTTCACGTTCAGCCTGAGCGGCAAGAGCCGCCTCTTTCTTCGCCTTCGATTTTGATAATCTCCAGCCGAATATAAACAGTGCCGCACCGACGCCGAGAAGTATCAGCTTCGGGAAGCCTGGGATAACCATAAGAGCGGCAATAACAATGCCCGCTATCATCATTACGTTAGGCTGAGAGGTGAACTGCCTTTTGATATCGGCATTGAAGCTGTCCGTGCTTGCCGCACGGGTAACTACCATACCTGTTGCAACAGAGATCATAAGTGCAGGAATCTGCGAGCAAAGACCGTCACCGACCGTTGCCAGCGAGTAGGTGGAAAGCACAGAGTTTATATCCTGTCCGTGCATAATACCCAGTACCGCACCGCCGATAAGGTTTATGAGCGCCGTGATGATAGAAATTATCGCATCGCCCTTTACAAACTTCGTAGCACCGTCCATTGCGCCGAAGAAGTCGCTTTCACGCTGTACTTCCGCACGGCGTATCTTTGCCTCCTCGTCGGTTATTGCGCCTGTGTTAAGGTCTGCGTCAATAGCCATCTGCTTACCGGGCATAGCGTCAAGGGTAAATCTTGCCGCTACTTCAGATACACGCTCAGAACCCTTGGTGATAACAAGGAAGTTTACTATTACTATGATTACGAATATGATAAATCCGACAATAGCGTCACCGCCCATTACGAATTCACCGAATGTCTTTACGACCTCGCCGGCATAGCCGTTTGAAAGTATTCCTCGTGTAGTCGATACGTTCAGCGACAGTCGGAAAACCGTTGTCAGAAGAAGTATAGTCGGGAATATCGAAAATTCAAGCGCTTTTTTTATGTACATCGTCATAAGGAGTATGACGAGAGAAAGTCCTATATTTATTATCAGAAGAAAGTCCAGTATCGGAGTCGGCAGAGGAATGATAATCGCAAGCACGATAAAAATAACAAATACCGCAAAAACATTCGTCATCATCTTTTTAACCATTCGCACCGCTCCTTTCTTTCTCTTTCTCTGTCCGGACATCGCTTGTCCGTATTTTATAATTATTTATATTCAATGCGAAATTCCGCACCACATTTTCCGCTTTTCGTAGGGTGAGGCTCTGTGTGCGCACAGAGTTTCGCAAGGATGCAAAACCATATAAGCACACACAGCCCCTCCCCTACAAAAATTTTTCTACGATATTATTTTCCCTTATGGTTGTATGATTGGCAGAACTCACCACAACCGACCTTTTCAAATAACCGCCGCAGGCGAACCATAATTATTCATCATTCATTATTCATTATTCATTAAAACTTGCCTACTGTCTCGGTGGCAACGTCCGATGTTGCTCTTCATATACCATCGCCAGCACCTCTGCCACCGCAGTGTAAAACTCTCTCGGTATCTCCTGACCTATGTCTACTGCCTCGTAAAGTCCTCTTGCGAGCGGTCGGTTTTCAGTGATATATACATTATGCTCTTCAGCCACTGCAACTATCCTCAGCGCCAGTGCATCTGTACCCTTTGCCACGACAACAGGCGCTCTGTAGGCTGTCTTGCGGTCATATTTAAGAGCAACCGCATAGTGAGTAGGGTTACGGACAACCACATCTGCGGACGGCACTTCCTGCATCATACGCTGTTGTGCCATTTCCTGCTGTTTACGCTTTATCTTGCCCTTTATCTGTGGGTCACCTTCGAGCTGTTTGTACTCGTCCTTGACCTCCTGCTTTGACATCTTGAGCTTTTTCTCAAACGACCACCACTGAAATACATAGTCAGCCGCCGCCACGAATACAAGCATAACGAATATCGTTATAATAAGGCTCATCGCCGTTTCGCTTATATACGCAACTATCTTTATTACATCTGTATCTATCAGCTTTTTGAACTCGTTTATCCTGTCCATTACCTGAAAGTACAGTATAGCGACTACTACGATTATCTCAATAAGTCCCTTTACAAGTCCTACAAGCGCCTGCATCGAAAACAACCGCTTGATACCCGTAAACGGATTCAATCTGCTGAATTTCGGCTTCATCGCCTCCATACTGAAAAGTCCTTTTGTCTGAACGATTACGGGCAGTACGCTCAGTACGACCCCCACCGCCAGTATCGGACCTACGGTACAAACGCAGATTATAGCCACCTTCCAGAATACGCTCATCGCAAACTCAACCGTGTCGCCCGTCTTATCTATGGACGTCATGGACTGCTCCATGAAGTTAAGCAGCATCTGGAACATATAGTTTCCGAATATCGCAAGAAATGCGAATATTCCCACCACGAAAACCGCAACCGCAACTTCCTTGCTTTGCAGTACCTCACCTTTTTTTCTGGTATCCTTACGCTTTTTCGGGGTGGCTTTTTCGGTTTTTTCTTCGCCTGCCATTTACCCTCCTTAAGCGCCCATCATACCCAGCAGACCGTAAAGGTTCTGCCACATAATGCCCATCAGCTTTTCGATGAAATCCGACATAGGCTGTGCCATTATCAGCACCGCCGCAAGACCGATAAGCACCTTGAGCTGAATGTTAAGCGCAAATATGTGTATAGTCGGTACGGCTTTCATCAGTACGCCGAGACATATTTCGGTGATAAACTCGATAGCGATGATTGGTGCGGCAAGCTTTACCGCAAGCGTCAGTACCGTTGAAAAGTACGTTACAAGCGCCCACGGCACGTCCGCCGTAAATCCCGAAAATCCTATCGGCAGTGTTTCATACGATATATGAAACAGCTTTATATATGACAAGTGTCCATTCGTCAGAAAGAAATACAGAATGAACATATAGTAATAAACATTCGCAAAAAGCGGCATCGACACTCCCGTTGCAGGATCCATCGCCCTCGCCATTGAAAGACCTGTCTGATAGTCGATAAGCTCACCTGCGGAGATCGTTACTGTCAGTACGAGGTTTACCATAAAGCCGAGTATAAGTCCCAGCCCTATCTCTTTCATCATATCGAACAGCATCATGAAAATGCCGGTCGGCTCATATTTTATATCCCCCATAGATGCGGCAAAAAGCACGGCGAGCGCTAACGTCGTGCCTGCTCTCAGTCTTACGGGAAAATTTGAACGGCTGAATATAGGGTTAAAGCTGAATATTCCCGATACCCTGCACATTATCAGCAGAAAACCGAGAAAATTATTCAGGATCATATCCCACACATCGCTTAGCGTCATGTTGCACCAACCGTTGCCATAAGACCGAATATGTAGTTGAAGAACTCTATACAGCTGTTCATCATCCACGGACCGAACAACAGCAGTACGATTGCCACCACTATGGCTTTGGGAGCAAACGACAGCGTCTGCTCGTGTACCTGCGTTGCCGCCTGTAATATCGCTATAATAAGACCTATCACAACTGCGGCTATTAAAACAGGGAGGCCTAATTTAAGCGCAAGAACAAGTGCGGCGGTAAAGACCTCCATTGCTATATCCTGTGTCAAATCAAGCCCTCCCTTCAGGATCTGTTATGCTACAAATTATACGAGTTGACAATCGTTCCGACCATCAGCTGCCAGCCGTCTACAATCACGAAAAGTATTATCTTGAACGGCAGTGAGATCATTGCCGGCGGTAGCATCATCATACCCATTGCCATAAGTGTCGACGATACTACAAGGTCGATAACAAGGAACGGTATGAATATCAGAAAGCCCATCTGGAACGCACGTTTCAGCTCGCTTACTATAAAAGCGGGAATCACTGTTTCAAAGCCCAGCTTCTCGCTGTAGTTTTCAAGTGTTATATTGTCTGTCGCTCCGCCTGTGACATCGCTCATGCTCTGACCCTTTAAATCCAGGAAAAACTTCATATCGTCATTAGTGGTCTGCTTGAGCATAAAAGTCTTGAGCGGCTTTCCTGCGGCGTCAATAGCCTGTTCCATTGTCATCTCGCCTGCCGCATACGGCTGATATGCCGTTTCGTTTATCTCCGAGAAAACAGGCCACATTATGAATATCGTAAGGAAAAGAGACAACCCCGTAAGCACCATATTAGGCGGCGTGGACTGCGTCTGCATTGCCGTTCTCAGAAAGCTGAAGCAGATAATGATTCTCGCAAACGAGGTCATCATCACAAGCAGTGACGGCGCAAGCGAAAGCACGGTCACAAGCAGTATTACCTCAAGCGACTGTGAACCGTCAACACCGATAAGGTCTTTCATTACCGATGAGCTTGCAGATTCCGTACCGCCTGATGTATTGCCAGATGTTGTATCGGTAATTGCGGATGTTGTACCTGCGTTGCCTGACGCATTGTTATCCGCCGCAAATGCGGTAACACTGCACAGCACTCCGATAAGCGCAACACATACTGTTAAAGACACAATAAAGCGGATAAAAATCCGCTTGTTGTCGATAAACATTTTTCTAATCGCAAGACCAAAAGCTTTTGTCATTTCGACTCAGTGTTCCTCTCGTCAGAATTTTTGCTGTTACCTGTTTTATGAACATCGGGAAGACTTGATTGGTCATCGTTATGACCATCTTTCTTTCTTCCCATATTCTTCACGTTTTTTGCAAGTGCGTCACTGAAAGCGGCAAAGAAGCTATCCTGCTTTTCCTGTCCATCAGGGTAAAGCTCGGATAAATACTCCTCCTCCGTAAGAGAAAGATCGTCGATCTTATCTATCCTGCCCGCCGTAACTCCAAGCACCATACACTTTCCTGCAACGCTTACGACCACAACCGATTTTTCACCGCCAAGCGATGCACGGTCAAGAACTTTAAGCCGCTTACCACCTGTTGTCAGTATCCCTTTGTTTACCTTTCTCAGTACCCAGAAGAACAGAAAAATCAGCGCAATTACGCCGACAAGCGCACATACAAGCTGTACTACCGGAGGCATCAGTCAAGTATCTTCTTAACGGTCTGGAGTATTCTCTCAGCTTTGAAAGGCTTTACGATGAAGTCCAGAGCGCCGAGCTTGATAGCCTCGACAACCATAGCTTCCTGACCCATAGCACTGCACATTACGACCTTAGCGCCGGGATCCATTTCCTTGATTTCCTTGAGCGCCTCAATACCGGTCTTGTTCGGCATTGTTATATCCATGATAACAAGGTCGGGCTTTTCGGCTGCGTATGTAGATACTGCGATCTCGCCGTCAGACGCCTCAAGAATGTTTGTATAGCCGTTTGTTGTCAGTGTGTTGCGGATAAGCATACGCATGAATGCCGCATCGTCTACAAGTAATATCTTCTTATCCATAAGTGTAAGGTTTCCTTTCGTATACCTGTTTATATTTTAATGTTATTCGCCTTTACCAAGGCTATCCATAAATTTCGATTTTACAATTTCAGTTATTCTTACTGCAAAGTTATCATCGATAACCACAACGTCGCCTCTTGCAATAAGGTTTCCGTTTACTATAACATCAACAGGTGCGCCTGCCTGTCTTTCGAGCTCGATTATAGTACCCTGTGAGAACTCAAGTATATCCTTGATTTTCTTCTTAGTCGAGCCTATCTCAACCGAGATCTGAAGCGGTACATCCATAAGGAGCTGTAAGTTTTCTTTCTGCTCTGTGCCGAGCGGAGCTTCAAAGCTCTCAAACTGTGCGAGCTGGGCATTACGGTAGTTTACTGCCGGCTGAGGCTGCATAACAGGCTGTACCGGCTGACCGTACATTCCCTGTGCAGGATTAGGATAACCGTAATATCCCTGATGTGCATACATATCGGGTATCGGTTGAGGCGCAGGTTGTGCCGCCTGCGGGATTGCCTGTTGTACAGGTGCCGTTGGCTGAACAGGAGCTGTCTGCATTGCGGGTTGAGGCGCAGGAGCAGGAGCAGGTGCAGGTGCAGGAGCAGGAGCAGGAGCAGGTGCAGGTGCAGGAGCAGGTGCAGGAGCAGGTGCAGGAGCAGGAGCAGGTTCGACTGCAACAGGCTCAGGAGCCGCCGCACCGCCCAGAACTTTGTCTGCAAGCATAGCCGCAAGGTTGATATCAAGAACCGATATGAATTCGGATTTTATAACGCCGTCAATGGTAAGGTCGAAATTGATAGCGGCAACCATATCGGTCTGCTCATAGTTCTGAAGGTCTGCTATGTTTATCTCGCTCAGTATAAACGGTGTAGGCGTTGAAATATCTATGCTCATTCCGAGAAAGTCAGACAGAGCCGTTGATGATGCGCCCATCATCTGGTTCATTACTTCGCTTACTGCACTGATATTCAGCTCATCAAACTCAAAATCAGGCGATATAACAGGCGGTTTGCCCATAAGCTGATTGAGTATCAACTGTACATCGTCTTGTTTTAATATCATCAGATTAGAGCCTGAAAGACCCTTGATATATTCGATTTTTACACATATAGCCGGCTCTAAACGGTCGTAGTTCAGCTGTGATGCCTTCACAACGCTTACTTTCGGCGTAGTGATCCACACTTTTGCGTTGAGCAGCTCGGAAACTGCGGTAGCCGCGCTTCCCATACTGATATTCATTATCTCGCCGATAGCGTCAAGCTGCATCTCCGACAGAGTGGTCAGTTTTCCCATTTGCCTTACCTCAATTCTTTAGTATATTGTCAATCCTGAACGCTTTTTTACCATTCAGTGTACCGAGTTTTCCGTCAAACCAGCAGGTACTTCCCACTTTCAGCTGTACGTTTTCGGTTATCGGCTTGTTCAGCGGTATTATATCATTTACCTGTAAGTTCAGGACATCACGGAGCGTCAGCATTGTATTGTCAAGCACCGCCGTGACGGTAAGTTCCGACTGGGAAAGAGTAGACATAAGGTTTTCCTTGCGCTCAGTTTCCTTTGTCGGACTGCCCGCTCTTTTTCCTGAGCTGAACTTAGCCGAGAATTTCTTCATTATCTGATCCATAGTAATAGCGGACATACAGAACGATACTACGGATTTAGAATCGTTTATGGTAACTTCCATTGCGACGATTATCATTGTTTCGTCGGCGTCTGCGGCAGAGATAACACGCGAGTTTGTTTCTATTGATTCCAGCTTCGGTTTTGTTTCGACATAGCCGTCCCACGCCTCTGTCATAAGCGAGGTGAAACGTTCAACTATACTGCGCATTACATTTATCTCTATCTCTGTAAAGTCGCGGTCGGCGTCTTCATACGTGCCCTTGCCGCCGAGCATACGGTCTATCATCGTAAAGGTGAGAGAGTTTGAAAGCTGTAACACTGCATTGCTTTCCTCAATATCGTCATCTTCGATACCCAGGTCAACTATGCCCATTATCGTATAATCCGGAAGAGCGTTGCTGAACTCGAAATATTTCTGCTCCTCTATGCTTGCAAGCGAAACTTTACAGTATAATCTCAGCAGTCCCGTTATGTAGGAAGAAAGGTGTCTTGAATAATTCTCGAATATTCTTTCGAGTATCTTTATCTGTTCCTTTGTGAACTTCTTCGGCGTACGGAAGTCGTACTCCTTTATTTCTTCCTTTTCTTCGTGCGTATCAAGCGGAGCGGAGTCACCCGCAAGCACGCTTGACAGCATGGCGTCTATCTGTTCTTGTGTGAGGGTATCAGCCAAAAAATCGCCCTCCTTTCTCGGTTATTCTTCTGATGTTTCCGCAGGTGCAGATGTAAGTATATCTGTAGGAATACCTGTATATGCAGGTTCATACTTGGGTCCTGCAACATTTGTGCTTGTGTTGCCGTCACCGGAGTTGCCGTCGTATCTGCTTTCCATATTGTCGATTATTTCGTTTACAACGTCACTGTTGACGTCCGAGCTGTTGCTGTCGTTGCGTTCATAAGGATCGGTGTTCGCACCGTTCAGCCTGTATTCATATTTCAGAATATCATCAATTACAGCCTGTGAAGTTGTGTCGAGCTGTGCTCTTACTATCATAATCTCAACACGTCTGTTCGCTGCTCTGCCTTCAGCCGTTGAGTTGTCGGCAATAGGCGTATAGCACGCTTTTCCTTCTACGGTAAACTTTTCACTGTCGACACAGCGGTTGTAATCCATATACTTTACAACGCTTGACGCTCTTGCGGCTGAAAGATCCCAGTCGTTCACATCGGATACTGCCTTTGCAGTATGACCGGATACTTCGCAGGATTTTATGTACTTGTTCACTGCCTTTATACCGGGCATGAACTTGTTGAGTACCTGTTTGCCTTCTTCTTTCAGTACGGCGCTGTTGCCGTCAAACATTATCGTGTTGTTGAATCGGATAAAGATTCTTGTCGGTGTCTGTTCAATATAGACATACTGACCAAGATCGTTCTTTTCCGTTGTTGTCTTTAAAAAGCTGTAAAGCTGGTTGAAATCGGAGGGAAGGCCCTCTGTCTGTTCGCTTGTAGTGCCGCCGTTCTGAGTGTTCGGAGGCGATTCGGCGTTGCCGTTTGTATCTGCGGCATTATTTTTAGGCTGTTCGTCCATTACAAACGGGTTTACATAAGTACCGCTTGAAGTAAACGACTGATATATGTACTGCCACTTTGTTTCATCTACCGATGATGCAGAATACAGCAATACGAAAAAGCACAGCAGAAGCGTAACCATATCGGCATAGGTGTCAAGCCAGTTGCCCTTTTCTTCTCCTCCGCCTCCGGATCTTCTTTTTGCCATTTCTCCACCGCCTTTCTGCAATTAGCGTAACCAATATATTTTAACATATTTACGGTTATTTTTCAACAGTTAATTTACTTGCTTTCCTTCTTTTTTATATCTGTCTGGGCAAGCATGAATTCGAGCTTTTCCTGAATAAGTCTTGGGTTGGAGCCTGCCGCAATCGACAGTACGCCTTCTTCTATTATCTGCATACATAAAAGCTCCTGCTCATGGCTGTTTTTCAGCGACGATGCAATCGGCGCAAACAGTACGTTTGAGAATAGTGAGCCGTAGAACGTTGTAATAAGCGCAACCGCCATACCGTTTGACAGGTTGCTTGAGTCTTCACCCATACCTTTAAGCATATTTACAAGTCCGACAAGAGTACCGAGCATTCCGAATGCGGGGAATACCGACATACCTTTTTCAAAGAAAAGTCTGCCTCTTTCGTGACGCTCGCACATAAAGTCTATTGCGTCGTCAAGCATACTTCTTACTTTATCAAGGTCGTTTGCGTCAACTATCAGCATAAGACTTTCCTTGAGGAAAGGATCGTCGCACTTGTTTGCACTGTCTTCAAGGGAGATAAGACCCTTTGTTCTGGCGATCTTTGCAAATTCAACAATCTGATCTATGTAGCTATGCGGATTGAATTTCTTCGGGAACAACGCCAGCTTCAGATATTTCGGCAGATTTTTAAGGTATGAGAGCGGGAATGAACCAATAAGACAGCCGATAGTACCGCCTACTGTGATAGCAAGCGAAGGTACATCTATGAACCAGTCAAGCTGACCGCCGTTAAATATACCGAATATAACCAGACCGAATGATGCTATCCAGCCTATGATGATCGTAATATTCAAAACAATTTCCTCCTGTAAAGGTTTATATAACACAGCCGGTGGCTGTAATATTCATAATTTATATCCCTCTCTCGAGACGCTGACGTCTTACAGACAGCCTGTATTCCTTGATGAGAGAAAGTATTTCGTTCATCGACTGCTCAACTATGTATGAATGACCCGTACTCGTGGTAATTACCGTGTCGGGATTTTCCGTTACTATTTCGATAAGATCGGGATTAAGCATAAACTTTTCCCCGTTGAGCTTTGTAAGTATTATCATATATTTCCTTCCTTTGCGGTATCGTCCGCATTGTAATTGATTCCACCTGTCGAATGTCCGGAAACAGCCGTTTATCATAACCGTTCAGGCACAATATAACGGGCATTCCGGCGGAGCTGACGCTCCGCCTGCCCTTATAAACACAATTCATTAAGATCGCTGTCCGCCGTTTCGCTATCCGGCGCTAAATTGCAACATTTTCAAAGGCGGAATTGCCTGCGGCGGCACGCCGCCGTTAGCGCTTGAGGTTTACTATTTCTTCGAGCATCGTGTCCGAAGTGGTGATGATTCTTGAGTTTGCCTGGAAGCCTCTCTGTGTGATGATCATATCGGAGAATTCCTGCGACAAGTCAACGTTTGACATTTCGAGCGCACCCGATACTACAGAAGCAGAACCGTTCTCGCCTGCAATGTTTACCTGAGGCTGACCCGATGAAAGAGTTTCTCTCCAGTAGGAGCTTCCCACCTGCTCAAGACCGTTGGGGTTATCAAATGTAACAATATCAATTCTGCCGAGCATTATGATACCGTGTACGCTGTGTACACCGTAGATAGTGCCGTCCTCGTTGATATATACACTGTCAAGATCCTTGACCGTCTGCGTAGCCGCAACACGTCCGTCTGTCATCTTGATATTGCCCAAAAGCTCGACCATATCAGAGAAGAAGTTGTTCGAGCCACCTGCAAGACCAACCTTGCCGTCTGTTGCAAGAAGCGTTTCAAGTGCGCCGTTTGCAGCGTCCCAGTCAGCGCTTGTAACCTTCATCTGATATTTTTCGTTACCGCCTGCCGCCTTGTCTACAGCCGCCTGTATGTCAGCAACCGTTGCTCCGGGATGAACGCTTATCGTAAGACCGTTGTCAGACCACTTTGCGGTAGTTTCTGCGGCATTCTTGGAATATCTTAAGTTTATCGTGTAGTTGTTTGCGTATTCCCCTGCGTTTACTGTCGTAAATGTAAGAGAAGCCTTTGTTGTTCCGTCGTCCAGCTTCATTGTGTTGGTAGCTGTCGTTGCGGGAATGTCTGCCGTAGGAGGCACCGTATCAAGCTCAAAGTGGAGCGGAAGTACGCCCTCGATGCTTACACCGCCGTTTTTGCACGCACGGGTCACAGCGTCCTCAAGATCGTTGAGGTTTGTATAATCATTCTTTTCGTTAAGCTGTACAACCAGCTTGTTTCCGCTCATATAAGCGTAATCGCTGTTGCCTACCGTAAAGCCTACCGATATGTTGCCGTCCGGAGTCGCTGTATCTGCCGATACTGTAAGCGGATATGTACCGCCCTTGTATGTAATTGTCTTTGAGTAGTTAGCCTCATTGTCAAGCACTTCGGGAACTACAAATGTAATTCTGTTTGAAGATGCGTCAACGCCTGTTGCGTCACCGCTTACACCGAGTACCATATTACCGTTTGAGTCAACAAGGTTACCCGCGTTATCAACGTTGAATACGCCTGCTCTTGAGTAGAAGATGTTGCCGGCTTCGTCCATTACCTGGAAAAATCCGTCGCCCGATAAAGCACAGTCATAAACGCTGTCGGAATAAGTGAAGCCTGACTGTCCCATTACCTGTCCGATAGCGCCAAGCTTAGTGCCATAACCTACCTGAGAGGGGTTTACACCACCCTGGAGGTTAGAACCTGCCGAGCCGTTCTTCTTAGTCTGGTAATATACCTCCTGGAAGGTAGTTACGCTTGTCTTGAAGCCTGTAGTGTTGACATTTGCGATGTTGTTACCTATAACGTCCATCTTCTGCTGATGTGTCTTTAATCCTGACACGCCCGAGAATAAAGATCTAACCATGATCTGTTCCTTTCTCCATCGTGCCGACCGTTCTTACCCGTCTGTCATTCGGGGTAAGGAATACTTCCTTTCGGTCCGGTATTACATAATTACGGTCGAGTCGATGTTCGTAAAAATATTTCCTTTTAAATCTTCCTGTGACATAGTTGTGATTACCGTGCGGTTTTTCACACTCACCACAAAAGCAGTCTTGTCTACGAGTACCAGTGTTTCGTTACTGCCCTTTTCTGCGGCTATCTCAATGCCGTCATTAAGTCTTTGCAGCATATCCGAGTCAAGTATCTCGATATTTCTGCTTTCTATACGCTTCATTGCGTGTTTTGAAAAGCCTACCGCCGAGTTTCTTGCATCAAGCTCGCTTTGTAGAGCCTGCGCAAATGTTCCTCCCGACTGTTGTGCGGCCTTTTCAGCATTCCCTGCTTTTGCGGTGTTAACGTTGCCTGTCGAAATCTGCAGATTCCGCAGTTTGAGTTCATTTATCAACATAACACTGCCGCCTTTATATTTACTTGTTGCCCTCGGCGTTTCCTGCCGGAGCTTCCGTGTTTTTGTCAGCCGTACTTCCCGTACCCTCGCTGACGTGTACTATCTCGTCAATAGAGTAGAGATAATTGTCTATCACGATCTTAGCGTCGCCGTCCTGCATTTCTGCCGACTCGACCTTGCCCTTTGCATAGTAGAATTTGCCGTCGTCGCCGAGTACCTTTACCGTTACTTCCTTGCCCACATATCCCAGTGCCTCGGTCATCGTGTGTAACGTACTCTTGCTTACCGTATCGCTTATCGCCTTTACCGCCGATAAATCGTACTGCTTACCGTCAACTACTACCTTAACATCGCTTCCGCTGATGTTCACTCCGGTGCATACGCCCGATAAAAGCGTTCCGTCGTCGCTCTGCGCATTCATTGTAAGCGTCTTTCCTACAAGACCTGCCGCATAGTTTGACATACTGTACTTCAGATTGTCCTGCTGTGCCTGTAATGCCGTGAACTGTGCCATCTGCGACACGAACTCGGTGTTTGAAGTAGGCTCAAGCGGATCCTGGTTGCTCATTTCCGCCATAAGCAGACTGAAGAACGTATCTGTGCTTATCGTATCGTTCTTGCCCGAATTCTTGAAAAGATCCTTATACTTTTCGTGATTTGACTGTACACTCTGAAGACTTGATAAATCTGCCATCTGTTATCCTTTCGTGTAAGTCCTGCCGATATTTCTATCAGCCCATCGCCTGAATCTCCCCCAACAGATTCTCAAAATCGTCCGCGTCATTCTTCTGCTGACCGTGCGACTGCTGTCTGTAAGGGTTCTTACTGCTGCCGTCAAAATCTCTCTGGAATAATTCCGCATGCGAGGTTTCCACCTTGTACGAGGTAAGTTCCACATCGTCATTCTTCAGCGCATACGCAAGCTGCTCGGATTTTGCCTGTAAAAGCTCCTTCGCCGCCTGAGTTTCCGTCAGTATCTCAACTGTTAGTTTTCCGCTTTCGTTTGCCATACGAACCGTTATTTTACCCAGTGTTTCGGGTGTAAGCACAACTGTAAGCGTACTTCTGCCGTTTGCTTTAGGTGCGTGTTCGCTCACAAACTCAGCCATATCGCTTATCGGTACTCTGACCGTGCGGATTTCCTGCCTGTTTTCGTCATAACGGCTTTCTGTTCTTGCAAATACATCACTGCCCTTTGCAAGCATATCGCTTACCGCATTCTTGTCGGTAACCTTCTGCTCTGCTTCAAGGTCGCTGTCAGACTTTGTGACCTCGTTTCCCTTGGTTATCGCTCTAAGCTCATCGCTCTTGCTTTCGATGCTTCGCTTGGTAAATGCAATTCTCGGAGCATTGTCATCCTGTGTCTGCATATCCTGCTTTACGCTGTTGTCACCGTATTTTTCGTATGACGTTACCGTAAATTCAGCCTTTACAGTTTCAGGACTGTCCGCTTTTATATCGGATGCTTTTATACCGGATGTTTCCTGCCTGCCTGTTTTCCCGGTAATATCTGTTTTCCCGATAAAGTCCATCTTCTCGACAAAATCGGTCTTTTCGGTAAAAGTCGTATCCGCCTTTGAACGTATATTATCCGCATCTGAAGACTTTCCGGCATTTCCGACAGCCACGCTTGCAAAAGCGTCTGATTTGTCAGCTGTTACAGTCACAGCATTTTCGCTGTCAATGCTGTCTGAAGCGATTTTAGCATCGACGTTCGTTCGGTTTACAGTATCCGCAGATTCGTCGTTATTCATCTGAATTTCGCTCGCAAAATCATTTCCGGAGGAAATCTCTCCGTTTTGTAAACCGAGAGCCGTATTAATGTCATTTCCGGCTGAAATTCCGCTGAAAGCGCCTTCTTCCGATAATACATCGCCTATCGGATCGCTAACCTCAAGACCGGGCATAATCTGCATAAGCTCGCTGTTGTCCGTCTGCATTGCGTCAGCATAAAACTGCATCGTACTGCCTTGCAGATATCCTGCAAGCTCGGCTGTTTTCAGAAGTTCTTTTAGCTCCTCGGCACTCTGTTCAAGTTCGGCAAGTTCGCCCAGTAAATCGCCGGTCATGATTGCTGTATTCTCGGCGCTCATACGGGTCGCCGAGTTCATATTGATTTGCTGACCGCTTGTTACCATAGCACCGAGCGTATCGGAGAAACCTCCGGCAGTACCGTTTGCTGAGCCGTTTTGTACATTACCTGTTGAGATCGTGGCGGCATTGCCTGCAAGCGCCATAACGACGTTTGCAGGCAATACTGCTGTTCCATTCATCATATCTCACCCCCTTTCAGTGCTATTCATTGTCAAAAACAATATATGCTTTTTAACAACTTTTATATATTTAACAGGTTTAAACCGTTAAATTTTATGAAAATTGCACAGCTTTCCACCTTGTATTGTAACACATTTCAAGAGATATGTCAACAATTTACTGAGTTGTGCCGCCGTTTGAAGAGCCGTTTGTAACGAACTCCTCGATGATCTGCTCCTGCTCTTTCTGAGCGGCGTATCTGTACTCTTCAAGCTGTTTCTCTTCCAGCTTTTCGAGCTTTGAAACCTCTTTTGTAGCGTCAATCACTTTCTGCAACTGATTCTCAATTTCTTTTCGTTTTTGCGCCATATGCGCTTTTATACGATATATATCCTGTTGCAGAGAGGAAACATATTTCTTATGCAGCGACAATCTCATAGCGGTAGTACCGCCCCGCACAAGCTCGTTCAGCTTGTCAATGCTTTGTTCGTACTCAGCCGTCTTTGCGTCAAGCTCGCTTTGCATTTCTGCAAGCTCCGCCCTTAGTCTGCCGAGTATTGATTTCTCGCTGTCAAGCACCTGATCGTTGTACTTTTTCAGCGACTGCAATGTAAAATTAAACTTCTTCATATCGCATTAATATCAGGAAACTGCCGCCTTTAACAGCTTTATGGTATCCTCCATTGAGAACGATTCATACATTCCCTGCATCAGAAAATCGTTTATCTTGTCTATCTTCTTTATTGCCTCGTCAAGAGCCGGGTTTGTACCTTTTTTGTACGCTCCTATCGAGATAAGGTCTGCGTTGTTGTTGTAAAGCGCAAGCAGATTTCTCAGCTTTCCTGCCGCCTTTTTATGCTCCGGATCAGCTATCGCCGACATAAGACGTGAGATGCTCGGCAGTATGTCAATTGCAGGATAATGGTTCTGCGCCGCTATCTTACGGCTCAGAACTATATGTCCGTCAATTATACCTCTTACGGTATCCGATATAGGCTCGTTTGTATCGTCGCCCTCAACAAGAACCGCATAAATTCCTGTTATACTGCCCTTTTCAAAGTTGCCTGCCCTTTCGAGCAGCTTCGGCATTGCGGCGTATATTGACGGGGTATAGCCTCTTGCAACGGGAGGCTCGCCTGTTGAAAGACCTATCTCACGCTGTGCCATCGCAAAACGTGTAAGATTATCCATCATCAGCAGTACGTCCTTGCCCTGCGAGCAGAAATATTCCGCTATGGCTGTAGCCGTCATAGGACATTTATTTCTCATCATCGCAGGCTGATCAGATGTTGCGACAACAACGACCGACCTTGCCATGCCCTCTTCTCCGAGATCGTTTTCTATAAATTCTCTTACCTCTCTGCCACGCTCGCCTACAAGCGCTATGACATTGAGGTCAGCCTTAACTTTTCGGGCAATCATACCCATAAGAGTTGACTTGCCTACGCCTGAGCCTGCAAAGATACCCATTCTTTGCCCCTTACCCATTGTAAGAAGTCCGTCGATCGCCTTTACGCCAAGCTCTATCGGCTCGTGTATTTTCGGGCGTGTCAGCGGATTTACCGGTACGCCCGCTATCGGCATCGAATCTGTATATTCCACCGGGTCGCCGCCGTCAAGCGGATTTCCCAGTGCGTCTATTATTCTTCCAACAAGCTTGTCGCTGACCCTTACATTCAGCTTGTCGCCGGTGTTGTCAACTATACTGCCGGGTCCTATGCCCTCAAGGTCGGTATACGGCATAAGCAGTACCTTATGCTCGTTGAATCCCACCACTTCGGCAGGGATATGCGACTTCATATCCTTTGTGTAGATACGGCACACATCGCCTATACTGCACAGCGGACCGCTTGCCTCGATCGTCATTCCGACTATCTTTTCAATTTTACCCAGATACTTATATGTATCGGTAGCTCTGAGTTCTGTCAGAAATCCGCCGAGATCCATGTTAAAGTCCTTTCAAATAAGGGAGTTATTCGCTTTGTTCTTCGCCGCCGTTATCGTCGGGTTCTGCCTGCGCCGCAGGTTCCTCCTGCTTCTCAGCCTTTTTCCTTGACGGCGCTCTGCGGTATTTTCCTCTGCCAAGCTCCTCGATCATTTTGAGTTGCGTCTGTATGCCTGCATCGGTAATTTCACTGCCGTTATCTATAATAACTGTACCGCTCGGTGCGTCTTTAAGCACCTCTACTTCTACATTCTTCACATTGTTGAACAGCTTTTTGAAATAGTCGGTATCTGCCGCCATTTCTTCGCTGACATCGGTCTTTGATAAGGTCAGCTTTACATATTCACTGCCACGGAAACTCTTTCCCGCTTCTTTTATGGTCTTTTTGATAACCGCCTTGTCCTTCTGACCGAGTGAGTTCAGCGTTATGCGGTTTACTATTTCCATTACCGTGTCGAATATCTCGACCTCGTAGCTGTCAAAAAGTTCTGCCTTGTCGCTTACCATCTGCTCGCTGAGCCTTTTGAGCTCTGCAAGCATATCTCGGCATTTGTCAAGCCCTGCGGCATAACCGTCCTCGTGACCTTTTGCAAAACCGTCAGCCTTACTCTGTTCAAATATAGCCTCCGCCTGCGCCTTTGCCTTTGCTGCATAGTCCTGCGCCTGCTTTTCGGTATCGCTTAGTATTTTCTGTGCCTTTTCACGGGCTTCGGCAAGCGCCCTTTCACCCTCGGCACGATAAAAACCTGTTATCTTTTCTTTTTCCTGCTCCAGTTCCTGCCGGTGCCTCTCCGAGATCTGATCGTTGATTTCTGTGTTGTCCGCATCGGCATCAGGCTCTGCGGCGCCCTGCGGGATCTGCGAGATCTGCGAGATCTGCGAGATCTGCGGTGCGACAGGCTTAACCTTTATTGAGTTGTCAATTACGACAGTATCGGTTGTTGGCTGAACAGGGTAATAATAACCCCTTCCTGCTTTGAATACGCCTGCCAAAATATATTCCTCGCTTTCGTATTATGCGATAATTTCGTCTTCTTTGCCGCCCTTGGAGATGATGAGCGTGCCCTCGTCCTCAAGTCTGCGTATGATAGATACGATTCTCTGCTGAGCATCTTCAACATCACGCATACGGACATTGTGAAGATATTCAACGTCTGTCTGTACGCTTTCACGCATACGGGTAGACATATTTGCATAGATGCACTCCGCAACTTCGGGTGTCGAACCCTTGATCGCAACGGCAAGATCCTTTGAATCGACCTCCGGTATAAACGCCTGTATTGCCATATTGTCGAGGGTAACTATATCCTCGAATACGAACATCTTTGAACGTATATCGTCTGCAAGCTTCGGATCTCTGAGCGTCAGCTCGTCGAATATGTACTTCTCCGTTGCACGGTCTACGTTGTTCATGACCTCAGCAACATAATCTATACCGCCGACCTCTGTGCTGTCGGCTGTAACAAGGTTATCAAACTTCTTTTCAAGTGTGCGCTCGATAGACTTTACAACATCAGGCGATGCCCTGTCCATCTTAGCCATACGCTCAACTACATCTATCCTTGTTTTTTTGGGCAGCTCGCTTAAAATTGCCGATGCCTGATCACTCCTTGCATAAGAAAGTATCAGTGCTATAGTCTGCGGATGCTCGTTCTGCACCATTGCCAGCAGATTCTTATAGTCTGCCTTGCGGACAAATGCGAACGCTTTTGTCTGGAACTGCTTTGTTATCTTTTCAAACAGCGCCTGTGCCGTCTGCGGACCGAATGCCTTTTCAAGTATGTCACGGGCATATTCCACACCACCCTCGGATATTACCTTCTGGGTAAGACAAAGCTCATAGAACTCATTGAGAACGCTGTCTACCACTTCCATGGGGTAGTAGTTCATTCTTGCTATTTCAAGCGTTATCTGTTCTACTTCCTCGTCGGAAAAGTGCTTGAATACCTCGGACGCATTTTCCGTACCGATAGAGCTTATAATTATCGCCGCCTTTTGTGCGCTGGTAAGTGCCTCCATATATATCCTTCCTTTATGCTGTCGATATCATTCGCCGCTTTTCATCATAGAGCGTATGAGCTGGGCAACGACATCGGGATTTGTGCGTGAGAAATCTTTGATTTCCTTCTTGAGAACTGCACTCTTTGACTCGTCGTCATAGTCGTCAAGGTGCTGAATATTGAATTCTTCATCCGGCTGTGGCTGAGGCTCGAAGCTGAGCGCCGCCGATTCCTGAGCCGCCTGCGCCGCCGCTGCCTGTGCCGCAGCCGCTTTTGCCTTAGCTCTTGCACGCTTTTTCTTCTTTGCGTTGCTTGTAAGTATAGCGACAATGAGAAGCGCAACAACCAGAAGTCCGAGCAGAATGATAATGTAAACTGTCCAGTCGACATTTCCGCCTCTGCTTATCGTGTTGCCGTTGCCGTTTGTGCCGTTGTTTCCGTTTATAACGAACGGGTAGTTTGCAACCGTGACATTTGCAACGTCTGCGCCGATTGCGAATGCGATTACTTCACGGAGCTGTTCCTTGTCCGCTTCAAGCATATTGATCTGATCTACAGTTACAGCCGCCGTTATTTTATCTACCGAATAGCCGTTCTTTTCAAGCTGTCTTATCTCGGTGTTTACAAGACGCTTTACGGTAATGCTGTTCTGATAGTAATATTCGTTATCGTCGTCGCCCGTGATAGTGGGATAGTTCGGCGAAATGTCGCTGTTGCTTGTTGTGCCTACAACGCCCGACAGCGAGCCGATACCGCCCCAGCCCTCGTTCTTTGTGGAGCTTTCTATCATACCGCCCGATGTACCGTCCTTTGCTATTGACGGGGTGTAGATAGTGTATTCCGACTTTGAGTTATCGTAATTGAGCGTTACGTTTACGTTTATCGTATAGTCCTTGTACAGCTTTTTGAGCGTGTCGTTGAGCTGACTTTTCAGCAGGTTCTGCATCTGCTCCTGGAAGTTCAGCCGTGACTGGTACAGCACGTCCTCCTCAACGGTCGTGTTTTCGCCTGTCAAAAGCTTGCCGTCTGTATCAAGTATCGAAATATTGTCACGTTCAAGTCCTGGCAGTGAATTGAGAACCAGTGCATAGATACCCTCAACCTGGTCGCTTGTAAGCTGTGTGTCCTTTTTCAGATCGAGTTTGACGCTTACCCTGGGCTCTTCGCTGTTTGTCGAAATGACGTAATTGTTGTTTTCGGGCATCGTTATAATTACATACGAATCCTTGACTGCACTTATCGTATTGATAGCCTTCATTATGTGCGTCTGTAACTGCTGTATTTGGAGTACCTTCTTTTCGGTGTCGGTCGACCATATACCTATGCCGCTGTTCCATACGTCAAAGTTGAATGTGGATTTCGGGTAACCCTGAATGCTCAGCTGCATTCTGACATTATCCGCCTGGTCGCTCGGTACAGAGATACTGCCGTCCGTACCCATTTTTACGTCCGTTATTCCAAGTTCGTTTATTGCCGAAACGACCTGCGAGCTTTCTTCGCTGTCAAGTCCCGTATAAATTGCTGTGTAACCTTTTTGATTGAGTACTATTGCAAGTACTATTGCGGCAACTATGACTACCGATATTGCCGTTATTATGAATATCCGCAGATTTTTCGCCAGCGAGCTCCATTTATCCTTGAACCCGTTCCAGAATGCGGAAAGCTTATCCTTCATCTATATATGTATCCTTCCCTGATAATCGGATTAAACAGTCATACGCATTATCTCGTTGTATGCGTCGACAGCCTTGTTCTTGACAGTAACAAGCAGATCCACAGCGGTAGCCGCCTTTTCGAGATTGACCTGTATCTGAGCAAGGTCGTCGACATCGCCGAGCATAAGGTCGATCGAATCCTGCTGAACCTGTGCGTCGGTTTCCTTGACGTTATTTACAAGCGACTCGAAGATATCAAAGAATGTAGCGTCGCCTTCGGTTTTATCTTCAGTCTGCTTTTTCTGACTTATCGTTTCCATAGGGGCGATATTGCTTGTAAGCGGTACTATAAACATCTATATCAGTTCCTTTCGGTTGTCTTAGTTATTTCCTATGCTGAGTGCTGTCTGCGCCATTGATTTGACGGCGTTCAGCACAGCAAGGTTGGCTTCATACGAACGTGTAGCCGCCATAGCGTCCATCTGCTCCTCCGCTACGTCAACGTTCGGCAGATAGTAATATCCGTTTTCGTCTGCGTCGGGGTGGGTCGGGTCGTACACGGGTGTAAGCGGTGTTTCGTCCTCGACTATCTCAGTTACAAGCACACCCTTGTTTTTAGTCGCAGAAACAGTATTCGCAGGCACTCCCCCTGCTATTTTTTCTTTCCTCTTTGCTATTGTTTCCTCAAGCACCGAGTTGAAACCCTTGTTTTCGCTGAACAGTACGACCTGCCTTCTGTACGGCGTACCGTCCTCCGTTCTGGTGGTTTTTGCGTTCGCAACATTCTGCGAAATTACATCAAGACGCAGTCTTTCCGCTGCCATTCCCGATGCGGCTATATTAAGCGAGCTTAAAAACGCCATGCAAAAAACTCCTTTCTGTATGTCAAAAAAGCGTTGAAATCCGTTTCACTGTATATAATCCATTATTTTAAAGCGTCTGCTTTAAGGCAATAGCCGTTAATTGTGCGGTATTGCCTAAAATTACGTTTTCATTGCCGAGCGCAGTCTGGTGAACTCACCGTTCATCTGGTTTTTGAGCGCCTGATACTGTAACTGTACCTTTGCAAGTTCGTTTGACTGTGAGTCAACATCTACGTTATTACCGTCCGGCTGAGTGTTTGTGTCGTCGTCCTCGTACACTCTCGTTGCAAGCTCTACCTGCTTTGCGCCATCCTTAGCCTTACCGCCGATAACGCTGGTGTTTTCCATTCTGTCTTTGAGAACAGCATAAAAGTCAAGATACTTACAGTTATAACCGGGGGTATCCTGATTGGCTATGTTCTGTGCAATTATCTGCTGCTTCTGCCACATTACCGAAAGTCCCTGCTCGGTTATGCGGAAAGCGTTTGTGTTAAAAAGTGCCATATATCCTCCTTTTCAGGCTGAGGTCTTTCCTGACTGTTAATGACTTTAACAGGTTCTGTATTTTGTGCGTTTCAGTAGCATCGTTACAATATATAGAAAAGTAATTTTAACTATGTAAAAATTACACGAGTTTTGGCACTATTTTAACATTTTTTAGCTTTAATGCCACCAACTCAATTGTATATTATACAACATTTTAAGATTTTTTGCAAGGCTAAAAGGAAAATTCTGTTGATTTTTTGTACTTATTTAATAAAAGCGTGGGTGTTTGATATATAACAGCTGTATTTTTTCGTCAGACTGCACAATGACACTCTTTTTACCACTTTCTGTCGAATGTCGGAAGCTCGCTGTATGAACTTCTTTTCCTTTGCCTGTAAATCATTTTAGGACGTGGTACGGGACGGCTTTGCGTCTGCTTTTTCCTGTCACGGCACTTAATATATCTCTGCGCCGCTATGCGGCAGTGCCTGAATATTGTTTTCTGTGCGGTAAAGCACGACGGTAGCGTAACTGACTTTACCTCGGTAAACCCGTTATCGTTGAACCACCAGTTGTCAAATTCCGGCGCTCCGCGTCTTATATGATATGTGAGCCTGTCACTGCTGCCCTCATAATATCTTATCTTCCCCGTAAAAGTAAGTCTTCCGTTTTTTACGAAAAGTTTCAATCCGTCATAGGGTATGACCCAGAGCTTGCGTTCAACGCCGCCGGTGTCGGCAAATATACGGCCTGCGTACCTGCTGTATACAGCTGCGCTTTTCTGAATTTCAAAGTAGGTGCTGCGGGTTATATGGCGCGCTCTAGTTTCGCATACGAGAAATATTATAAGGCTCAGAAAAAGCCATACTGTAACGCATACCGCAGGTATCAGAAGTCTTACAGCGACAAAATTTTCTGTGCGCCAGTTTCTTGTCTGAAGAATCAGCGACATAAGGCTGAGAAGTGCCGGCAGGGCGAGTACCGCTCCTATTGCCGTGCTGGCTTTTCTGCACGCTTCGCGGTATCCTTTTGTATCAGCGTGAAAAAAATTCTGCGTACCCGCACCTCCCTTAAGACAAACTTCTGCTTATACTAATTATATTATAGCCGCCTTACAAAAGTCAACGAACTTTTCTTAATTAAAATGTATAAAAACGACCCGCATTTTTTAAACAATTCGCAGAATTTTTAAAAGTCGACGAAAAAACCGATGATTTAACTTGATTTATTGGCTATTTTATTGTATACTTAATGTTAAATGATATTATAGGCGTGTTGGGTACGGCAGTTTATGCCAATTTCCCCGTGTGTCTTTGAAAGGGGGAGTTGTGTTTTTGAGCTACAAGAAAGAAGAGTTCACTTCTTTTGAGATAACTTCGCTTGACGGCGAAAGACTGTTCTATACGGAAAACAACTTTGACTTTCCCATAATGTACGATATGAACGATAATATTATCGACAATATGCTTATGATAAAAGGACGCCGGCTCCCGGAAATAGATACATCGGAGTATGTCTATGTCATTGCCCGTATGCGCGACGGCGACAGATACAGATATAAGACCAACATCTCTGTGTCGACAGACAGACAGATGAACATTGTATTAAGACCGGATAAGGCAGAACTGCTTGAAGAACGCAGACGCTATTTCAAGATAAAGACAAACGAGAGAGCATTCATCACACTGAGAACTCAGGAGGGTGATGATAAGCCTACTCCGCTTGAGCCGCCTGCCGAGATTTATATCAAGGATATCAATGTCGGAGGAGTGTTCTTCATCTGCACCGATATACGCAGACGTTTTGCAAAGGGCGATAAACTGCTGTTGCTGGTCAATCTGTCCGGCACACGCCTTGAGCTTAACGCAGAGGTGCTGAGAGAACAGGCGATAGGATCTCAGGAAGCGGATACGGGTTACGGTTGCCGGTTTATCGGCGTTTCCCATTTGCAGGAAGAAATCATTTCCAGATATATTTACAAATTGCAGTTTGAAATGCTGCAGAAATCGCGTGAAAAACGTGATATGTTTTAAATAAGGGCTTCGGAGGTTACACAATATGCAGTCATTTAAAATCAAAACGACTTTACGCATACTTACTACCGCATTTGCGGTTATACCGATGTTGATAGTCGGCATTGTCGGATATTTCAGCATGACGGGCTTTGCCGCAAATTCGGTTAGCCAGTTTGCAAGAGCGGCAGGCGCAGCGCAAAAGGAGATAATAAACCAGTATCTCAACGAATGTATATCCGATGTTGTTTACCTTTCGTTCAGCAATTCGGCGGGCACTCTTGCACAGAGCGGCCAGGGCGATGACGCAAAGTCAAATCTGTCGTTGCTTTCGGAGAATATCGAAACCAGAAACAGTGGTTTCAAGAACGTAGTCATCACAGATACTTCCGGTAATATAGTGTATGAATATGACGACGTACAGGGCATGAAGGAAAGCTTCTTCGGTTTTGAAGAGATCGAGGATCTTCCGGAGGGAAATGTAAAAATATCCAATATCTATATGAACAACGAAGATTACGGTACAGACGTGTTTTTTGTTGCAAAAAGTATAGACAAGGACGGTCTTAATATCAAAGACGGTTATGCGATTGAAGTCATTGACCTGAGCCGCCTGACTGAAATACTTTCACATTCCACATACGGCGAAGGAAAGGGATATCTTACAGTATCCGACGGTAACGGCTGTGTACTTAATTACAACGGAACCACAGTACAGAAAATCGACGATATTTCAGACAGCAGTATGTGTGATATCTACAGATCAACGATCAAGCCAGTAAAGAAGGATGAAAACATTGATTACAATGCAGGTTCGTCGCTTGGCTGCTATAACTATTTCTCAGGTTCGACAACCGCCGGCTGGAAGTGGGTCAGTGTATATCCCGGTAATGTGTCAATGTCTCAGATAATGGTACCGGTTGCGATATCTGTAGGTTCGATGGCGTTACTTGCCATTATATGCGCTTTGCTCGGTATACTCATTACCAAGTCTATAGTAAACCCGATGAACAAGATGGTTGCCGTTGCGCGTGAAATTCAGGAAGGCGACCGTGAAAAGCGTCTTGAAATTAAGGCTCACAACGAGTTCAAGGATATTTCCGAGCTGTTCAATAATATGCTTGATGACGTAAGTATGTCGGAAGAATTACACAGAACAATATCAGACATTTCGGACAATATGCTGTTTGAGTGGGATTTCCACAAGGAGTCGATGTATATCTCAGATAACTTCAGGGAGAAGTTCGATATCGACCCGAAGGAAGCACAGCTTGCAAACGGTAAGTTCCTTGATAAGCTTATGAGCGAGGAGTACGCAGAGATTTACAAGCGTGATATCAGCGTCCTGCTCAAGAACAGAACAGGTCACAGCGGTGAATACCAGATGACTACCAAGAACGGCAGTCTGCTGTGGTTCTCGGTGCGTGCGCTCTGCGTTACCGATCGTCTTGGCGAACCGCTCCGTGTTATCGGTGTTGTAACTGATATAGACAGCGAAAAGAAGCTTGAACTTCAGCTTTCCGAGCGTGCAAGTTATGATTTCTTGTCACAGCTTTACAACAGAAGTACATTTGAGCGTGAGCTCAAGAGTGAGATTGAGCGTAGCGCACACGCAAAGGTTGCGGTACTCTTTATAGATGTAGACGACTTCAAGTTTATCAACGACCGTTTCGGACACTCGGTAGGCGACGAAGTTATCAAGTATGTTGCCGGCTGCATCAAACAGCGTGTAAAGGGTAGCGGATTTGCCGGACGTTTCGGCGGCGATGAGTTTGTACTCTGTATTACCGATCCCAAGCAGATAGAAGAAATCGAAAGCCTGTCGCTTGACCTTATTGATGAGCTTTATGAAGGCTATCATTCAGAGCTTGCCAATGTTTCGATAAATGTCAAGGCAAGTATCGGTATTGCATTCTTCCCCGAACATGGCGATGACAGCGACAAGATCGTTGCGGCTGCCGATGAAGCTATGTACTTCGTAAAGAAGAACGGTAAGGCAAACTACCACATTTATCAGCCCGAAGATTCACAGATTGCGGATCTTCAGCACACTCTGTAATTAAATCAAATATTCATACCCGCTTTTTTGGCGGGTATGACTGTTTTTATATGTAAATAATTTGAAATACAAAAATTTAACCGGATAAATCAAAGAGAGGATATACCGTATGGCAGTCGTTATAGCTATAACAAATCAGAAAGGCGGAGTTGGCAAGACTACGACCTGTTCCGCATTCTGCGGAGGTCTTACCGAAAGCGGGAAAAACGTTCTTGCAATAGACCTTGACCCGCAGGGAAACCTGAGCTTCAGCTTAGGTGCCGACTCCGAGGAAAGTTATACCATGTATGATGTTTTCAAGGGCAACTGTACCGTTAAGGAAGCAATACAGAGTACTGACAACTGCGATGTTATACCTGCGAATATTCTGCTGTCGGGCTGTGAACTGGAACTTACCGGTGTAGGGCGTGAATACATTCTCAGAGAGGCTCTGACAGATGTAATGGATGACTATGATTACATAATGATAGACACCCCTCCTGCGCTGTCTATCCTTACTATAAACGCATATACGGCGGCTGACAAGCTTATTATTCCGATGATAGCGGAAATTCTGAGCCTGCAGGGTATAGCTCAGCTTAAAGAAACGATTTTTGCGGTAAAGAAATATTACAACAAAGACCTTGAGATTACCGGAATATTGCTTAATAAATACAATCCCCGCCTTGTTCTGACAAAGGAAGTCGAAGAGCTTGCAGGAATGATAGCCGAACAGCTCGGCACGAAGATACTCAGCTCAAGGATAAGCACAAACGTTTCCCTTGCAGAAGCTCCTGCACACGGAATATCAATAATGGAGTATGCTCCCCGTTCCAAAGCTACAGCCGAGTACAGAAACCTCATTAACGAAGCGACCGGTGTACCAATGAAAAATACGCATAAAAAAGACGCTAAACGACCCGCAAGACGTCCCGTTAAAAAATAACGAAAGGAGCATCGCCTGATGGCAGAAGAATATAAGTCAAGCAAGACAAAACAGGTAATGAATCTGATAAACGCAAAACCGTCCGGTGTCAATCCGTTCTTACCGCCTGCTGAGCAGGAAAAAGAGAAGAAAGCAAGGACAGAAACCACGGTAGAGGATAAGCTCCTTAAATATACGCAGTCAAAGCGAGGCGCTTCCGCGCCGAAACAGCCGCACACGACCAGGCATAACCCTATGTTGCACATTCCGGAAGAATGGGAAGAGTTATCGCAGACGCAGGATAAAACGTCCGTAAAGGCTGTAGCGCATCGCACAGGGCAGATTACCATTGACATCAACCGAATCATAATAGATGAAATTCTCGATGATGCGCTTATGCGTTTCAATACCTGCCATTGTGAGAAATGTAAGAAGATAATTACCGAAAAGGTACTTGATCAGGTTCCAGTAAAAATAGTAACGGTAACGCAGGACGAAGAGCAGTCCGTTGTCGACAGCTATTGCAGTTATGCCAGAAAGGATATTTATTCTGCAATAGTAAAAGTAGTGCTTGCAAATAAACGTAAACCGTTCCATAACTGATAGTTTAACAGCCACAGCAAATTGCTGTGGCTGTTATTTTATATTCAGTGCTTTATAATGCAAAAACCCCTCCGCTGTGGCGGAGGGGTCGATATGCTCTTTAATTCAAAGCATTAATCAGTCAGATTACTTGCTTCTCTTCTTAAGAACAATGCCTGCTGTAGCAACTGCTGCTGCTGCGAGAGCTGCAGGAACAACTGCAACTGCAACACCTGTTTCAGGGCTTACAGGCTTGTCAGGTGTAGGCTCAACAGGTGTTTTGCCTGAAGACTCACCGGGGTTAACGGGCTCAGGAACGTCGCCTGAAGATTCGCCGGGGTTAACGGGCTCGTCAGGAGTTTCCTTAGCAACTGCGATCTTAACACTGTCGATAGCGATTGTAGGAATGTCTGTTGCATCTTCTTCAGCAGCAAGGTCTGTGCAAACTGCGATGAACTCAGCTGCATCGATCTTGTTAGCAAAAGAAAGCTCAACTTCGTATGTACCATTGCCTGTTACTTCAACAACTGTACCTTCTGCGTTAGCGTTCTTTTCATTGCCTTCGCCCCAGTACTGAACGCCCCAGTCCTTATCTGCAAATGAGATCCAAGCCTTGAAAGGAGTTGTAAAGTTAGAAACTGTGAACTGTACCTTAACCTTAACAGCGTTAGCGAAATCAGCCTTTTCAGCGATTACGTCAGCGTCGTCGCCTGTCCATGCATTGATGATGTTTGTACGAACAAGACCGCTGTCTACTACTGTACGACCTGCGTTCTTGATAGCAACGTCAACTGTTTCTTCTACATCTTCAGATGTACCGGGTGTTACATCATCAGAAGCAACGGGAAGCTTTTCGCCATCCTTGTTGAGGAAGTCGACGCTTGAGTAAGCGATATCGCCGCCCCACCACTCTGAAAGAGCGATCTGACCGTATGTGCCCTCAGCACCTGAGATATCCTCAGCTGTGAAGAAAGGCTTTTCTTCCATTCTTGTGATAGAGTTTGTTTTAGTATCCAACAGAATGTCGTGCTCCTCAGGCTTCTCGGATGTGTCACAGCCGTTGCACCACTGGAGCTGGTTCCAGTTGTTAGATGCTGTGCTGAAGATGAATCCTCCGCCTGCACCCTGTGATAATACATCAGCTGATGCGTCTGTAAAGTTGATTCTTACACCGTATACATCGTTGATGTCTACGCCTTCGGTAAGGATGTCGGCTACGTTAAGTATGAGGTTACCGTTGCTGTCAGCACCGTCCCAAGCTGCGAATGCGCTTACTGCAAGTGAAGAAACTGCAACTGCAGCTGCAGCAACACTTGCTAAAGTTCTTGTAAACTTCATTGGTTTTGTCCTCCATAAAAATATATTAGCTTATTAGCTACTTATAATCATACTATATTGCCAGATGTTTTGCAATTGGCAATTTTCACAAAAAACTTTTTTCGATTTGGTGAAACAATATAATAAATGCCGCAATTCTTCGCTTTCTGCACCATAAAACATAATTGCAAGCTGTTTTTACTACAAAAATCCCCTCCGTTTCCGGAGGGGATAGTGTACTTAATTTAAGTAAATACTCACTTAACAGTGATTACTTTCTCTTCTTAAGAACGATACCTGCTGCTGCAACTGCTGCTGCTGCGAGAGCTGTAGGAACAACTGCAACTGCAACACCTGTGTCAGGGCTTACAGGCTTGTCAGGATCTTCAGGTGTTTTGCCTGAAGACTCACCGGGTTTAACGGGCTCGGGAACGTCGCCTGAAGATTCACCGGGGTTAACGGGCTCGTCAGGAGTGCTGTTATCTACAACGATCTTAACGCTGTCGATAGCGATTGTAGGAATGTCTGTTGCATCTTCTTCAGCAGCAAGGTCTGTGCAAACTGCGATGAACTCAGCTGCATCGATCTTGTTAGCAAAAGAAAGCTCAACTTCGTATGTACCGTTGCCTGTTACGTCAACAACTGTACCTTTTGCATTAGCGTTATCCTTGTTGCCTTCGCCCCAGTACTGAACGCCCCAGCTCTTATCTGCAAATGAGAGCCAAGCCTTGAAAGGAGTTGTGAAGTTAGAAACTGTGAACTGTACCTTAACCTTTGTTGCGCCTGCGAAATCAGCCTTTTCAGCGATTACGTCAGCTTCGTCGCCTGTCCATGCATTGATGATGTTTGTACGAACAAGTTTGTTGTCTACTACTGTACGACCTGCGTTCTTGATAGCAACGTCAACTGTTTTGCCTAAATCTTCTCCGGGAGTTTCATCATCACCTGTTGAGGGAACATCAGGAGTTGAGGGAACATCAGGATCTGAGGGATCGTCAGGATCTGAGGGATCGTCAGGTTTTGCGGGCCTAGATTCGCCGGGAATAGGATCATCTGAGGGATCGTCAGGTTCAGCAGGGTTTTCTGTATCACCGGGCTGTACAGGATCAGCGGGATCGTCAGGAGTTGTAGCCTTTTCTTCAATTGTAACAGACTTTAATACGATAGGAAGGTGACCTGCCTGTACCTGGAAGTTAACACCGCCATATTCGTTCTTTCCGAGTTCGCTTAAATCAAACTTGTACTCGATATCAGTCATGCCTGCTGTACCTTCATACAAGAACTCACCATCATTGCCGCTCATACCGTAAATCTTTAAAGCGATATTGTTGTCAGCGTCATAATTACCCGATGATGTAGCCTCAACAACTACTTCATACTTGCTGAAATCATCGTTAAGAATGGTTTCATCGTATGACTGGCACCACTGGCTGCCCCATGCAGCTAATTCTTTGCCTTCGCCGAGATCAGCGCATGAAGAGCCTGTAGCAAATGCACTGACTGCAAGTGATGAAACTGCAACAGCAGCAGCGCAAACACTTGCTAAAGTTTTTCTGAACTTCATTTTTTTGTCCTCCGTTTAAAATTTTATCAGCTTTTAAGCTATTTTTAATGTTACTATATTTCGAAATGCTTTGCAATTGGCAAATTGTACAAAATATGCATCGTCATTTGTTGTTTTTTGCCAAAGCAATAACAATGCAGCTAATACAGTCGCATTTTTCGTTCAATATTTACTGTGTCCTTAAAGTGCATTTGCACACATTTAAACTGTTTTTCTTGACTAACAGCCCCCGATAATGTACAATATAATAGTAAAACTTGCTGTGGTCGGCTTTAACGCTTAAACACAGCCGAATTTCCGTCAGATATCCGATGATATCCGATATGTTGTGATACTGCACAAAAACCGTATGAAAAATTTTACTTATCTGATACACAGAATTTTCATCAGGAGTGAAACTTTTTCGGAAAATCCGCCTACTACAAAGTAGGTGACGTAAGCGAGGTGAGCCAATGGGCAACAGCGGTCACGAAGAATATTTCAACCGTATATATGACGAAACCTGCAAGTCGGTTTCAAGGTTCGTAGTCAGCAAATGCGGAAATATGGACGATGCGGAAGATATTATTCAGAATGTATACACCCGCTTCTTCAAGCGTATAAGCGAGAAGGGTCACGAAGATATCGAAAGCCCGGAGGCTTTCCTTATAAATATTGCAAAGTTTGAATGCCGCACATACTTCTCCGGCAGAAAGAAAAATGATAAGGTTTCATCTTTTTCCGATTATACCGAAGAAGAGATGGTGGCAATAGAGAGCGAAATGTCAAAGCCTCAGCCAAGGCTTGAGGACGTTATAAGCAACAAGATAGTTGCAAAACAGATATTTGATGACATAATGAAGACCGATGAACTGACAGGTCAGATATTCTATCTTCATTTTGCGTGCGATATGAAGCTTGAAGATGTTGCAAAGGCGCTTGATGTAAAGCTTTCAACAGTCAAGAACAAGCTTTACCGCACAATAGAAAAACAAAAGAAAAAATTTAAACTGTGACTTACGGAAGGGGGCTTTCAAATGAATACAAACGAGTTCTATAAAGAGCTTATGAGCGAGTATTCTTTTGACCATGATAAAATAAAAAAAGCCGCTATGGGTAAGTCGGTAAGCAGAAAAACAAGCAGACTTAAGGCGGCATGGATTTCGGCGGCAGGTGCCGCTGCGGCAATTGCCATTACATTCGGCAGTGTTGCGCTTCTCAATACAGGTAGTCCTGTGAGCGTTGCTCCCACGACCTCGATCAGTGCGGAAGATCGCTTTAAAATGGCAATGGAAGCTTATAACAAGGCTGATGAAAATACCGAGGACGTTTTCCTCTATGTTACATTCAAGGAAAACGAAACGCCTGAGGATATGCAGAAGATACTTGCAAAGGCTGATAACAAGGGTAATATCCGTGTTACGAAAGTTTACCTTTCTGACGGCTCGGCAGTGAGCGGAAGTGAAAACATTGCTTCTCTTTTTGACGCCAATGAGAAAAGCATAACAGCCGTAAAGGTTTACTGTCCCGGAAACTTTCTGAAACGTCTTACCGCACTTGACGGTGTTTACCTTGTGGAAACAGAAGACACATTCAAGGAAAATGATTTCTCTGCTATCGATACAAGTAGCGATTACGACTACTATCCCGATTACAGCACAGGCGATAACACAGTAACGCCTGCGCCCGGAGATTCAACAAACCCTCAGGAATAATCTCTTTATATATTTAAATAGTATACCGCCTTCAGGAGCGACAGTTCCGGAAGGCGGTTTTTAATATGCCGCTCTATCTTTGAAATAGCTGTGTAATCGTTTTAACAAAATTTCGTGACAGTCCCAAAATGCTATTGACTTTTCTTGTGAAAACCATTACAATATGATTAAAACAACAAAAAACAGCTTTTTGTTTCCCCAAAAACGAAAAAGCTGAGGAAAGAAAGGTATCTATGAAGAAGAGAATACTTGCCGCTCTTATCAGCGGCATAATGGTTGTTACCGGTATTTCTGCGTGCTCAGGCGGGGCAAACTCGTCTGTTGACAGCAGTACTGCAACTACAACGACCTCCGTGTCAGCCACAACCAAGGCAGAAACCACGACTGTAACTACAACCAAGGCAGAAACCACGACAACCAAGGCAGAAACAACGACCGTGACCACAACCACAACTACAACGACAACAACGAAGCCGGAAACCACCACCGCAAAACCGGCAACAACCACAACAAAGAAGACCGAACCCGCACCTGCCGAAACCAAGGGTGATTCTGTAGCATTTTCACAGAATCTTATGCCCGGCTGGAACCTCGGCAACCAGCTGGAAGCAAATTCAGGCGGTACTCCGAGCGAAACCGCATGGGGCAACCCGACTATAACCGAAAAGCTCATCAAGCAGGTAAAGGCACAGGGCTTCAAGTCCATCCGTATCCCTGTATCATATCTTTCTAAGATAGGTGCAGGTCCCAACTACACGATCGACTCAAAGTGGCTCGACAGAGTACAGCAAGTAGTAGATATGTGCATTGACAACGGACTTTACGCTATAATCAACATTCACGGCGACGGCTACTATAGCGTAAATGGCGGCTGGCTTCTCTGCGGCGAATCCGCTTCCGAGCAGAAGACTATAAAAGCAAAGTATGAAAAGGTCTGGGAGCAGATAGCAAAGCGCTTCAAGAACTATGACGAACATCTCGTGTTCGAGTCAATGAACGAAGAATTTGACGGATCATATGGCAATCCCAATCCCGAATACTACAACAACATAAATGCATACAATCAGATTTTCGTTGATACGGTAAGAAAAGCAGGCGGCAAGAACAACAGCCGTTATCTGCTTATCCCGGGCTGGAACACCGATATAAACTTCACAACAGGCGACTGCGATTCGTATACAATGGAAGCAAAGTTCGTTATCCCGAATGACAGCAGGATAATGATTTCCGTTCACTACTACAGCCCGTGGGAATTCTGCGGAGAAGAAGGCTATGATACCTTCTATAGATGGGGCGACTCGGTTAAGAAATTCGTAAAGCCCAGACAGAGTGAATCGCTTGTAAACAGACAGTTCGATAAGCTCTACAATGCGTTTATCAAGAACGGTTACGGCGTTGTAATAGGCGAGTACGGCTCAATTGACAGAACCTCAAAGGATAAGAGCAATACAATATATCGTGCTTATTTCGCAGAGTATGTGAATTATGCCGCTCATCAGAGAAATATAGTTACTGTTTACTGGGATAACGGCTATAACGGTAAACACGGCTTCGGATTATTCGACCGCACAAAGTGCACAGTAACACAGCCCGAGATAATCAAGGGTATTATAAACGGCGCAAAGGCTACCAAAGCCCCGAAAGCGCCTACGGAATAAAACCGCATTCGGTGCAATAACTTTGTATATTTTTCCACTTGCTTTTTCGGTGGAAATGTAGTATATTAATCCTTACAGGAAGGAATGATATTTTATGATGAAAAAAATTACTTCTGCTCTGACAGCCGCAGCAATGTCGATATTACTCGGTATAACCTGCTTTGCCGAAACTACAGTAGGCGCAAGCAGCGGTAACACAAACACAGGCGTTACATTCGATATGACTGCCATCATCATCTGCATAGTAGCTCTTGCAGTTGTAGTTGCAGTCGGCGTTATCACAGCTGTTGTAAGCAAGAAGAAAAAGAACGGCGATAACAAGTAATTATCACTGAAGCCCCGCCCACGCGGGGCTTCAGACTGTTGATAAACCTCTTAATTATATAAAAATGGGGTGTCGCTTATT
>ERZ779840.561-NODE-561-length-42651-cov-6.123016_pt1 | contig 42651 bp, 42 predicted proteins | sample MGYA00511561_ERZ779840 | MGnify/ENA primary metagenome ERZ779840 (study PRJEB29588, sample SAMEA2162036) | human gut metagenome | biome: human gut; feature: human-associated habitat; material: faeces | place: Denmark | collected 2008/2010 ...
GCCGACAGTGCCACACCGGCAACCACATACGCCGTGAGGATTCGTGCCGGTGTCAGCTTGGTGTAGTCGATCAGCACCTGGCCGATGGCACAGATGATGCCGCCCACCACAAAAGCTTTGATCAGCATGGCAATATCCATCACAATCCCTCCTTTACAACTGCTCGGGGCTGTTTGGCTGGTCGGAAAGGTGCAGCAGGTGGGCGATGCCGGGGATGCTCTCCCCCTGCTGGACGCTGGTGGGGCTCATCAGCGCACCGGTCGCCAGAAACAGCACATTTTTCAGCCGGTGGCAGGCAATCTGCGGCAGGATAAACGAGCAGAGCACCGAGGCCGCGCACCCGCAGCCCGAGCCGCCCGCGTGCACATCCTGCGTCTTGAGGTCATAGATCAGTACGCCGCAGTCCATATAGCGCATCCCGAGCTCGATGCCGTCGCGCCTGAAAAGCTCCTGAAGAATGTCATGCCCGATAGCGCCGAGGTCGCCGGTGAAGATCGCGTCGTAGTAGTCGAGTGTGCGCCCGGTGTCCTTAAAGTGCGCGCTCAGCGTGTCATATGCCGCGGGAGCCATCGCAGCGCCCATGTTGTTCGCGTCGGTTATCCCCGCGTCGACTATCCTGCCCGGCGTCACGCGGCTTATGCGCGGGCCGTGTCCGCCTTTTGAGAGCATCACACAGCCCGAGCCCGTGACCGTCCATTGGCTCGTCGGTGTGCGCTGCCCGCCGTATTCGAGCGGGAAACGGTACTGCCGCTCTGCCGTGCAGAAGTGCGAGCCGGTGAGCGCGGCGGCGGTTTTGAAGCCGCCGCCGTCTATCAGCAGCGCCGCGAGACACAGTGCCTCCGCCATCGTTGAGCACGCTCCGTATAGCCCGAGATAGGGCAGACCGCTGTCCTTGAGCGCGAAGGAGGAGCTGACGCACTGGTTGAGCAGATCCCCTCCGAGGACGCACTCAGGTTCGAACGCCGCGCCGCCCGCCTTGCCGCGGCATATGCCGAAGCACTGGCGCAGCATGCTTGTCTCGGCCTTCTCCCAGCTGTCCTCGGCAAAGTACGAATCCTGCGACACGTAGTCAAAGCAGTCCTTGAGCGGCCCCTCGCCCTCTTTCTTTCCCGCCACCGCAGCCGATGCCGCGACGCACACGTCTTCCGTCAGCTCTATCGTCCTGCTGCCGATCCTTTTCGCCATGCTCCTCCGCCCTTTCAAAGTTTTTGTTTTATGAGTATTATTTCCGGAACGGAGCAAAAAATGTAAAAATAAAACTGCTGCCCCTGTTTTTCAAAGGGACAGCAGCTATAGTGTTTACCGTTATTCAAAATTAAGCTCGGTCACGCCGAAGTATTTTTCCGCAAAGTCCACGCGCTCGACCTGGAACTCCTTCCCGCGCAGGTACTCGAGCACGCCCGCGTCCGTCGGGAATTCGAAGCGCAGCCTGTATGAATAGAGCGCCTGACCGTTTTCACCGAAGTCCTTGTTGAAGCGCTCGCGCCCGTATTTCCCGTCGCCGAGCAGCGGCCAGCCCGCGTGCGCCATCTGCGCGCGTATCTGGTGCGTGCGCCCCGTCAGCAGCCTGCACTCAACGAGTGACAGCTGCCCTTTGCGGCCCAGCACCCGGTACTCCGTCACCGCGGTCTTGCAGCCGGGCTCAGGCTTATCTTTTATAAATACCTGATTCTTCTTCGCGTCCTTGAACAGATAGTTCTCAAGCCGCCCGGAAGCGGGGCGCGGCCTGCCGGACACGGCGCAGAGATAGAATTTTTCAATCTCCCTGTCGCGTATTTTCTCGTTTAGGATGCGCAGCGCCTCGGCGTTTTTCGCCGCGATGACGATGCCGCCGGTGTTGCGGTCGATGCGGTTGCAGAGCGCCGGGGCAAAGGAGTTTTCCTCCTTGGGCTTCCATTCGCCCTTTTGCGCCATGTACGCTTGAACATTCGCGATGAGCGTGTTATAATCCCAAGTACCGGCGCTGTGGCACAGCACGCCCGGCTTCTTGTCCAGCAGCAGGATGTTTTCATCCTCGTAGACGATCGTCAGCCGCGGGGTGCCGACCTTGAGGTAGGAGTTCTCCTCGCGCGGCTTTTCAAAGAACTCGTCGTTTATATATAATTGAAGTACATCTCCCGCCGCAAGGCGTGTGTCGCGCTTTGCACCCTTGCCGTTGAGCTTTATGCGCTTGAGGCGGATGTATTTTTGCAGCAGCGATTCGGGCAGCAGCGGCACGGCCTTGCCTATAAACCGGTCGAGACGCTGCCCGGCGTCGTTGTTTTTGACTGTCAGCTCTTTCATGCTGTGCAAAAACCCCTTTATTCCAGTGATTTTCTGAATTATACTATATAAAATTAGTGTTGACAAGTCTTGACAAGTAATCTATAATACTAAGGCGTCTGTGCGAGGTGCGTGTATGTTTCTTAACCTGAGAGAGATAATCGAGATTCCCGGCGGTTCGGTTCCGTTCGAGTGCGAATTGGAGACGGAGGGGCTGGATTTCCCGCAGATAAAGGAATATAAAACAAAGCCCCATGCGGAAGGCCGGGTCTACAATGAGGCCGGAGTGCTCCGGCTGGAGGGGGAGCTGACTGCGGAGATGATCTGCATCTGCGACCGCTGCGGCTGTGAGTTCGAAAGCGTTAAAGTGACCCCGCTTGACGCCGTCATCGTGGAGGAGAACACCGGTGACGATTCTGAGCTCTTCACTCTGGAGGGCGACGGGATAAACCTCAGCGAAGTTCTCGAAACCTGCTTCATTCTGGATATGGAGACGAAGTTCCTCTGCAGGGAGGACTGTAAAGGCCTCTGTCCCACATGCGGCAAAAATCTCAACCTCGGCCCCTGCGGGTGCCGGAAACAAATTGATCCAAGATTTGCTGTGCTTGAGCAGCTTTTGGATAAATAACGCAGAACCTAAAATTAGAGCTGCTCAAAACAGCCGTCAACAGGAGGTGTCAACATGGCAGTCCCGAAAGGAAAAGTATCAAGACAGAGACGTGATAAGAGACGTTCTTCCGTTTGGAAGCTCACCGCTCCCAATGTGATAAAGTGCCCCAACTGCGGCGCTTTCTGCATGCCTCATCGTGCTTGCAAGGCCTGCGGTCAGTATAATGGCCGTACCGTCATCGCTGTTGAGGAGAGCAAGTAAAAGATGCTTGAGGAGGAGAGGCGTCAGGCCGCTCCTCCTCAAGCCATATTCTGCTGTTTTAAGGGGGCACGCTCATGGAGGACAATTATATAAAATCCGTCGATGAGGGAAGCCCGCTGTACGGCAGGGTGGAGTCGGGAGATACCGTCATTGCCATCAACGGCAACCAGATCCTCGACGTGCTCGATTACAAGTTCTTCGCGTATGACAAGTCGCTGAAGGTCCGCCTGAAAAGACCGGACGGCAGCGAGTATGAGCTGGATGTGAAGAAGAGCGAGGGCGGCGACCTCGGCCTCAATTTTGAGAGCTACCTTATGGATAAGCCGCGCTCCTGCTCGAATGCCTGCGTGTTCTGCTTCATTGACCAGCTCCCGCGCGGTATGCGCAAAACCATGTATTTCAAGGACGACGATGCGCGCCTGAGCTTTCTCCTCGGCAACTATATCACGCTCACGAACCTCTCCCCGCGCGAGGTGGAGCGCATCATCGCCCTGCATATAAGTCCCATAAACGTATCCGTCCAGACGACGAATCCCGAGCTGCGCTGCAAGATGCTGCGCAATAAAAGAGCCGGGGAGAGCATCGACGTCATGCGCCGCTTCGCAAAGGCGGGCATCGTCATGAACTGCCAGATCGTCTGCTGCCCCGGCCTCAATGACGGGGAGGAGCTTCTGCGCTCCATGCAGGATCTTGAGCAGATGCACCCTGCGGTGCACAGCGTCTCCATTGTCCCCGTCGGGCTCACGAAGTTCCGCGAAAAGCTCTATCCGCTCACGCCGTTTACGCCTGAGCACGCTGCCGAGACTATCGACCTTGTCGAAAGCTTCGGCGATAAATGCGTTCACCGCCACGGTACGCGCATCTTCTTCTGCGGCGATGAGATGTATATCAAGGCCGGGCGCGAGCTTCCGGATGAGGACTTCTATGAGGAATATACCCAGCTTGAAAACGGCGTCGGCATGATCCGCCTGCTGGAAACGGAGTTCCGCTCTGCTCTGAAGCTTTCGGATGAGCCGGACTATACCGACTTCTCCATTGCCACGGGAACCTCCGTCGCGCCGTATTTTGAAAAATTTATCGCCATGGCGCGCGAGAAATATCCCGGCATCAAGGGGCGCGTCTATGCCATTGAAAATGACTTTTTCGGTCACAGCATCAATGTCACCGGCCTTATAACCGGCGGCGACCTTATCCGTCAGCTCAAGGATAAGCCCTTGGGTGAGCGCCTGTTCATTTCGCAGAATATGCTGCGCCGTCAGGAGATGGATTTTCTTGACGATGTGCTGCTTGAGGACGCGGTGGAAGCGCTCGGCGTACCCATCTATCCTATTGAGAGCGACGGCTTCGCCCTCTGGGACGCGATAAGCGGCGTTCTGCCCGAGGTGAAGCTCCCCGTGCGTGAGGAGTCGCACGAAGCGTTTTACAAGTATAATCAGAACTGAGATTTATATTGATAGTTATTAGGAGGAAACTGAATGTCAAGACCTCTTGTTGCAATAGTAGGCCGGCCGAATGTCGGCAAGTCGATGCTCTTCAACCGCCTTGTCGGGCGCAGGCTCAGCATCGTTGAGGACACCCCCGGCGTCACGCGCGACAGGCTCTATGCCGAATGTGAGTGGTGCGGCCGCAAGTTCGATATGGTCGATACCGGCGGCATCGAGCCGACCACCGACAGCGAAATACTGCTCTATATGCGCGAGCAGGCGCAGATCGCCATAAACTCCGCCACCGTTATCGTCCTCGTCACCGATATCCGCACCGGCGTCACCGCCGCGGATAAGGACGTTGCCAATATGCTCCTGCGCTCCCGCAAGCCCGTTGTGCTCGCTGTGAACAAGGCAGACTCCACCGGCACTGAGGACCCCGCCATATATGAGTTCTATTCCCTCGGCCTCGGCGATCCTATCGCCGTCTCCGCCGTGCACGGCCACGGCACAGGCGACCTGCTTGACGAGTGCCTGAAGTATTTCCCGCCCGCCGAAGAGGAGGACGAGGAGGACGACTGCATCAAGGTCGCCGTCATCGGCAAGCCGAACGTCGGCAAGTCCTCGCTCATCAACCGCATCCTCGGCGAAAAGCGCCTGATCGTCAGCGACATTGCCGGCACCACGCGCGACGCGGTCGATACCATGTTTGAAAACGAGCAGGGGAGATATATGTTCATCGACACCGCCGGCATCCGCCGCAAGTCGAAGGTCGATGAAAAGATCGAGAAGTTTTCCGTCATGCGCTCCCAGCTCGCGGTCGAGCGCGCAGACGTGTGCATTATTATGATCGATGCACGCGACGGCGTCACCGAGCAGGACACCAAGATTGCGGGACTCGCACACGAATCCGGCAAGGCCTGCATCGTCGCGGTCAATAAGTGGGACCTCGTCGATAAGGAGACCGGCACCATGGAGAAGATGCGCAAGGACATCATGCGCGATCTGAGTTTCATGAGCTATGCGCCCATCATCTTTATTTCCGCCGCCACCGGCCAGCGCACCGAAAAGCTCTTTGAGCTCATCAACTTCGTCAATGACCAGAGCAATATGCGCATCTCCACCGGCATGCTCAATAACGTTCTTGCCGATGCTCAGGCACGTGTGCAGCCGCCAACGGACAAGGGCCGCCGCCTGAAGATATACTACATGACCCAGACCGGCATCAAGCCGCCTAACTTCGTCATCTTCTGCAACAGCCGCGAGCTGTTCCATTTCTCCTACCAGCGCTATATCGAAAACCAGCTCAGGACTGTTTTCGGCCTTGAGGGCACACCCATCCGCATCGTTATCCGCCAGAAGGGGGATAAGGAATGACGGTATATATTCTCCTGCTGATCCCGACGGCGTTCTTCGCCTATATGTTCGGCGGGCTTGATACCATGGTGCTTGCCTCGAATTTTGTGTTCCGGCGCGGTCTGTGGAAGCTTGGCCGCGGCAATGTGTGGCTTTCAAACTTCCGCCGCATCTACGGCGTCGGCGGCTTTGTGAAGCTCCTTCTAGTTGAGCTTGTGAAGGATCTGATCCCCATTTTCATCGGGGGCATCCTTCTCGGCATCAAGGGTCACGCTGAGGCGGGGCGCGCGTTTGCGGGCTTCTGCCTGACTCTCGGCAGGCTCTATCCCATTTACTATGACTTCAAGGGCAGCCATGCGAGTATATGCCTGATAGTCTCGGCCTTCGCTGCAGATATATCTCTCGGGGCTGCAGTGCTGATCGTCACCGCCATCGCGACGCTCACGACGAAGTATCTCTCCCTCGGCGCTGTCATAGGTGCGCTTTCGTATATCGTCCTCGGCATCCTGATCGTCGATGACTCGCTCATCCTGCGCCTTGCCATCTTCACGTCGGCACTCGTCATCTTCAAGCACCTCCCGGCGCTTGCCCGCGTGCTGAACCGCACCGAGCCGAAGCTCGACTTCAGCAACGACATCACCTATAAGCTCGACGAATGAAAAATCGCCGCCCTGATGGGCGGCGATTTCGGCTCGTTTTAGAATTTTATGACTCTCGGGGGCTTGGTGAAGGAGTACACCGTCGCTGTTGCGTTGCGCAGGTACCATACCTCGCTGTTGCCGTCGTCGGGGGAGTACATGCTCTTGAGCTCGGGGTAAGCGTCGAGCATGCTCACGCGCGCCTCACGGTCGTCGTCCTCAACGGCGGATGCCTCGACGCGCAGCCACTCGCCGCCGTCGAGCATCGCGCATATCTCTAACTTCGGGTTCTGGTGCAGCTGGCGCGATACAGCCTTGGACTTGCCTGTCTGGATGTAGAGCTTGCCGTTATAGATGTGCGCCGTGCCGAAGGGGCGGACTCTGGGCTGACCGTCCTCGCAGGTGGCGATGAAATATGTGCCCGCTTTCTTGAGCATTTCGCAAACTTCGTTCATAAAAACCGTCCTTTCTTTGGCTTCAATATTTGTTGATATACCGTTGTTTTCTTGACTTTTGCGTCCCCGTATTGTACAGTTATACGGTATCGTTGCCGGTATGGGTGAAAATCATTCTCACCCTTATTTATTAATGTTAAACTTTTGAGGAGAATTTGTCAATGAGTTTTGTTGAACTGCTGCTTGTCGCCGTCGGCCTGAGCATGGATGCATTCGCCGTGTCCGTCTGCAAGGGGCTGAGCGTGAAGAAGCTCGGTGTAAAGCATGCGCTTATTGCCGGCGCGTACTTCGGAGGCTTCCAGTTTCTCATGCCCGTCATCGGCTGGTTCCTCGGCTCGCGCTTTGAGCATATCATCACAAGCTTTGACCATTGGATCGCCTTCGGCCTGCTCACGATAATCGGCGTGAACATGATCCAGGAATCCTTCTCCAAGGCGGAGGAACTCAATGACGATTTCGGCGTCAAGACCATGCTTATGATGGCCGTCGCCACGAGTATCGACGCGCTCGCTGTCGGCGTGACCTTCGCCTGCCTTGAAGTTAGCATCCTGCCCTCGTCCGCGCTCATCGGCGTCACGACCTTCTGCCTGTCCGCCCTCGGCATCTATATCGGCCATATCTTCGGCCTGCGCTTCAAGGCGTGGGCGGAGCGCGCGGGCGGCGCCATCCTTATCCTCATCGGCGTCAAGATCCTGCTTGAGCATCTTGGCATCATTTCGTTCTGATACATATCGTTCTGATACATAAGAGGAGTGACCTTAGTTGAAGCTTGAAACAAGGGAAAGAACGGGGCTCGTAGTCATGCTGGCGCTGCTGCTGGTCTGTGCGTCGCTGCTGCTCACGGTGCTCGGCATGCCTGAGCTGTTCGTCGCGGCTCCCGAACCGGAGCCTGAGCCGATAGAGCTTGCGGCGACTCCGGAGCCTACCCCGGAGCCTACCCCGACGCCCGAACCCACCCCGCAGCTGCGGGAGCGCACGGAGCTGCTCACGCTCGTCAACCCCTGGCACGAGCTGCCCGAGGACTGGGAGACGGAGCTTCAGCTCGTCAATGATGACGGGGAGGGGCAGTATATAGACGTGCGCTGCGCCGACGCTCTCCTGCAGATGATTGCCGACTGCGCCGAGGCCGGGAACGACCCATACATATGCTCCGGTTACCGCACCATGGAAAAGCAGCAGTACCTCTTCAATAACAAGATCGCGCGCCTTGTCGCCGCCGGGACGAATCCGGAGGAAGCGCCTGCAATCGCGGCGCAGTCCGTCGCCATCCCCGGCACGAGCGAGCACCAGCTCGGCCTTGCCGCGGATATCATCGACCTCAACTATCCCTACCTTGACGAGGGACAGGAGGAGACCTCAACGCAGAAATGGCTCATGGAAAACTCATGGAAGTACGGCTTCATCCTGCGCTATCCGAACGGCAGCAGCGACATTACCGGTATCATCTATGAGCCGTGGCATTACCGCTATGTCGGCCTTGACGCCGCCAAGGAGATATACGACCTTGGCGTGACGCTCGAGGAATATCTTGATATGTTCTATGAACCGATAGATTGAGCAGTGTTTAGTTGAAAAATGCTGCACTGTGTGGTACTATACATTCTATATTAATATGTTGTTCTCCTGAAAGGGCTTTACGGAATGAAAGTTGCTTCTGCCGAAGGAAAAAAAGAAAACAAACGCGGCATCATGTCAGGGGCGCTCATCGCCTTTGCGCTGTGCTTTACGCTCTTTATCTATGCCCCGTATGAGCTGTATGTGACAAACCAGCTTGAGTTCTGGTTCACGGCGGGGCAGATGCTCCCGTATGTGCTGGGGCTGTTTGCCGCCGCCTTCCTCGCGATCCTTCTGGTGCTGTATATTGCCCGCAGGATAAACGAGAAGCTTTATAACCTTGTAAGCGCGGCCTGCCTTGTCGCGCTTATCTGCAGCTGGGTGCAGGGCAGCTTCCTCGTGTGGGATCTGCCGCCCATGGACGGCAAGCCTGTTGATTGGGGCAGCTTTCCTGCTGACCGTATCTGCTCCATAGCCCTGTGGGTCATCGTCATTGCTGCGGTGCTGGTGTTCGTGAAAAAGCTTGGCGGCAGCCGGCTTGTGAAGTTCGGCTCCTATGCCTCGCTTGCCGTCGCCTTTATCCTTGCCGTCACGCTCGGCACAGTCTTCCTGACCACCGAGCTTTCGGATAAAAGCCGCGCGCTCATCGCGACGGATGAAGATATGTTCACCTATTCCGAGGACGATAACCTCCTGATACTCGTCCTTGACGCTGTGGATTCCACCGCCTTTGAGCAGTCCATGGCGCGCGACGCACATTACAGCAAGATATTCAGTGACTTCACCTATTTCAGAAACACGGTCGGCGGCTATCCTTACTCGCAGCTGTCGATACCACTGATCCTGACGGGGCAGTGGTACGAAGCGCAGGAGTCCTTTGCCGACTATGAGCGCGAGGCTTATGCGTCCTCTCCGCTTCTGGAGCGCCTTGATCAGGAGGGCTACCGTAAGGGACTGTACCTGTATGACAGCTATTCCCTTGCGGCGATCTCACCTGACAGCTTTGAGAATCTGACTCAGGATCAGCCAGTGCCCGATTCCGCACTGTATATGTGCAAGCTCATGATAAAAATGACCATCATCAAGCACGCGCCGTGGGATCTCAAGTACCTTGGCTACGATCTCCCCGGCAGGCTCAATGAGTCTGTAAAGTACGGCGGCGATGGTGACCTCAGCTACTTCAACTGGTCAGACCTCGCTTTTTACAATACGCTCAAAAACGATTCTCCGATCACCTCCGGCGGTGAAAAGCGCTTCAAGTATATCCACCTTGAGGGCGCGCATGAGCCGCATGTCTATGACAAGGACTTCAACGTCCTCGAGTCCAGCCCGTACCGGGATGTCATAGAAGCCAACTTCACAATGCTGGATCTGTTCCTGAGCCAGATGAAGGAGGCCGGAGTGTATGACAACACTGCCATAGTCATCATGGCAGACCATGGCAGCCATAACGATACTGATCTGCGCACCATCAATCAGAACCCGATCCTTCTCATCAAGGGACGCAGCGAGCAGCATGACGGACTGACCGTGAGCTATGCCCCGGTGTCCTATGACGATCTTCAGCAGGCGTATCAGCGGCTGCTGGACGGAGAAGGCTCGGACGGCGTCTTCGATTGGCATGAGGGCGATGCGCGTGTCCGCCGCTTCCTCTGGTACGAAATGGCGGATAATTCTCTGCTCACGGAATATGAGCAGACCGGCAGCGCCGAGGATATGACGACTCTTGTGCCTACCGGTACTGTTTACGAGCGCAAATAAAAGATCGCGGGGATACGGATATAATGGAATGGTTGGAAAAAGCATTTGAATGGGCGCTGCGGCTGTGCTATGACCTCTGCGGCAATTACGGCCTGGCGATAATTCTTTTCACTGTGCTCAGCAAGGTGATCCTTTTGCCGATATCCGTCTGGGTTCAGAAGAACTCCATAAAGATGGTGAAGATGCAGCCGGAGATAAATATGCTCAAGGCGCAGCATTTCGGCGATCCCGATGCCATTGCCGAGGGACAGTCGGCAATATTCAAGCGGGAGGGCTACAGCCCGTTTGCGTCCATCATCCCCTTGGTCATACAGCTCGTTATCCTCATGGGGCTCATCGCCGCTATACGCTCCGGCATGAATGACAGCGCCATAGATATGCGCTTTCTCGGCGTGGATCTCAGCCTTGTCCCGAGCGAGGAGAAGGGCTGGCTGATCCTCTCGCCGATCCTCGCCGGCGTGTCCGCATGGCTCATGTGCGCCGCGCAGAACGCCGCGAATGTGCTTCAGGCGGAGCAGAGCAGATGGAATAAATACGGCATGCTTGCCCTGTCCGTGGCGCTGTCGCTGTATCTCGGCTGGTTTGTCCCGGTCGGCGTCGCCGTTTACTGGATCGTCAGCAACCTCCTTGCGATCGTCATGCTCTATGCCCTGAACGCCTGGATAAACCCGAAGGACTATGTCGACTATGAGGCGTTTGAGAAGAGCAAGCAGGAGCTTGCCGCGCTCGAGAACCTCGGCGGGAAAAAGGACAAGGCAGCAGCCCGGCGCGAGCGCGCGGACTATAAGCGCTTTTTCTCGGTAGCGAACAAGCATCTTGTGTTTTATTCTGAGAATACGGGCTTTTATAAGTATTATAAAACGACGATAGAGTATATCCTCAGCAATACGAATATCACCGTCCACTATATCACGAGCGATCCTGATGATATCGTGTTCGAGCTTGCAAAGGAGCAGCCGAAGCTCAAGCCGTACTATATCGGCGAAAAGAAGCTCATCACGCTTATGATGAAGATGGACGCTGACGTGGTCGTTATGACTATGCCTGATCTGGAAAATTTCCATATCAAGCGCAGCTATGTCAGGAAGGACATAGAATATATCTACGTTCAGCACGGTGTGGGCAGCACGAACTCGCTTCTGCGCAAGGGCGCACAGGATCATTATGACACCGTGTTCTGCACCGGACCCTCGCAGGAGCGTGAGATACGCCAGATGGAGGAGCTTGACAATACGCCGAGGAAGAACCTCGTCGAGGTCGGCTACCCTCTGCTGGATGAGATGCTCGAAGCCTATGAGAGCAAGGCCGTAAAGGTGAACGAGACCAAGCAGATACTCATCGCTCCCTCATGGCAGAAGGACAATATCGTCGATAGCTGCCTTGAGAAGCTGCTCGATTCGCTCGGCGGCCGCGGCTTCAATGTCGTGGTCAGACCGCACCCGCAGCATGTGCGCCATAAGAAAGCATATATGGAGCAGCTCAAGGCCCGCTATGCCGGGCGTGACGATATTGAGATCCAGACTGATTTCTCGTCAAACTCCACCGTCTTTGATTCAGACCTGCTCATCACCGACTGGTCGGATATTTCCTGGGAATTTGCGTTCACCACGAAAAAGCCTGTGCTGTTCATTAACACGCCCATGAAAGTTATGAACCCCGACTGGCAGAAGATCGCCGAGGTGCCGCTGAACATCGCCCTGCGCGATGTGATAGGCCGCTCGCTTGAAGTGGACGAAATAGATAAAGCCGGGGATACCGTTCTGGAAATGCTTGGTCAGCAGGAGCAGTACAGAGAGCAGATAGACCGCGCCATGCATGAATATGTGTATAACATAGGCAGCAGCACGCGCATCGGCGCAAAATATATTATCGGCGCAATACAGAAAAAAGCACAGCAGAGAAAGGAAAATAAATAAGATGAAGAAGTTTGCAAAAATTTCCGGCGTTGTCCTCACCGCGTTTACCGCCATGCTGATGTTCGGCGCGAACGGCGAAGCATATATTGACCCCTCGGTAATGACCTATGTGATCCAGGCTGTCGCGGGTATCGTCGTTGCAGTCGGCGCGGTCGTTGGTATCTACTGGAGAAAGGCCAAGAAAAAGGTCAACGAAGCTCTCGGCGTTGATGAGAATAAGAACAAAGAAGTTGAGTCCGACGATATAGTCGTCGAGAACGACGGAGAAGAGCAGAAATAAACCGCTGCGTCTCTTCCTTTCAGCAGACGGCAATGAGAAAAAACGCTTCCTACATTCTGGTGCTGGCGGCAGTTGTGCTGCTGACTATGCTCGTCTCCATATTCAAGTGGCAGCTTTTGCTGATACATGGGGACTCTATGGCTCCCACGTACCGCAGCTTCAGCCTTGTGCTGCTGGATAAGCAGCCCGGCGCGTACAGCCGCGGGGACGTTGTACTCTACCGGTGCGAGAGCCTTGGCCGCGGCATAGTCAAGCGCATTGCTGCCGTACCGGGGGACAGGCTGCGCGCGGAGGACGGTACCCTGCTCATAAATGATGAGCCGACAGCTCCGCTGCCGGAGGAGGGAGTGCGCCCGGAATACCTCACCGGCGGGGAGTTTACCGTGCCGGAGGGCAGCTTTTTCCTGCTGGGGGATAATCTTGAACACAGCATTGACAGCCGCTATGCCGAAATAGGGCTTGCGGAGGAGCGCGGAATGGTCGGGAAAGTTCTGACCTGAGCGGCCGCCGCGCGATTCCCATAAAGCTGCCGGGGGTGCAGAATGACATCATCAATTCCACAACTTATAGAGTCGTGCGGTTTTTGCCGTGCCGGTGAGGTCGAAGGGCTACAGAAGATGAAGACCGGCATGACTAACCGCTCATACTCTTTTTTTGCCCGCGGCGGCCAGTATATAATCCGCGTCCCCGGCGAGGGAACGGAGCAGATGATAAACCGCGCGCAGGAGCACGCGGTATACAATGTTATCGCCCCGCTTGGGATAAGTGAGGAGGTACACTATTTTGACCCCATGTCCGGGATCAAAATTTCTTCATATCTGAAAGGTACGCACACCTGCCATTCCGATGATTGGGAAGAGGTGGCGCTGTGCATGAGCGCACTCAGGAGCTTTCACGGAAGAAAGCTCCGTGTTGAGCACAGCTTCGACCTGTGGGAGCGGATAGATTTTTATGAGAGCCTGTGGAACGGTGAAAAATCACTGTACGTAGATTACCGGCAGACAAAGGAAACTGTCCTGTCTCTGCGCAGGTTCATTGATGCACAGCCGAAAACGCTCCAGCTGTGCCATATCGATTCGATACCGGATAATTTCCTGTTCTCGGAGTCGCCGTGCGGCGGGAAAACAATAAAGCTTATCGACTGGGAGTATTCCGGAACGCAGGACCCGCACCTTGATATTGCAATGTTCATCGTCTACGCCATGTATGACCGCGCGCAGGCTGACAGGCTTATCGATCTGTATTTCACCGAGGGCTGCGATGAAGCCGTCCGGCTCAAGATATATTGCTATATCGCCGTCAGCGGACTCCTTTGGAGCAACTGGTGCGAATTCAAGCACCACTGCGGGATAGACTTTGGAGAATATGCCCTGCGGCAGTATGACTATGCAAAGGAGTATTCTTCAATATTTTTCGATGAATACAGGAAAAGGTTCGGAGCGGCATATGTCTGAAGCAAAACATACAGTGGAGCGCGCGATAATAGTCGCGGCGGGTATCGGCAAGCGCCTTCAGCCCATGACGCTTACCACGCCGAAGCCGCTGGTTTCGGTAAACGGAGTGCGTATGATCGACACGATAGTCGAAGCGCTCCATGCAAACGGCATCTATGAGATATATGTCGTTGTAGGCTATCTGAAGGAACAGTTTTATGAATGGGCAAGAAGCTATGACGGCGTCAAGCTTATTGAAAACCCATGGTATAATGAATGCAACAATATCAGCTCTCTCTATTCGGCGCGTGAGCATCTGAAAAATGCCATAGTCCTTGACGGCGACCAGATTATCAGTGACCCCTGGATACTGCATCCTGATTTCACCCGCTCCGGATATAGCTGCGTGTGGACAGATGAGGAGACGCCGGAGTGGCTCCTTACGGTGGAGGACGGGACTGTCACCAGATGCAGCCGCACAGGCGGCCGCCGCGGCTGGCAGCTCTACAGCGTCTCACGCTGGACGGAGGAGGACGGGCGGAGGCTCAGCGCCCAGCTTGAGCTTGAATTTATCTGCAATAAAAACCGCGATATTTACTGGGATGACGTTGCGCTCTTCTGCCACCCGGAGGATTACAGCCTGACTGTGTATCCTATCCGCCCGGGCGACCTGCGCGAGATAGACAGCTTTGCGGAGCTGTGTGAGCTTGACCCGACATATAAAACATTGTGAGGCATTCCGAATGAAAACAGACAGAAAAACGTTGGGCAGGGAGCTCGACTGGGTATCCATGATAGTTCCGTTGACCGTCGTGCTGATCATATGCGCGCTGTTCATGATTTTTCCTGATAGGTCAAAGCTGGTTCTGAGTGTTGTCCGCGGCTTTCTGGGTGATGATTTCGGCCTGTATTATGCCCTGATGGGCACAGGCACTCTCGGCTGCACGCTGTATATCGCTTTCTCCAGATTCGGCAGAATAAAGCTTGGCGACTGTGAAAAGCCGCAGTACCGCTCTTTCCAGTGGGGTATGATGATATTCACCTCTACCATGGCCGCGGATATACTTTTTTACTCGCTCTGCGAGTGGGCGCTGTACGCGAACGAACCGCAGATAGAGATGATGGGCGGCATGCAGAAATGGGCGTCCACATATCCTCTGCTCCATTGGGGGCCTATCGCATGGGGCTTCTATATAGTTCTGGCTGTCGCTTTCGGCTTTATGATACATGTCCGCGGCCGCGATAAACAGAAGTTCTCTGAGGCCTGCCGCCCGCTGCTGGGCGACCGCGTTGAGCGCGGCTGGGGGCGCGCAATCGACCTGATTGCAATTTTTGCTCTGCTTGCAGGTACGGCCACAACGTTTTCTCTGGCGACGCCGCTGCTTTCGCGCGCGATATGTCAGGTGTTCTCTCTGCGTCCCAGCACGGGGCTGACCATTGTGATCCTCCTGATGATCGCCGCGGTGTATACCATTACTGTCTGGTTCGGTATGAAAGGGATCGCAAAGCTCGCTGTCATATGCAGCTACTGCTTCTTTGCCCTGCTTGCCTATGTCCTGTTCGGCGGCGGCGAAGCGCGCTATATTCTTGAGACCGGCTTTTCGTCGATCGGCAACCTTGTCCAGAACTTTATCGGCCTGTCGACCTGGATGGATCCTCTGCGCGAGACGAGCTTTCCGCAGAACTGGACGATCTATTACTGGGCTTACTGGATGGTCTGGTGCGTCGCAACGCCGTTCTTTATCGGCGTCATAAGCAAGGGGCGCAGCATACGCAATACGATACTCGGCGGCTACGGATGGGGCATTGCCGGCACGTTCACTTCGTTTATCATTCTCGGCAATTACGGGCTTGCCCAGCAGCTGAAGCACGGGCTCTATATCACCGGCTTCATTGCTGACGGCGGCGACTATTCCGAAGCTATCATGCGGATATTTGATACCCTGCCGCTGACGGAGCTCGGACTCATCCTGCTTGCCGTCACAATGGTGGCGTTCTATTCCACCACCTTTGATGCCCTTACCCTTGTCGTGTCAAGCTACTCATATAAGCGGCTCAAGCCGGACGAGGAGCCTGATAAGCGCGTCCGCACGTTCTGGGCGGTAGTATTTATCCTGCTGCCGATCGCCCTCATATTCTCGGAGAACTCCATGAGCAGTCTTCAGTCGGTGTCCATCATCGCCGCGTTCCCGATAGGCATAATAATTATTCTTATTACCGCAAGCTTCTTTAAGGATGCTTCAGCCTATCTGCGTGAGAAAGGCTCAGACAAATAATTTGAATCAGTCAAGCAACAGAATAGGCAGGCTCCATGAATCGAAGCCTGCCTATCATTATATACTCAGGTCATATATTCAAATCCTCGTCTGTCACTTCACCTATACAGACTATGTTCGTTGGCCCGGTCAGGTAAATGTCCCGCACCGTGCCGCCGTCCTGCGTGAGCGTGACATTGAGCACCCCGCCGGAGGATTGGAGCGTAACATCCCTGCCCGATACCTGCCCTGACAGCGTGAGTGCTGCAACAGAGGAGCCGCAGCCCGTCCCGCAGGCAAGCGTGAAGTCCTCGACTCCGCGCTCAAAGGTCTTTATCCTGAGTGCGTCGCGCCCCGTGAGCTCGACGAAGTTTACGTTCGCGCCCTTGGGAAAAGCGGGGGAGGAGCGCAGCGCACGCCCGAGCTTCCGCAGTTCGTTTTCATCCATTTTGTCAAAGCCGTCGAGCCGCACCACCGCGTGCGGCAGACCGGGGCAGCCGAGCTCTATGTAGCAGCAGTCGTATTCCTTCCCGCCGACCGTGACGCTCCTGTGCAGGTCGATGACGGACGGGTCATTGAGCCGTATGCGGTAGCGGCGGCGGTCGATGCGCTCCCCGGTCACGAGCCCAGCCGTTGTCTCAACTCGCTGCGTCTCGCCCGCAAGGCCGTTTTCGTAGCCCCAGCGGCAGATGCACCGCGCTCCGTTTCCGCACATCTCGCCGAGGCTGCCGTCGGAATTGAAGAACAGCATCCCGTAGTCCCCGCCATTCTTCGCCGGTGTTACGGCCATCAGTCCATCTGCGCCTATCGAGGTGTGAAAGGCGCAAAGCTGCTTTGCCAGAACCCCGAGCCGCTCCTCAGGGATGTGTTCTTCTATGTTGTTGATGATAATGAAGTCGTTCCCGGCTCCGTGCATTTTCGTGAATCTCATGCCTGCCTCCGACGTATAGAATTTATACCGCTATTATATCCGCCCGCTTCAACTATTTCAATTGTTGAAATGAGAATACAGGTGTGGTAAAATACTAACATGGATAATTGCTGTATTATTATGGAGGTCTGTTATGACTCTTGAGACCGTACCCGTCCTGAGCATCGCCGGCATGGCCGTTGCTATGCTCGTTTCTTTCGCGCTGCCTATAGCGCTGTTCATCTATTCAAAGAAGAAGCTGCACGCCAAGACCGCGCCGTTCTTCATCGGCTGCGGCGTTTTCGTCGTCATGGTCGTCCTGCTTGAGAGCCTTGCGCATAACCTCATTCTTGGCTCCACCGGGACGGTAATCACCGGCAATCCGCTGCTCTATGCGCTCTACGGCGGACTGATGGCGGCGCTCTTTGAGGAGACCGGGCGCTATGTCGCCATGCGCCGTTTCGTAAAGCCGCTGGACTTCGACAACGCTTTCATGTACGGCGTCGGCCACGGCGGTATCGAAGCAATGATCCTTATCGGCATTTCTATGCTGAGCAACATCGTCAGCTCCGTTATGATCAATTCCGGCGCCATGGCGGCAAGTCTTGCTGCGCTGGATGCCGATACCGCCGCCAAGACCGCGGCGTCCCTCTCTGCGCTGTGGCAGACACCGAGCGCCTATTTCTTCCTCAGCGGCCTGGAGCGTGTCATTGCTATAACGCTGCACATCAGCCTTTCGCTGCTCGTGTTCCGCGCCGTGAAGTATGGGGAGAAGAAGTACCTATTGCTTGCGTATTTCCTCCACTTCCTCGTTGACGCAGCGTCGGTGCTTATAAACGCCTATCTCCCGCTCTGGACGGTCGAGATCGTCAGCGCCGCCTTGACTGTACTGACGATGTATCTTGCAAAGCGCGCCTGCAAAAATGAAGATAATCCAATAATGGAGGAAACATAATACTATGATGAGAAGGATTACAAATCTTATTCTATGCGCCATCCTTGTGCTGACGCTCTGCGCCTGCGGAGACGTGAGCCATGCTGCGACGCATGAGGTGGAGTCTGAGCTATATACTCAAAGTGACATCAACTCTGCGATAAACATTACGAAGCGCCAGTTCCGCCGAAGCTGGAACGGCTGCACCCTGACCGAGATATATTATGCCGGTGACGAGGTTTCCGAAAAGCATCAGGAGTGGGCGGACAGAAACGGACTTGATGAGGTCATCGTCCTTATCTCGTCCTTCAATGTTGACTCCTCCGGCGGCGACGTGTCACTGAACCCGGACAGCACCTATAAAAACTGGATGTGGATCCTCGGCAGGTCAAAAGGTGGTCAATGGCAGCCGCTTGACCACGGGTATTGAAAGCAAAAGCACCCGCATTTTCATGCGGGTGCTCAATTTATTTAAGAACGCTTCCGTCAGCGAGAGTGATGGTGTAGCCGTTGAAATCAATGGTGCCGTTGTTGGTAAGGCTCGTTATGGTGCAGTCGCCGGTGAGCTTCCATGTGCAGCCCTCGCCGATGATTATGACAGCGTTGTTCTCAACGGGAGCGCTTCCTGTGAGGTTCGCTGCAATACTGATCCTGCCGGTAAAGCAGCTGCCGTTTGTGAGCGTCATATCAAGGGTGGAGATGCTGTCGACTATGATATCGCCGTTTATATCCTGTCCGTCCGCTGTGAACTCGACCTGTGCGCCGTTAGAACCGGCCTGACCCCAGCCGCGGCTGCCGCTGTTGCCGCATACGCGCATGAAGCAGCCCTCGCCGTCAGCGTCGGTGATCTCAACTCCAGAGAGCTTTATGATGCTGTGGGTGTTCGTGACGTATATTACATCGCCGTTATTCGATGTGAGGCTGCCGCCGGTCATTGAAAACTCGGAGGTGCCGACATCGGCGTCCCCGGACATGGACTGGTAGATCATAACACTGTGGACGTTTTCGTCGGAGCTTGCGCCCTCGGTGTCGCTCATGTTCCCGGAGACGGCGCAGTTTTCAAGGGTTATCGAGTTCTTTCCCTCAATGACGAGCGCTTCGGAGCTGTTCGCGGTGAGCTCGGCATTCTTCACGGTGATGCTTGCCGTGGAATATACGGCGGGGGAGTTATAGCCGTTCGATGTGTAGCTGCCGCCGTCGACGTTTACGGTGCCGCCGCCGCGGTCGGAGCGTATCGCCGCGGAAGAATTGCCCGCGGTCGTGACGGTGAGGGCAGCCGCGTTCGTTGTGCCGCCGCCGGTGGTCTGAATGCCGCCGGAATTATCCGCAGTGGTGTTGATGGTCGAGTCTGAGATGTTCACGGTCGTGCCGCTGCCGTAGCTGAACACGCCGTTTCCGTTCTGCGCGGAGGAAGAGATATCGGCATCCTTAATGTCCACGGTCGCGCCGTTTGTTGCGAGGATCGCGGCGTTGACGCCGTAGAAGTCGCCGTTCTCGGGGCTGGAGCTGGAGCCTGCGGACTTGCTCACCGTGACCCCGGAGAGCGTGACGGCAGCGCCGTCGATGCGCAGGGCGTTTTCATCGTCGCCGGTGGAGCTGTAGCTTTCGCCGGAGTATTCGCCGCCAGTGCTTATGGTGTTCGCGCTGCTGCCCTGAGTGACCTCACTGCTGCCGCCGAAGCCGCCCGGTGCGCCGCCGGGTGCGGAGCCGGGAGCGGCGTCGCTTTCGGTATAGCTCAGTTCACCGTCCTTTGCGGAGACGGAGACTTTATCGCCGACGGAGATATCTTTGACAGTGACTTCCGCGCCGCCGCGTGTTATAATCGCATTGGAGGTATCGACGGTCACAGTTCTGCCTCCGGGCATCTGGCCGTTCGGAGCCTGCCCGTCAGGCATTTCAGGCGGCTGGCTGTTGGACGTATCGCCGTCGGGTTTCTCGGGCGGCTGACCGTCGGGTGCTTCGCCGTTTGGTGCTTCACCCATATCAAGAAGGAGCGTCAGCGAGCTGTCGTTTATTTCGAGGACTTCGCCGCTGATGACTGTATACTCGCTTACCGCCCCCGCGGCTGCCGCCGTCGCGGTCGGCTCGGTGGTTTCCGCTGCTGAGCCGAGGGAAAAGAAGGCGAGTATAGAAGCAATGATTTTCTTCATATTGATCGTATCCTTTCGGAGCGTTTTGGGTCGCCTGACCCTTGCTCGGCTATAATATATGCCGCAAAGCTAAAGGCAGCTTAAAGCGCAGACGGGAAATTTCTTTAGGCAAGCTTTAGGGAAGACGATTACAATTTGTTTATATAAAATAAGTATAACGGGAGAACGTTATGAAGCTCTTGATCGCGGAAGATGAAAAAGACCTTGCCGAAGCGCTGAGTTTCTTTCTGGAAAAGAATCTGTATACGGTAGATACCGTGCATAACGGCGCGGATGCATACGAGTACGCATCGACAGGTGCGTATGACGCGATAATTCTCGATATAATGATGCCGAAGCTGAACGGACTTCAGGTGCTCAGCCGCCTGCGCTAGGACGGCGTCGCGACACCGGTCATGCTCCTGACCGCAAAGGGACAGAAGGACGACCGCATTGCCGGCTTTGACGCTGGCGCGGATGATTATCTGCCAAAGCCCTTTGCGCCGGATGAGCTGCTCTCAAGGCTGCGCGCGATGCTCAGGCGCGGCGGGGAGTACCGACCTCAGCGGCTGACGGTGGGCGATCTGAGCATGGAGTGCGGCAGCGGGATGCTCTGCTGCGGCACGGAGGCAGTGCGCCTGAGCGGACGTGAATACCAGGTGATGGAGCTGCTTATGCGTTCTCCGGGAGTTATTTTCTCCACGGATAAGATAATGGAAAGCGTCTGGGGCTGGGACAGCGAGGCCGAGGTCAGCGTCGTGTGGGTGCATATCTCGAACCTCAGAAAGAAGCTCAAGGCCATCGGCTCTGCGGCGACTATCCGCGTCATCCGCGGCATGGGCTATGTGCTGGAGGCGGCGAAATGATAGCAAAGCTCCAGAAAAGATTTGTGCGCATAGCGATGCTTTCGGTGCTGCTGGTCATGCTGCTGCTGAGCGTGATAGTAGACGTGACGAGCTTGGTGTCCACAAACTCGAGGCTCAATGAGGTGCTGAGCTTTATTGCAGAGAATCAGGGGAGCTTTCCAAGCCAGCAGCGGGGTGAGCACCCGGAGGGAGAGCGCCCCGGCCGCAGGCCGAATGACCCGATAAATATCGAGACGCCGTTCTCGACGCGCTTTTTTGTCCTGCGCTATAATGACGCGGGCGAGCTTGAAGACGCCGACCTCAACAGCATCGCGGCGGTAACGGAGGAGAATGTGGATCATTACCTCTCCATCGCGCTGAAGCACGGCGAGGGCTATGGCTACGTGAGCGGGTATAAGTACCTTGTGGTGCACACCGGCGAGGACAGGAACATGGCGGTGTTCCTCGACTGCTATCAGGATCTTTTATCCATTAAGGGACAGCTGACGGGTTCGGCTGCGGCGATAGTTTTCTGCACGCTGATGACCTATGTGCTGCTGCGGCTGTTCTCACGCCGCGCGATAGACCCCGTGGTGCGCAGCGCCGAGCAGCAGAAGCAGTTCATTACCGACGCGGGACACGAGCTGAAAACGCCGCTCACGGTCATCACGACCTGTCTGAGCGTCCTTGAAATGGAGACCGGCAAGAACAAGTGGATCGATAAAATACAGGCGCAGACTGATAAGATGCGCGACCTTGTGAACGACCTTGTGACACTCTCGCGTATGGATGAGGAGCGCCCGCCGGTAATAATGGCGGACTTCGATATCTCGGCGGCGGTCGCGGAGACTGCGGAGTCCTTTGCGGATTCGGCGCAGGCGGCGGGGCTCACGCTGGAGCAGGACATTGAAAGCGGCCTGAGCTACCACGGCGACGAGGCGCAGATACGCCAGCTTTGCTCGATCCTGCTGGATAACGCCATGAAATACGCGTTGGATTCGGCTCCCGTGAGGATCGGACTCAAAAAGGAGAAAGCGGGAGTCGTGCTGCGCTGCTTGAATGCCTGCGCGGAACTCCCGCAGGAGGAGCTGAACAAGCTGTTTGACCGCTTCTATAGACCGGATAAATCGCGCTCATCAGAGACGGGCGGTTTCGGCATAGGGCTGTCCATCGCGCGCAGCATAGCGCAGGCGCACAAAGGGACGATAAAAGCTGCCGCGCCCCAGCCGGGGATAATAGAATTTACTGCTGTGCTGAAATGAAAGGTTCTAAACTGAAAGTTGGGGTAGCTGGGTAAACTCGGGTACACCCAACTTTTAGCATATTGGAAAAAATAAAAGTAGAGCATAACCGGAAAAGCCTTTGAAATGAAGTTGACAGACACTACAAAAAAGAACCTTAAATGTTTTGGCAGATGTATTACTCATACAGTAGCACCTGCTGTTTCGGGAACGCAGAATGGATTTCTGAAATCTACTTCCAGAACTTTCGCTATATGGGAGAGCTTATCAATAGTTGGGTTCGCAGTACCGTGTTCAATTCGGCGCAGATATGAAACACTCATGTCGCATTCGAGCGCGAGATATTCCTGCGAGTAACCCCTATATGTCCGGATATCAACTATGGCTTTGCCAATCTCTTCATGAATAGACACAAAATACCACCTCGGCAAAACCATATGGGATATCTTGTGACGTTACCAGACTATATAGAGGCGGTCGAAGAGCTCTTTCAGGCTGCGTGGGCTGATAGACGAGGCATATATGATGTTGCAGGGCTTGCGTATGCTGAATCTAAGACTTCTGTCAACATGATCTGGCGTGTGGAATCGACTTGCTGGATAGAGTTGATGAGTCGAGCTTTAAACAGCTGATATTGAATCTGCGACATACAACTGCAAACAACTCACGCAAATATGATTTTATCTTTGCATCCAGAATATGAGCTGTGTAGTCGGCCGGCCCGCCGCAGTGGCAGCTTCTCCGTACCTTGTTATAGCATATATACGTGTATGTTTCCTTTTCGCGCGGATTCCATCCGCCCTGACATAATCGGTTGAATTACTGGTCAGGATCAGCCGCCCTCCACAACGGCTATTCGGATCACATCTATGAGGATGAGAGGAGAGAGCACTGCCGCGAGTATCCACGCTATCGTTTATCCCTCCTGTTATAAAAAGCCACCTGCCGGAAAGCTCCGTGCAGATGGCTTTACAATTATGAAGTTATCAGGTTTTTAGAAGCCGTTCTTGGCCTGGAACTCAATCGCTTCCCTGAGCGCTTCATTCACATCAAACGCGCCGCCTATGACCTCGGTCTGGGCAGAGTAATCCGCGGTTTCAAATGTGCGGTCGTATGCAGAGCGGAATGTCTTATAGTAGTTAAGCTCCGCACCGAAGTATGGGTTGGGCTGAATCAGCAAACTGTTGTAAGCGCGGATGATGCCGGATATCGGCACACCGGCAGCGTTGTCATCCAGCTTGTCGAAATCGGCACAGTTATACTTCCACACCCTGCGGTACGCTTCTTTCGCGTGCAGGGTAATTGCCTGTTCTTTTTCCGTCAGCGGCTTCATGTCCTGCATATAGGCGGTGTTATCCTCCACCTGCTCCATGCTGCTCATGCCGGAGAGCACGACCATCACGCCGTCGAGCGACGCGGCGAAACGGATGGCGTAGCTTGCGGGGGAGGCGGCAGCGTCATTAGCCTTCATTTCAACCATGACGTCGTCCGGGACATTGGCGAGCATGCCGCCCTTGACCGGCTCCATAACTATTACCTGCGCGCCGTGCTTGCGTATCACATCGTAGCACTTCTTCGCCTGCATGAACGGCTCTTCCCAGTCGTAATAATTCAGCGCAATCTGGACGGCCTCGACCTCCGGGTGCTCCGTCAGTATCTCGTCGAGGTGCGCCGCGTCGTCATGGTATGAGAAGGCGATGTGCTTTATTTTGCCCTGCTCCTTCCACTGCTTCATGTGGTCGAAGAGGTGCGCGTCCTTGACCTCGGTTGCATATATCTCGCGGTTGAGGTTGTGCAGCAGATAGTAGTCGAAATACTCTACGCCGCATTTATCCAGCTGCTCCTGAAAGATGTTCTCTACCTGATCCTCGGCGGGGCGGATAAAGGTGGGGAATTTTGAAGCCAGAAGGAAGTCCCTTCTGTCATGGCGCTTAACGAGCGCCTCGCGGATAGCGGTTTCGGACGCGCCGTTGTGGTAGACATACGACGTGTCAAAATAAGTGAAGCCGCGCTCAAGATAGAGATCCACCATCTGGCTGAGCGTGTTCAGATCAATGTTGTCGGGCTTGCCGTCTATGACCGGCAGACGCATAAGACCAAATCCAAGTTTCTTCATTGTGTTACGTCCTTTCTTATCAGATACGGAGCCATTATCGACCCCAGAAACAGATTACAAAATTCTTCTGTCCGTTTTGCATAGCAATATGCACCGCCTGACATATCCCAGCACAGCATCTCTCCGTACAGGATATCCGCCAGCGTGTACGCCATAATACTGACCGGTGCGTCAGATGCCAACTCGCCGCGCTCAATACCGTCCTCCAGCAGCACAGTCAGCGAATGAATGTCAAAAGCAAGCTTGCTGCGGTCGTCCTCATTTTCTACGAGGTCGGGATCAACGGTGTTGCGCACCCACTCCTGACAGAGCTTCAGTCCGCTCTTTTCAATTCGATCCGTGAAACTTGTCATGAAGAAGGAAAGCCTCTCCATAAATGTGCCGGGGTACTCAAGAGCTTTGTCCAGAACCTCCTGATACATCTCGCGGCTCAGAGCAAAGACGATGTCCTCCTTGCGCTTGAAGTACGTATAGAACGTGCCGTTTGCAACGCCGCACTTTTTCGTGATCTCGGCAACGGAGACGTTTGCCAGTCCCTTTTCACAGATGATCTCTTTCGCTGCATGGAGCAGTTTTTTCTTTGTCTCCAATGCGGCGAGCTGCCGGTTAGTCATGGTCATCACCTCGCAGAGGAGATTATAACACATTCACTGAATTGCAGTCAATGAAATTCGTTCAACTTACTGACCACAAAGATGCCATCGTCCACCCGCCGTGCCGAACAGCGCTTCCTTGTGCGACGGGGTATGGACTTCAAGCAGATACCGATCGTTGCCGCACTTGTAAAGACATACACCTCTCTGGGAATAGCGGATTCTTTCTTGCGCGCGGAGCTTTTCTTTGTCTTCCGTTTTCACAGACGCAGATTCCTGCTTCAGATGTTTTCCTACATTGTTGGTAAAATAAAAAGCGCCCATCTTCGTATTGGAAATGGACGCAGTGTGTACTTAATTTAATTGTTGTGGGAAGCGGGAGAGGTGTATCTGAACCATAGATAAAACAAGACCGTAAGGAGTTGGCCTTACGGTCTGTCGTTGGTGGAGATAAGCGGGATCGAACCGCTGACCTCTTGAATGCCATTCAAGCGCTCTCCCAGCTGAGCTATACCCCCATGAGCAAGGAGTATATTACCAGACGGAGAGTATTTTGTCAAGCAGAAATTTTCAGTTTATGCCAAAAATCTTCCGGGCATGCGTGAACGCTCCACCGGCGGCTTCACAGCTGGTACACAAGGACGATGAGCGGCATCGTAATGATGCACAGCAGAGTTGTGAGCACATTTATGGAGCAGGCGTATTCGGCATCGTCCCCATAGATCTGCTCCATCTGAGTGACTGTGGCTGCGCTTGCGGAGGCGCAGGCGAGCAGTGAAATAAGCATGATGGTATCAACGTCCTGAACGCTGGAGCCAAAGCCGCTTATGCGCAGGAAGACGATGAACAGCAGCGGCGCTACGATGAGGCGCAGGAAAACAACGAGCCATATGCGCTTACGTACGAAGATGCTCTTCAGATCCATCCCTGCCAGCATCATACCGATCATAAGCATGGACATAGGACCGATCATCACGGCGGTGGTGTCAATAGCGTCCTGAACGACCTTCGGGAGCTTTATTCCCAAAGCGAAGATCACAATGCCGAGAAAGATCGCTATCATGTTCACGTTTGTGATGATCTTCTTTACATCGAGGTGTGTTTCACCGGAAATGAGCGGCTTGCAGTGCGTCCATTGGAGCACTATCTGTACGCATATATAAGCGCAGGTGTACACGACCCATTCCTGACCGAGCAGCGCGCTCACGATAGGAATGATAAGGTTGCCGGCATTAGAGTAGATAACGGACGCCTGCTCTACGGGACTCATACGCAGGGGCTTGCGGATGAGCAGATTGAACAGCAGCAAGCCAATATGAATGATCACAGCAGCAGCAAAAGCCAGCAGAAGACCGGAACGCAGCTCAGGTGTGCTGTCAATCTGGAAAGCAGAGATGATAGTGCACGGACAGATCAAGTACAGCATTATAAGGGAAAGTGTGCGGCTGTCCTCACTGCGGAGAACGCGGAACTTGACGAGTGCATATGCGCCAAGTGCGATAATAAACAGGGAACCGATCTTGATAAGTAGGGCGAGAGCCATGAACAGACCTCCAAAACCTGGCATAGTCTTTCATATTATAGCTGTATGTGCGAATAATATCAAGCTATAAAAGTACATAAAAAGCTTTGGCAAATCGGTTGCCAAAGCTTTTATTTGGGATAAATTGTTCTAAGGCCGGTGAGAAAGCTCAGAACGGCCAGGTAGGCAGCCACGACAGCAGCCCGGTAGCGGCGACGGGCTTTCCCGAAAGCGCCGGATAAAACATCACAAACAGCGCGATACTCAGTGTCACAAAGCCTGAGACGTACCACTTCCAGTGCCTGAGGTTATGCCGCATGAGGTTGAAGCAGTACCCGAGGGAGAGCACGAGGAACACGGAGCAGGGGAAGTAATGGTACTCAAACGTGATGCGTGTGACGAACAGCCACGGGATGAGCTGCGCCAGATAGCCGAGGAGGATAAACCCAGCGCAGCGGTCACGCCGGAAGATCGCCGTATAGATCAGCACAAAGAGGCTCAGCAGGCCACCCCAGCAGAGCGCGGGATTGAGGAACGCTCCGAAGCTCGAATGCGTACCGTCGTCGAAATACTCAAGGTAATAGAGTATCGGCCGGATGTCCAGCACCCACTGGTACCAGCGCGAGGAGTACGGATGCTCGGCGACGATACCGGAGTGGTAATTGAACATATAGCTCTGGTTATCGAGCACCATGCGCAGATACTCCGCGCTGAACGGGGAGATACCGCGGGCAGTCCCATAGGGGATATAAGCAAAATAATAGATAAGGCAGGGGATGAGCACGAAGAAAATCACGCAGAAGCCGCAGAGCTTCCAGAAGCCCTTCATGTCGAGCCGCTGCGCCTTTGCCTCGCGGATGACATAGATGAACCATATCACCGCAAGTCCGGCACCGGCATAGATACACGTCCACTTGCTCGCTGCGCCGATGCCGAAGAAGATGCCCGAGAGCGCAAGCTCACGGCGGCTGCCGGTCGTGATGAAGCCATACATGAACAGGTACATCAGCAGGATGAAGAACACAGCGTAGGTGTCGATAGTGGCGATGCGTGTCTGCACAAAGTGCATGAAATCGCTTGCCAGCACGAGCGTACACGCGGCCGGAACGGCCTTGCCGCCGAAGAGCCTTTTGGCGAAGATGTAGATCACCGGCAGCATAAGCACACCGAAGAAGGTGCCCGAGAAGCGCCAGCCGAAGGGCGTCATGCCGAAGAGCGCGATGCCGATCGAGATGATGATCTTGCCGAGCGGGGGATGCGTTATCTCATAGGGGTAAACGCCGTTGAGGTGCTCCCAAGCGGTGCGCGCGTGGTATATTTCGTCAAAGTACGTGGAATTCATATAGGTCTGCCGGTCGGGGCACAGCGACTGCTCATCGCACAGCTCCGGTGCGGAGGAGACAGCGCCGACTACGTTTCCATCCACATCGAGCGCGACGACCTCGCCGAGCCAGACATTGCCAGTGCCGGAGATATAGATCGTACCGCCGGTCAGGTAGTAGTTGATGGCGACGTCGTGCCATTTCAGAACGTCGGCATGACTCTGCGTGAGCTCGGCAATGTCATAGGTGGCGCTGCCGTCAGAGTAGGTGATGCTGTAGCTGCCGATGCCGACGCCCTCGTAGACCATCAGATGCGTGACCGTCCCGCCGTTTATGTCAAGCTCGATGCTCTCGGTGCGGTTCTCCATGTTCACAAAGCTTTCGGGAGACTCAGTGTTGCCGAGCTTCCAGAACGCTACGAGTGCGTACAGCAGCATGATGACCGCCATTATAACGGCGTCTGCGCGGCCAAGCCTATGGCGCGTCTTATCGGGATCGGTAAGCGCGCAGCTTCGCAAATCGGGCAGCGATAGGAAGAACAGCGTCAGAAGCAGTACGGTCAGTATCGGTAAAGAGTATCTTGTAATATCCTGCATAATCGTAAAATCCCGCGGCGAAGTCTGCCGCATACATATCCTTGAATTAAATGGTAAAATCGTATGTATAATACAACCTGTCCGCGGCTTTTGCAAGTACGCGCGGCGGAAAGCGGACAATATGCGGTATTTTTAACCAAAAGTTCATCTTTTTATACACAAGCTGTGCTAACTCCTATTGACATTGTAGGATTAGGCAAGTATAATTCCTGCTGGAGGACTGGGAATTAATGCCGCCTCCCGCACACAAATGCCGGAACGGCTGCAGCGCGGCCGGCCGCAGCGATATATCTATGGAAGCTGTCAGCGGGTGAGATGGCCGCAGACGGAAAGAGGTTGAACGGATATGAGTAAGAAAAATCTGCTTGAAGTAAAGGACCTTCATATCAGCGTTGAGGACAAAGAGATACTCCACGGCGTTGATCTGACAGTCGGCGAGGACGAGACTCACGTCCTCATGGGGCCGAACGGCACGGGCAAATCCACGCTGGGCTATGCCATCACCGGCAACCCCGAGTACACCGTGACCTCCGGCAAAATAATATTCGACGGCGAGGATATAACCGAGCTGCCGGTAAACGTGAGAGCGAACAAGGGCATATTCCTTTCGTTCCAGAACCCGCTCGAAGTGCCGGGCGTGACTCTCAGCGCATTTATCCGCAGCGCGCTTGAGCAGAAGACCGGCAAGCGCCTGAGACTGTGGGACTTCAAGAAGAAGCTTGCAGAGACGATGGAGCTTCTGCATATGGACGCAAGCTATGCCGAGCGCGACCTGAACGTCGGTTTCTCCGGCGGCGAAAAGAAAAAGGCGGAGATACTCCAGATGCTGATGCTCGAACCGAAGCTCGCCATCCTTGACGAGACTGACTCCGGGCTTGACGTCGACGCGGTGCGCACCGTGTCGCAGGGCGTCCAGCTCTACCGTGAGCGCGTCCACGGCTCGCTGCTCATCATCACCCACAGCACAAGGATACTCGAAGCGCTGACGGTCGATGAGACGCACGTCATGGAAAACGGCGTGATCGTCAGAAACGGCGGCGCAGAGCTGGTCGACGAGATCAACGAAAACGGCTTCGGCATTATCAAGGCCGAGTAAGGCTGGTGATTTGCGATGAAAGAGAAAACTCAGGTCGAGGATATCGACCGCAGCATATATGATATAAAGGATAAGGAAAACGATGCCTACCGCATGGAGGCCGGCCTGACCCCGGAGATCATCGAAAAGCTCTCCAAGGAGAAGGGCGACCCCGAGTGGATGCGCGAGTTCCGCCTCAAGTCCCTTGAAACGTATAACGAAATGCCGCTTCCCAACTGGGGACCGTCGATAGAGGGACTGGACATGGATCACATCGCGACCTATGTCAGACCTAAGACCGATATGAAGAACGACTGGAAAGACGTCCCGCAGGACATAAAGGACACCTTTGAGCGTCTCGGCATCCCGCAGGCGGAGCGCAAGTCGCTTGCAGGTGTCGGCGCGCAGTACGACTCCGAGCTTGTCTATCACAATGTTAAATCCGAGGTCGCCGAGCAGGGTGTCATATACACCGATATGGAAAGCGCACTCAAGGGCGAGTATGCCGAGATGGTGCATGAGTATTTTATGAAGCTCGTCACCCCGCGCGACCATAAGTTTGCCGCACTCCACGGTGCGGTGTGGTCGGGCGGCTCGTTCGTGTACGTGCCGAAAGGCGTTCAGGTCTCGATACCGCTTCAGTCCTACTTCCGCCTCAACGCCAAGGGCGCGGGACAGTTCGAGCATACGCTCATCATCGTCGACGAGGGCGCGAGCCTGCACTTCATCGAGGGCTGCTCCGCTCCGAAGTACAATGTCGCGAACCTCCACGCCGGCTGCGTCGAGCTCTATGTCAAGAAGAACGCGAAGCTGCGCTATTCGACCATCGAGAACTGGTCGAAGAACATGTATAACCTCAACACCAAGCGCGCGCTTGTCGAGGAAAACGGCGTTATCGAGTGGGTGTCCGGCTCGTTCGGTTCCCATGTCGGCTGCCTGTACCCGATGAGCGTCCTCAAGGGCGATAACTCCCGCATGGAGTTTACCGGCGTCACCTTCGCAGGCGCGGGGCAGAACCTCGATACCGGCGCAAAGGTCACGCATATCGGCAGGAACACAAGCTCCTATATGAACACGCGCTCGATAAGCAAGAGCGGCGGTATCGGCACCTTCCGCAGCAGCGTCGTTGTCGCAAAGACCGCGAAGGGCGCGAAGTCTTCGGTGTCCTGCCAGTCCCTGATGCTTGACTCCGAGTCCCGCTCCGATACCGTCCCCGCGATGGACATCCGCACGAGGGACGCTTCCGTCGGCCACGAGGCGAAGATCGGCAGCATCAGCAACGACGCGATCTTCTATCTGATGAGCCGCGGCATGAGCGAGGAGGACGCAAGGGCAATGATCGTCAGCGGCTTTGCCGACAACGTCTCCAAGGAGCTGCCGGTGGAATACGCCGTTGAGATGAACAACCTCATCCGCCTTGAGATGAAAGGCAGCATAGGCTGAACGGGGAGGCAGAACGATGGAAAAGAAAATGCTTATAAACAAGCTCCCCGGCGGAACGTGGAACTGGCTGAAGGTAAACGAAGCCGCCATCGACTGGGACGAGGATAAAACTGCGGAGCTTCCCGAAGAGGATATAACCGCCGAGAGCGCAAGGCTCACCGTAAAGGGCGAGGGCGAATACAGCCGCAAGCACGTCAGCGTTGACGCCGCGCCCGGCAGCTCTGTCACCGTTTTCGAGACCTTTGAAAACGCAGCGAAGCTTGCAGTTGAGACGGAGCTCACAGCGCGCGAGGGTGCCTGCATCCGTCTCGTGCAGATTCAGAGCACGGGGAAAGAGTCCCTGCTCTATAACCGCGTAAGCGGCGAGTGCGCCAAAAACGGCAGGATAGAGCTGGTGCAGATACTTATCGGCGCGGGCGATGCCTACTGCGACAGCCACATTGAGCTCAGCGGCGAGGGCAGCGGCTTCAAGGCCGATATCGGCTACCTCGGCCAGCGCGAGCAGAAGCTTGACATGAACCTTGCCGTCGACCATTGGGGCAAGAGCACCGAGAGCGAGATAAACGCCGCGGGCGCGCTCAAGGACGCGGCACATAAGGTGTTCCGCGGGACGATAGATTTCAAGAACGGCTCGTCTGCCTCCGTCGGCAACGAGAAGGAGACCGTCCTCATGCTCGGTGACGACGTTGTGAACAAGACCGTGCCGCTCATCCTCTGCGCGGAGGAGAACGTCGTCGGCAACCACGGCGCGACCATCGGCGAGCTTGACGAGGACACGCTCTTCTACTTCGAGAGCCGCGGCATAGATAAGCAGACCGCCGAAAACATCCTTGCCCGCGCCGCGATAGAGCGCCTTGCGCGCCTGCTCGGCGACAGCGAGAGCGAGGAATATATAATGAACAGACTGAACGGAGAGCTGTAAAATGGAATACAATTATAAAAATGATTTCCCGCTGCTTGCGCACAGCGATATAGCGTACCTTGACAGCGCCGCCACCGCGCAGCGCCCCCAGTGCGTCATTGACGCCGAGCGCGACTTTTACTGTCTGCATAACGCAAACCCGCTCCGCGGTCTCTACCCCCTGAGCGTCGCCGCGACCGAAGTCTATGAGAACGCAAGAAACAGCGTCCGCGCTTTCATCGGCGCAAAGTCGAGCGAGGAAATAATCTTCACCCGCAACACGACCGAGAGCCTGAACCTCGTCGCCTACAGCTACGGCCTGACTAACATCACGGTCGGGGACGAGATACTTGTCTCCATCATGGAGCACCACAGCAATCTCCTCCCGTGGCAGATGGTCTGCCGCCAGACCGGCGCAACTCTCAAGTTTATGGAGTGCGAGCAGGACGGCAGCCTCGACCTCAACAAGGTCGAGGAGCTTATCACGGACAAGACCAAGATCGTCGCCATTATGCAGGTGTCGAACGTCCTCGGACGCGAGTACCCCGTCAAAGAGATCGCCGCCATGGCGCATAAAAAAGGCGCGGTCTGCGTGGTCGATGGTGCGCAGAGCACCCCGCACATGCCTATTAACGTGCAGGATATCGACGCGGACTTCTTCGCTTTCTCCGGACACAAGGTCTTCGGACCTATGGGCATCGGCGTTCTCTACGGCAAGAAGGCGCTGCTCAATAAGATGCCCCCGTTCATGAGCGGCGGCGAGATGATCGAGTCCGTCACCCGCGAGGGCGCGGTGTATGCCGAGCTTCCGCACAAGTTCGAGGCCGGTACGGTCAACGCCGCGGGCGCTGCCGGGCTTCAGGCCGCGATAGAGTATATTAATAAAGTAGGCTTTGACGTGATGCAGCGCCGCGAGGCGGAGCTTACCGCCAGCTGCCTTGCCGCGGTGAAGGCAATCCCGCATATAAACGTCCTCGGCTCTGATAAGCCCGAGGAGCACATCGGCATCGTGAACTTCACGGTCGACGGCGTACACCCGCATGACGTCAGCGAGATCCTCGCCTCCGACGGCGTGGACGTCCGCGCCGGTCACCACTGCGCGCAGCCGCTGCTGACCCACCTGGGGTACAGCTCCACCGTCCGCGCAAGTCTCGCGTTCTATAACGACTTCGGCGATATCGACCGTCTGGCCGCGAGCCTGTCGACACTGAGGGAGCGTATGGGCTATGGAAAATAGAAGCTTTTATAACGAGATACTCACCGAGCATAACATCCACCCTGAGTTTAAGCATGACCTGCCCGATGCGGACATCGTGCTCGAGGGCGTGAACCCGAGCTGCGGTGACGATATTTATCTCAAGCTCAAGATGGACGGGGACACGATCGTTGACGGCGCGTTCGTCGGCGACGGCTGCGCCATCTCGCAGGCCTCGGCGGACATTATGCTCGGCATGATAGTCGGTAAAAAGAAGGACGAAGCCCTTAAGATGGGCGAGACCTTCATGCGCATGATAAAGGGCGAGGCCACCGATGAGGAGATCGAGAGCCTTGAAGAGGCTTCGGCGCTCAAGGATATCTCGCACATGCCCGCGCGCGTGAAGTGCGCCGTCCTCGGCTGGCGTACTCTCAAGGAAGCCGTCGGCGAACACGAGGAATAAAAGACATAAATAAATGAAGCTCCGCACACGATGGTGCGGAGTTTCATTCATTTTGCATCACCAGAATTTTTTCTTCCTGCATATCCACAGGCTGAGCGCCACTACTATAACGCTCACCGCGATGATGACCGGGTAGCCGTACTTCCAGTTCAGCTCCGGCATGCCCGTGAAGTTCATACCGTACCAGCCCGCCAGCAGTGACAGCGGGAGAAACACGGTCGTCACGATCGTGAGTATCTGCATGATGCGGTTCTGCTTTGTGTCGATCTCGGACTGGAACAGATTCTGCACCTGCGAGCAGTATTCGCGCAGCAGCTGCGATTCCTCGCGCAGCCGTATCACGCGGTCGGCGAACATACGGAAGAGCATCTGCTCCCGCTCGGAGAAGATACCGAGCTCGTTTTCGCGCAGCGTGAAAGCAACGTCGTCAAGCTGCGTATAGTAGCGGAACCATGTCATCGTCTCCTTGCGCAGCTCGGCCATCGGCGCGTTGAAGTTCTCAAGCTCCCCAGCGAGCACGCGCTCTTCAAGCTCTTCAATCCTATCCTCTATCTCCTCAAGGTGGTGCAAATCCTTCGCCATTAGCTGCTCCAGAAAGGCATATACAAAGCGGCCTATGCTGCCGTCCGTCCAGCGCTTTTCCTTGGCAATGTGCCGCAGGTGCGACAGCAGCGCGCCCGTGTCGTCGACGAGCACCACGCGGTTATTCGTTATCAGGTACCCGCAGGCAAGAGCACTGCCGCCCTTCCACGCCTGAGGTATGAGCAGCGTCCCGGAGACGCAGTCGCGCCGCAGCTCGGCCTTGCATACGCGCACATCCCGCGCCGCCGGCGTGTGGTGCAGGACGGACTCAAGCCCCGATAACGCAGGCTTGCGCTCCAGCTCCGCGGATGAGAGCAGCACCGCCGCGCACTCCCCGGCAGCGGGCTCACGCTCGGTCGGCTGAAGCGTCTGCTCTATTCTGAACCAGTACATGTTACCACCTCTGATAAGACTGTCTTGTAACTGCATTTTACCACATCCCTGTAAAATCGCAAGGGTGGGACCGTATGCCGGGGGAGCGGAAATATGAAAAAATATTTTTAGATTTGCCTTACAAAAATTCTTGACTAAATTTGTGAATTATGCTAATATCATGAATTGCATGGGCGGAACTGCGCCCGTACGCAAAATGTCCCGAAAGCTCCGCGCCGCAAGGACATTTGTGCGCCGCGCACGGCCTGTGACGATTGAAGAAAGGAGAAAACAATGCCTACCTTTAACCAGCTGGTGAGAAAAGGCAGAGAAAAGGTCACCTACAAGTCCAACTCTCCTGCAATGCAGAAGGGTCTGAACACCCTCAAGAACAAGGAGACCGATCTTAGCGCTCCTCAGAAGAGAGGCGTCTGCACCGCAGTTCGTACCTCCACTCCTAAGAAGCCTAACTCCGCTCTGCGTAAGATCGCCCGTGTCCGTCTGACCAACGGCTACGAAGTTACTGCGTACATCCCCGGTATCGGCCATAACCTTCAGGAGCACTCCGTGGTTATGATCCGCGGCGGCCGTGTTAAGGACCTTCCTGGTGTCCGTTACCACATCATCCGCGGTACCCTCGACGCTCAGGGTGTCAACGGTCGTATGCAGGCCCGTTCCAAGTACGGCGCAAAGAAGCCCAAGGCTGCAAAGAAGAAGTAATTCCAACTTCAGCGGCAAATCTGCCCTGTCGTTTATCTATATAGTGTGGATAGACCTCGGGGCGCAACGGACGTACAGACGTTCGAGTACCTGTGATTCCATTTTTTAATGAAGGAGGGAAGCAACGTGCCCAGAAGAGGTAATGTTCCCAAAAGAGAAATCTTGCCCGATCCTATGTATAACAGCGTTCTGGTGACCAAGCTCATCAATGGCGTTATGCTCGACGGCAAGAAGGGTGTTGCTCAGAAGGTCGTTTACGATGCTTTCGATATCATCAAGGATAAGACCGGTAAGGAGCCCCTTGATGCATTTACCGAAGCTATGAACAACATCATGCCCGCTCTGGAGGTCAAGGCCCGTCGTGTCGGTGGCGCAACCTATCAGGTTCCTATCGAAGTCAGACCCGCCCGCCGTCAGACGCTGGCTCTGCGCTGGCTCGTGGACTACAGCCGCAAGCGCAGTGAGAAGACCATGAAGGAACGCCTTGCAGGCGAGATCATGGACGCGTGCAACAATCTCGGCGCATCCGTCAAGAAGCGCGAGGATATGCACAAGAACGCAGAAGCCAACAAGGCTTTCGCACATTTCAGATGGTAATCCTTTCAGGAGAGTTTCATGCCCAGACAGTATTCACTTGAGAAAACGAGAAATATCGGTATCATGGCTCACATTGACGCCGGAAAGACTACGACGACTGAGCGTATTCTTTTCTACACCGGCGTGAATTACAAGCTTGGTGAGACTCATGAAGGCACCGCCACCATGGACTGGATGGAGCAGGAGCAGGAGCGCGGCATTACGATAACATCCGCTGCCACCACCTGCCACTGGCGGGACACCCGCATCAACATCATCGACACTCCGGGTCATGTGGACTTTACCGCCGAGGTCGAGCGCTCCCTGCGAGTGCTGGACGGCTGCGTTACGGTCCTCTGCGCCAAGGGTGGTGTCGAGCCGCAGTCCGAAACAGTTTGGAGACAGGCTGACCATTACAATGTCCCCCGCATGATATACGTAAATAAAATGGATATCATGGGTGCGGACTTCTATCATGTGCTTGACATGGTGCATGACAGGCTCAAATGCAATGCCGTTCCGATCCAGCTGCCTATCGGCAGTGAGGAGACCTTCAAAGGTATTATCGACCTCGTGGATATGAACGCAGACATTTATTACGACGATCTCGGCAAGGACATGCGTACCGAGGAGATCCCCGAGGATATGCGTGAACTTGCAGAGCAGTACCGTGATAATCTGCTCGAGGCAGTCTCCGACTTCGACGATGAGATCATGGAAATGTATCTCAACGGCGAGGAAGTCCCTGCGGAGAAGATCCGCAAGGCGATCAGAAGCGCCACCGTCGCGGTGAAGATGGTTCCCGTGACCTGCGGCACTTCCTATAAAAATAAAGGCGTGCAGAAGCTGCTCGACGCGATCGTCGACTATATGCCCTCTCCGCTGGATGTGCCCGCTATCGAGGGCACCGTCCCGAAGACGGACGAGGTCGAGACTCGCGAAGCAAGCGACGACGCTCCGTTCTCCGCGTTGGCGTTCAAGATAATGACCGACCCCTACGTCGGCCGTCTGAGCTTCTTCCGTGTCTATTCCGGCACGATAGAGACCGGCAAGACTGTCATGAACTCCACCAAGGGTGTGCGTGAGCGCCTTGGCCGCATCCTGCTGATGCACGCGAACCACAGAGAAGATCTGACGCAGGTATATTCCGGCGACATCGCCGCCGCGGTCGGTCTTAAAAACACGACCACCGGCGACACGCTCTGTGATGAAAAGCACCAGATAATCCTTGAGTCCATGGAATTCCCCGACCCCGTTATCCGCGTGGCTATCGAGCCCAAGACGAAAGCAGGTCAGGAGAAGATGGCGATCGCCCTTCAGAAGCTGGCAGACGAAGACCCCACCTTTAAGACCTATACGGACGAAGAGACGGGTCAGACTATCATTGCCGGTATGGGCGAGCTGCATCTGGAGATCATTGTGGACAGGCTTCTGAGGGAGTTCAAGGTCGAGGCCAACGTTGGCAAGCCTCAGGTCTCTTACAAGGAGACCGTGAGAAAGGCCGCAACGGTCGACACCCGCTATGTCCGTCAGACCGGCGGTAAGGGACAGTTCGCGCACGTCAAGCTTATGATCGAGCCCAATGAGTCCGGCAAGGGCTATGAGTTCGTGAACAAGGTCACGGGCGGCGCTATCCCGAAGGAATACATCCCCTGTGTCGATCAGGGTATCCAGGGAGCTATGCTCTCCGGCGTACTCGCGGGGTACCAGGTCGTCGATGTAAAAGCCACTCTGCTGGACGGTTCTTTCCACGAGGTCGACTCTTCCGAGCTGGCCTTCAAGATCTGCGGAAGCATGGCATTCAAGGAAGCATGCCAGAAAGCCGATCCCGTGCTGCTTGAGCCTATAATGAAGGTGGTTGTCACCGCGCCTGATGAATACATGGGCGACGTTATGGGCGATGTCAACGCGAGACGCGGTCAGATCGTCGGCTCCGATATCAGAAACGGCACTGCGGTCATCGAGGCCAATGTCCCGCTTTCCACGATGTTCGGCTATGCCACCGATCTTCGCAGCAAAACTCAGGGCAGAGCTACCTACAGCATGGAGCCGAGCCACTTTGTCGAGCTGCCCAAGAATTTACAGGAATCCCTCGTAAGTGCCCGGACTGGTTTCGGGTTTGGCAAGTAATATTTTCATTCTATTTTAGGAGGATTTTACAATGGCAAAACAGGTTTTTAACAGAAACAAGCCCCATTGCAACATCGGCACCATCGGCCACATCGACCACGGCAAGACCACTCTGACCGCTGCCATCACCAAGTATCTGGCAATGCTCGGCGGCGCTGAGTACACCGACTACTCTTCCATCGACAAGGCTCCCGAAGAGAGAGAGCGTGGTATCACCATCAACACCGCTCACGTCGAGTACGAGACCTATGACCGTCAGGGTCACAACTACAAGACCGGCGAAGACGGCGAGATCAAGGGCCGTCACTACGCCCACGTCGACTGCCCGGGCCACGCCGACTATATCAAGAACATGATCACCGGTGCTGCTCAGATGGACGGCGCTATCCTCGTTGTTGCTGGTACTGATGGTCCTATGGCTCAGACCAAGGAGCACATCCTTCTGGCTCGTCAGGTAGGCGTTCCTGCAATCGTTGTATTCATCAACAAGTGCGACGACGTTGATGATCCTGAGCTGCTCGACCTCGTAGAGATGGATATCCGTGACGTTCTGACTCAGAACGACTTCCCCGGCGATGAGGTTCCCGTTATCCGTGGTTCCGCTAAGGTTGCTCTGGATTGCACTTCTACTGATCCGAACGCTCCCGAGTATGCTTGCATCAAGGAGCTCATGGACGCTGTTGACGAGTACATTCCTGCTCCTGAGCGTGATGAGAACAAGCCGTTCCTGATGCCTGTTGAGGATACTATGACCATCACTGGCCGTGGTACCGTTGCAACTGGTAGAGTTGAGCGTGGCGTTGTTAAGGTTAACGATACCGTTGAGATCACCGGTCTGACTGAGGAGCCCAAGTCCACTGTTGTTACTGGTCTTGAGATGTTCAGAAAGACCCTGGACGAGGCAGTTGCTGGTTATAACATCGGCGCTCTGCTCCGTGGTATCAACCGTACCGATATCGAGCGTGGTCAGGTTCTCTGCAAGCCCGGTTCCATCCACCCGCACACCAAGTTCACTGGTCAGGTTTACGTTCTTAAGAAGGAAGAGGGCGGCCGTCACACTCCGTTCGTTTCCAACTACCGTCCGCAGTTCTTCTTCAGAACTACCGATGTTACCGGCGTAATCACCCTGCCTGCTGACAAGGAAATGTGCATGCCTGGCGATAACGTAGTTATGGACGTTGAGCTCATCACTCCTATCGCAATCGAAGAGGGTCTGCGTTTCGCTATCCGTGAGGGTGGCAGAACCGTAGGTTCCGGCGTTGTTACCAAGATCAACGGCTAATTCCCGCTGAACTGGAAACACTCCACTTCAATAATAAGACCGCTTCCCGTAAGGGGAGCGGTTTTTGCGGTATGCGGTTATTTGTTCATCTTCGGATTTTCTGTTCTGCCTAGAATATAGTCAACTGAGACCTTGTAGAAGTCTGCAAGGCGTATCAATGTCTGGGTGGGGATATCACGCTGACCTGTTTCGTAGTGGCTATAGGCGCGCTGACTGCAAAATATCGCATTTGCTACCTGGGTTTGAGTTAATAATTCGCTTTCTCTGAGATATTTTAATCTATACATATAAACTCTCCTATAATATTTATAAAAATATTATAGGCTTAGAACGTTTTGTTCTATTGACAAATAGAGCATTTTGGACTATAATAATATAAAAGAAAAAGGAGGAGTAAAATATGCATAACAAGAGCCTTCAGTTCAAGTTAAATGTGATTTCAATAACGATTAATATTATTGCTATAGCAATGATGTTTACATTTCAGTATCGTTATTCTGTTGAGACAGTAGTATACAATGAGAATATATGGTTTGGAATGTTTAATTTAACGGGTGGCAATCTGGTTTCACTAATTCAGAATTCGCCAGACGTTGTTGATGAGAAGTTCTGGGGAAATTTCTATGGAATCAGTTGTATATTTGCTTTGATGATAATTTCATCATTGATATACTTTGCTCATCACCTATCAAATTACACCTTTGTGCACAAAGTTACAAGCAATAACAAATTTGTAATAGAGCATATGTATGTTAACATTGATGAATTCTATTACGAATATTCAATATTTCCGTTGTTAATTTTTGTGGTGTTCTCCTGGTTTGTATTTATATTTTCCACTAATGAACTGGCGCAGTATGTAATTATTTCAAATGCAGTGCCGTCTCCGACATTGATTATTACAACCGGGCTTCTCCTTGTGCAAATAGTAATTAATATAAGTTATCGAATTAAATAAAAACTCCCCCGGCGCAAACCGGGGGAGTAAACTATGTACTAATCAATTACAGCAGGCTCTTATAAAGCTCTGTGATCTCCTCAACGGAGGTATCGCGCGGGTTGCCGGGTCTGCAAGCGTCGTCGTAAGCGGACTGTGCGAGGAACGGAATATCCTCTGGCTTTACGATATCCTTGAGGTTTGCAGGTATTCCAACGTCATGGGACAGCTGCTTTACTGCGTCAACGGCTGCCTTTCTGTACTCTTCCTGGGACATCTTCTCGGTACCCTCAACGCCCATAGCCTTTGCGATATCGCGGTACTTCTCGCCGGTGCAGGGAGCGTTGTACTCCATAACTGTCGGCAGGATTATCGCGTTAGCAACGCCGTGGGGAGTATCATACAGCGCGCCAAGCGGGTGAGCCATGGAGTGAACGATACCAAGACCTACGTTAGAGAAGCCCATACCTGCAACGTACTGACCGAGCGCCATTCCCTCGCGTCCCTCGGGAGTGTTTGCAACTGCGCCGCGGAGTGATCTGGAGATGATCTCGATAGCCTTGAGGTGGAACATATCGGAAAGTTCCCATGCCGCCTTTGTGATGTAGCCTTCGATCGCGTGGGTCAGGGCGTCCATGCCGGTGGCTGCGGTCAGACCCTTGGGCATTGAAGCCATCATTTCAGGGTCAACGACTGCAACGACAGGAATGTCGTGCGGGTCAACGCAAACCATCTTGCGGTTCTTCTCAACATCTGTGATAACGTAGTTGATAGTAACCTCGGCAGCAGTACCAGCTGTGGTAGGAACTGCGATTATCGGCACTGCCGGCTTCTTTGTGGGAGCTACGCCCTCCAGGGAGCGTACATCAGCGAACTCAGGGTTGTTGATGATGATACCGATAGCCTTTGCGGTATCCATGGAAGAACCGCCGCCGATAGCTATAAGGTAATCAGCGCCGCTCTTCTTGAACGCTGCAACGCCGGACTGAACGTTTTCGATCGTGGGGTTCGGCTTGATATTATCGTAAACCTCGTAAGCAAGACCGTCTTTATCCAGAACGTCGAGTACCTTCTTGGTAACGCCGAACTTGATGAGGTCGGGGTCGGAGCATACGAATGCCTTCTTGAATGCTCTGTTCTTCGCTTCTACAGCGATGTTGGCGATTGCCCCTGCGCCATGATAAGATGTCTCGTTGAGTACAAATCTGTTCGCCATGATAAATTTTCCTTTCTCCGTGGAGATTCGTATATCTGAACAGCTTATGCTGTTTCAGCCTTATTTGAGGTTCTTGACCTCAACGCTTGCTTCGTCAACAAGTACCTTAAGGCTTTCAAGCACTTCAACGTTCTTCTGTATTTCAGAATTGCAGTTCTTGAGCTGCGCGTTGATGCCTGTGATGGCTTTCTTGATCTCGTTCAGGGTATTTTCTACCTCGTTAGCCTGCTTGGTGTTCTTGTCAGCGAGAGTACGTACTTCCTGCGCGATAACATTGAAGCCTGCACCTGCCGCGCCTGCGCGCTTAGCCTCGATGGAAGCGTTGAATCCGATAAGCGTGAGCTGTGTGGAGGCGTTCTCGATAGCCTTAACAATGCCGTCGGTGCTTTCGACCGCCTTAGTGGAGGAAGCGGCGGATTCCTTGATAGCTCCAAAAACATTTTCAAGATTCTGGATATTCGCGACTACATCGCCCATGCGGCTGTCGATCTCATCGAACTTCTGGTCAACTACCTTGACGGTATTTTCCTTGTTCTTCTGGTTTTCGATGGCGACAAGTCGCTCATATCCTACCTCGGACAGGGAGTTCGCCATCTGCCACAGCAGGTTCGCCGCAGCCTCTATCTGGCGCTTGGGGACGATCTTTACCTTTTTCAGGGCTGCTATGTATTCGTCCTGGTCGATCCCGAGTTCATCAGCGATCTTGCGGAACTTGGCCTCGTCTGGAGCCTCCGGCAGTACCTGACCGCCGATAAGGGAGCCGATGTGCTTGCCGTTTACGATGACCGGAGCCGCAAAGTCCATCAGACCGTTAGAGCAGTAGTATACGGAAGGCTTACCGGTGCGGCTTGCCTCCTCGCCGCCCTTGAGGTCGCAGCGGTTGCACTGCTCTGCACCTACGCGTGACTTACGGGTAAGCTTCATGCAGAAATCTGTGAAGTTGCTGCCTTCGGTGACAGGACCGTTTTCGTCGGTCGCAAGAGCAGCCATGCCTGTAGCTGCTGCAAATGCGTCCTGTAAGTTCTGAAGAGTACGTTTGTCAATGACGTCAAGTAACGTGATGTTCTCAATATCCATAGTGAGTTCTCCTTTTTATTTGATGAAAGCTGAAAAACAGTTCTCACTTTTTGTTTACCTATATTATACAATATCTCCACAAATAAATCAAGGGGTTTTCTGTAAAATCAAGCAAAGCCTATCTAATTTAAGATGAAAATTTTGTGAATGATTCACATATAACGAATAAGTGAAGCCATAAATCGGACAAGTGCGGCATATATATCTCATATAAGAAAGAAAAGGGTGATGACATGCGCAGAAAGAAAAACCGCTCCAGGCTGCTGCCA
>ERZ779840.562-NODE-562-length-42650-cov-5.824580_pt1 | contig 42650 bp, 40 predicted proteins | sample MGYA00511561_ERZ779840 | MGnify/ENA primary metagenome ERZ779840 (study PRJEB29588, sample SAMEA2162036) | human gut metagenome | biome: human gut; feature: human-associated habitat; material: faeces | place: Denmark | collected 2008/2010 ...
CGCCTGCCGTCGTCGGCCATCCGGTGCATATGACCGGCTGCGGCCGCACAGATGCAGGCGTTCACGCACGCGTCTACGTCGCCAATTTCCGCACCTCTGCCCGCATTCCATGTGACCGCATCCCGTATGCGCTCAACACGCACTTGCCGGAGGATATTGTCGTGACGGATGCGATGGAGGTGCATGAGGACTTCAATGCAATCGGCTCCTGCGTCAAAAAGGAATATACCTATCTGATCTATAATTCCGGCATCCGCGATCCGTTTTATGTCAATCGCGCGTGGTTTTATCCCAAGCATTTGAACGAGAAGATCATGCAGCGTGCGGCTGACTGCTTTATCGGCACGCACGACTTTGCCGCTGTTCGGTCGGTTGGTACAGATGTGAAATCCACTGTGAGAACGGTCTACGATTACAAGGTCGAACGCGACGGCGATTTGATTTCGCTGCGCGTCAGTGCCAATGGCTTTCTTTATAACATGGCCCGCGCCATGGCTGGTACCTGCGTCTATGCTGCGGAAGGAAAGTTCCCGCCGGAGGCTGTCGCGCAGATTCTCCTGAATGGTGATCGGACGGCAGCCGGTCCGACGGTTCCGCCCGGCGGGCTTTACATGACACAGCTTTGGTACGATGACGGAAGGGCGGTTTTCCATGTCGGATAATGTCTCGCAGCTGCATGCGCAGAAGCATCCGGGACTTGGGAAGCGGATCGCTGTATTTGCGCTCCTGCTTGTGCTTGTCACGGGCGGTGTAGCGGCTTATGTGTTTCGTGACCGGCTGAATCTGGACGCGCTGCAGCGTTATGTGCGCTATCTGAACGTCTCCGAGGACAGCAAAACGGGGCGCTTCGTCTACGACGAGAGCAACTCCAACCGCTATGCTGATCTGTCCGGCGGACTTTCTGTTGCCTCTGCAACGGGACTCAGCCTCTATGACAAGGACGGTGTGGAGACTGCATCCATTCAGGCGTCCATGTCCGCACCGGTCCTGAAAACCGGCGGCGAAATTGCGATGGCCTATGATACCGGCGGAAATACACTGGAGGCTGCCAGCCAGAAAAACGGCTCCGTTCTGCATATTTCCTCGCAGAAGCCGATTCTCGACGCAGATATTGCGTCTGACGGCAGCATCTGCTATTTATCCAGCGAATCCGGATACCGTTCCGTGCTTTATGTCTATAATAGCCAGCAGGCTTTGATCTACCGATGGCTCTCGTCGAGTCAGTATTTCATGCGCTGCACCGTCTCTTCCGGGGCAAAATACGCCGCTGCTGCCGCGCTAGGGCAGGAGGACGGCATGTTCCAGTCCTCTATCGTTCTCTTCAGGACAGATTCCGAGGAAATTCTCCGCACCATCCCCATCGGGAATGCCCTGATCTACGATCTGCATTTTCTGTCCGGAAATGCGCTCTGTGTCCTGTGCGAAGATGCGCTGTATTTTTACGATCTGGATGGTCAGTGCCTCGGAAGCTATGCCTTTGAGGATGCCTATCTCAAGGACTACACATTGGACGGCTCTGGATTTGTTACGCTTGTCATGAATCTCTATAAGGCCGGAAACCGCTATACCGTCCTGACTGTCGGGTACGACGGGACGGTACTGGGCACGCTCCCAACCAGCGAGCAGATCTTGGATATTTCTGCTTCCGGCCGGTATCTTGCGCTTCTGACAAGCGGATCTCTTGCTATTTATGATCAGAATCTGAAAGAATATGATGTTTCCGACAACACGACCGGTGCGTCCAGCGCTGTGATGCGCGAGGACGGCTCCGCAATTCTGCTGGCCAATGGCCATGGGGCACTGTATGTCCCGTAAATAATTTTCCAAAAAACGTTTACAATTCTGCAAAGATACGACGGCCTGACTGTGATATACTTTATAGCGTCGTTTGACAAGAGCGCACATGCCCGCCGGACGTTCCGGCACGCCTTTCGCGGCGTTATCGTCCTTGACGTACAGCCGGTATGCCTGCGTGCTCTTTTCAAGCGACGCTAAGGAAACGCGATAAGGAGAAGCCTTTTATGAAACCGACCCTGTGCTCAAGATGCAAAAAGAATCTTGCAGTCATTTTTATAACGAAGATCGACGGCGGAAAAACCGTCAACGAGGGCCTTTGCCTCAAATGCGCCAAGGAGATGGGCATCAAGCCTGTCGATGATATGATCGAGCGGATGGGACTCTCCGAGGATGACCTTGAGAACCTCAACGGTGAGATGACCGAGGCGATGAATGGACTGGAAGGCCTGCTCGGCCAGAGCCGCGACCCGGAGGAGGATGGCGAAGACGACGAAGCGGACAGCCAGACTGCCACGTTCCCCTTCCTCAATAAACTTTTCGGAGCCGCCGGTCAGGGGCAGGATAATACGCCTGCCGTCCCGGAGCCGGAAAAAACCGAGAGCCGCCAGTGCTCCGGTGACAAGCCGAACAGCAAGAACAAGAAGCATAAATTCCTTGACACCTACTGCCAGAATCTGACGCAGAAAGCGCGTGACGGCAAGCTTGACCGCATCATCGGCCGCGAAGAGGAGACGGAGCGTGTCATCCAGATTCTCAACCGCCGCCAGAAGAATAACCCCTGCCTCATCGGCGAACCAGGTGTCGGTAAGACTGCCATCGCTGAGGGCCTTGCACAGAAAATTGCCGACAAGGACGTCCCGTATAAGCTTCAGAACAAAGAGGTCTATCTCATGGATCTCACGGCCCTCGTCGCGGGCACGCAGTTCCGGGGGCAGTTTGAAAGCCGCATGAAGGGCCTCATTGAAGAGGTCAAAAAACTCGGCAATATTATTCTGGTCATTGACGAAGTGCATAATCTCGTCGGCGCAGGCGATGCAGAGGGATCCATGAACGCCGCCAATATCCTGAAGCCAGCGCTCTCACGAGGGGAAATCCAGGTCATCGGAGCAACGACTTTCAACGAGTACCGCAAACATATCGAAAAAGACGCTGCACTCGAACGCCGCTTTCAGCCCGTCACCGTCGCCGAGCCGACCATCGAGCAGTCCATCGCCATCATCCGCGGCATCAGCCATTATTATGAGACGTTCCACGGTGTCGTGATCTCGCCGGAGATTGCGCGCCAGGCCGTTCTGCTCTCCGAACGCTACATTACCGACCGTTTCCTGCCGGATAAGGCCATCGACCTGATCGATGAAGCATGCTCGGATGTGAACCTGAAAAATAAGAACATTGGCAGACTCGAAGCGCTTAAAAAGGAGCATGCCGATTACGATCTGGAACTTTCCATGCTCACGGAGAACGCCGAAAAGACGCAGGACGATTATGCCCGCATGGCGGAACTCCGCAGCCGGAATCTTCAACTGGACTCTGAGATTGCAGAACTGGAAAAGCTGCCAAAACCCGCGTTGACGATTGATAATCTGGCCCGCATCATTGAACTCTGGACAAAGATTCCCGCAAGCAAGATCCGTGCGCAGGAATACGAGCAGCTTTTGAACCTCGACGCAGAACTCAAAAAGCATATTGTTGGGCAGGACGAGGCGATTGCCGCCGTTGTGTCTGCTATCCGCCGCTCCCGCGTCGGCATTCAGGTCAAGAAGCATCCCGTTTCCTTCATCTTCGTCGGTTCGACCGGCGTTGGTAAGACGGAACTTGTCAAACGCCTTGCCAGCGAGATGTTTGAGTCGGTCGAGTCGCTCATCCGGCTTGATATGTCCGAATACATGGAAAAGCACAGCGTCTCGAAGATCATCGGATCGCCTCCTGGCTATGTCGGCTATGACGAGGCCGGACAGCTGACCGAAAAGATCCGCCGCCGTCCGTATTCCGTCATTCTGTTTGACGAACTAGAAAAGGCTCATCCGGACGTACTGAATATCCTGCTTCAGATCCTCGATGATGGCCGCATCACTGATGCACAGGGGCGAGTCGTCAATTTTGAAAACACCATCATCATCATGACTTCCAACGCAGGCTCCAGCCAGAAGGGCGGCAGCGTCGGCTTTGGCCGCAGCCTGACCGAGCAGTCGCAGGAAAAGGCCATGAAGGCGCTGAGTGAGTTCCTGCGGCCTGAGTTTATCAACCGCGTTGACGAGATCGTCTGCTTCAACCAGCTGAGCGAGGAGAACTTCCGCGGCATTGCAGATATTATGCTCTCGGAACTCAAGCAGTCGCTGGAGAGCCGCGGTATCGAATTCGCGTGGGACGAGAGCGTCAAGGATTATCTTGTCAAGAAATCCTATTCTGTGTCCTATGGTGCGCGCAATCTCCGCCGCGCCATCCAGACCGACCTTGAAGACCCCATCGCCGAACGTATCATCAAAAGCTATGTTGATCCGTTCAGTTCTATCAAAGCAACCTGCGAGGACGGGAAAATCAAACTGGAAACCGTATAATTCAAAATGCGCCTGACAGTCTTGTCAGGCGCATTTTCCGGTTGGTCACGTCTCCGGCGGTCGCTTTTTTCCGCCTTGCCGGAAAAGAAGCGGGAGAAAAGAGGCGCTGGTTACGGTACAACAGATTGTGAGCAGTTACGATTTAATATCTGCGGAAAAAACGCCTTGCGTTAAAAATGTGAAGAGTAGTACGAATTCGCCGGAGTTCCGTAGGGGCCGATGTAGGCATCGGCCCCTACGAAGCGCATAAGAGTAGCGTCGGAAATTCTGAACTGCTCCAAATTTCGCGGGAAAAGTCCAGAAAAACCGAAGAGGTTTTTCAGGTCGGTTCAAGGAGGGCCGGAGGGAAATCGAAATCCATCCGGGCTCGTTTTCTTTTGGAGAAGCAAAAGAAAATGCTGAAGGGCAGTCACAAACTTCTAATATGAGTGATTGCATCAGAAAAGTCCTTAAATCACCAACAAAAAAACACCCCCGCTTTTCAGCGGAGGCGCTTTTACGATCGGGTCTATAAGCCGGGTTCTGTCATCGACAGTCATCTATCTAGGCGCACCGTTGCCGGTGCGCTCCAGCCACCTTCTCGGAAGCAGCCGGGCAAGCCTTGCTTCCTCTGCGGTGTTGCTCCGGATAGAGTTTACAGCAATGGACGCTTTCGCACGCCATTGGGTGCGCTCTTACCGCACCTTTCCACCCTTGCTGGAGACAGCTTACACTGCCTCCAGCGGTTTATTTCTGTTGCACTTTTCCTCAGATCGCTCTGGGCGGGCGTTACCCGTTATCCTTGCCCTGCGGAGCCCGGACTTTCCTCATGCGCGGCCTTTCGGCGCTGCGCCCGCGACTGTCCGACCCGGTCGCGGAAGTATTGTACTTTATTTGCAGGAAAAAGTCAAATGGATTGCAATTTCTTTCCCGCGCGGATATAATACAGACAGGAAATGATAAAAGAGGCTTTTGGATATGAATCATCTTGTTGATCAGTATTTTGATTCCCTTACCGATAAAAGAGTCGCTGTGCTCGGCATTGGCGTGAGCAACCGGCCGCTTATCCGCATGCTCCTTGCGCGCGGCATCTGTGTTCTGGCCTGTGATAAAACGCCGCGCGAAAAACTTGACGCGGAGGTTCTGGAACTGGAGCAGGCAGGTGCTGTGCTTCACGTTGGGGAACATTATCTTGACGATGTGCAGGCCGATATTGTCTTCCGCACCCCCGGCATGCACCCAGATATCCCGGCGCTGCGCCAGCTGCGTGAAAGCGGTGCGGAGATTACCAGCGAGATGGAGGTATTTTTCGAGGTCTGCCCCTGCCATATCATCGCCGTGACCGGATCTGACGGCAAAACGACCACCACGACGTTGATTGCGAAAATTCTTGAGCATGCGGGGCATCGCGTCTGGATCGGCGGCAATATTGGCGCGCCGCTTCTGCCGCAGGCAGCGGACATGACGCCGACAGACATTGCTGTTGTCGAACTCAGTTCCTTCCAGCTTATGACGATGGAGCGCTCAGCCGATATTGCCGTTGTGACGAACGTGGCTCCGAACCATCTGGATGTGCATAAGGACATGGCAGAGTATGTGCAGGCCAAGAAAAACGTCTTTGCGCATCAGAGTGAAGCCGGAAAGGTTATTCTGAATTACGACAATGCTATTACGCGCGGTTTTGCAGCTGATGCAAACGGAACAGTGGAGTACTTCTCCCGGCAGACAAAGCCGGAAAACGGCGTATATCTGGAAGACGGCGTGATCTACAGAAATGGGAAGCGGATCATGGCCGCTGCGGATATCCGCATCCCGGGTGTCCACAATATCGAAAACTATATGGCCGCCGCCTGCGCTGTTGAGGGGCTTGCGACAGAAGAAGATATCGACGAGATTGCGCGCACATTCGCGGGAGTGGAGCACCGGATTGAGTTTGTCCGGGAACTGGACGGTGTGAAATATTATAACGATTCCATCGCCTCCAGCCCATCGCGCACGATCGCGGGCCTGCATTCATTCCATCAGAAGCTGGTTTTGATCGCAGGCGGATATGATAAAAAAATACCGTTTGATGTGCTGGGGCCGGAGATCTGTGCGCATGTGCGCCTTTTGATTCTCTGCGGCGCGACGGCGGAGAAGATCGAAGCGGCGGTCAAGTCTGCGCCGAACTATTTGAATGGGCAGCCCGAAATTCTGCATGCGCAGACGCTCGAAGAAGCGGTACGGTTGGCAAAGCAGTATACTGTCCCCGGGGATATCGTGACACTTTCCCCAGCTTGCGCCGCATTTGACCAGTTCAAGAATTTTATGGTGCGCGGGGAAACCTATAAAACGCTCGTGCAAGGGCTGTGAACAGGAGAAAACAGGTATGAAACTCAGCGAAAGGCTCCGCAAGGGGCTTGCAATCAAGGAGAAGATTGGGCGGTCCTACTGTGCTGCCGTGATCGTCGCCGCAGGCACATCCTCGCGCATGGGCGGTACGAATAAGATTCTGACGGTGCTGGAAAACCTGCCGGTCATCTGCCGGACGGTTGACGTGTTTGATAAGTGCGCCATGATCGACGAGATTATCGTTGTCACGCAGCAGGAACTGCTGGAAAAGGTCAGCCGGTATCTCAAAGCGTATGACAAAATGCGCATGGTCGTCGCGGGCGGCGAGACGCGGACAGATTCCGTCATGGCGGGACTTGCAGCTGTTTCTGACCGCACGCAGCTTGTTGCCGTCCACGACGGCGCACGGCCGCTCGTGACCGACGCAGTCATCTGCCGCGCTGTTTCCAAGGCAAAAAAGTTCGGTGCAGCAGCGCCCGCTGTGCGCGTCAAGGACACCATCAAAGTCTCGACAGATGGCGCAGTTGAGGAAACGCCCGACCGCAGCAAACTCTACGCCGTCCAAACCCCGCAGGTTTTCGACCGTGATCTGCTTGCCGCAGCGCTTCAGAATGCGAAAGAACAGGAAATTGCAATCACGGATGATTGCAGCGCTGTCGAAGCGCTCGGCGTGCCCGTGCAGCTGACCGACGGCGATGAAGAGAACCTGAAGATCACAACGCCGCTCGATCTGGAGCTGGCCGCGCTGATCCTGTGCCGGAGGGCAAACGCATGAGGATCGGCCACGGCTACGACGTTCACCGGCTGGTTTCCGGCCGCGCACTGATTCTCGGCGGCGTGACGATCCCGTATGAAAAGGGACTGGACGGTCATTCCGACGCGGATGTGCTTGTCCATGCCGTCATGGACGCGCTGCTCGGCGCGGCGGCCATGGGCGACATCGGCAAGCTTTTCCCGGATAACGACGACCGCTATCTCGGCGCGGACAGCATGGAGCTGCTGCGCGAGGTCAGCCGGAGACTGGCAGAGGCCGGATACCGCCTCGGCAATCTCGACGCGACCATCATCGCCCAGCGGCCAAAGCTTGCGCCGTATATTGCGCAGATGCGCCGGAATATTGCCGATGCGCTGCGCACCGATATCGGAAACATCAGCGTCAAGGCGACGACCGAAGAACGCCTCGGCTTTACCGGCTCCGGCGAAGGCATCGCCGCCCACGCTGTCTGCCTGATTGAATAAGCAAAAAAATTTACAGCGAATCCGTAAGCACCTACATATCTGTTTGTAGGGGCTGATGTAGGCATCGGCCCCTACAGAATGCTGTGCATATTTTCAACTGCCCATCGGGCGGAGCCCCGCCCCTGCCAACTGCTCCAATAAACAAGACCCGGTACGGAAGCACCGTACCGGGTCGCTTTACACAGCGCCCTTCCGCCTCTCCGGCAGCTGCGACAGAATGATCGCCGCGAACATGACCGCGCAGCCGAACAGTTCCCGTGCGGAGAGCGTTTGGTCGAGCAGCAGCCAGCCGAACAGGGCGGCAAAGACGGATTCCAGGCTCATGAGCAGAGACGCCAACGTTGGCTGCACGTCACGTTCGCCGATGATCTGAAACGTATATGCCACGCCGCCGGAGAAAACACCCGCATAGACAATGGGCCACCAGCACTGCAAAATGGAACCCCAGTCTGGCGCTTCAAACAGGAGCATACCGACCGCCGACAGCGCGGAGCAGACCAGGAACTGCACGCAGCTTAGCCGCACACCGTCCATATGCGGCACGACCGCGCCGACATAGCAGATATGAATTGCGAACAGTACCGCGCACCCAAGCGTCAGCAGATCGCCGCCTGAAACCGAAAAGCCGGAGCCGACACACAGCAGATACATCCCGCACACAGCAGCCAGTGCGCAGAGCCAGACCCGCAGTCCGGCACGCTTGCCTATGACCGCACCCAGAATGGGGACGAACACGATATAAAGTGCCGTTACAAAGCCGGATTTTCCGACCGTTGTATCAAGAAGGCCGAACTGCTGGAGCGTCGTCGCCGCGAACAGCAGCACGCCGCAGATCACGCCGGCCAGCAGCTGCTTTTTCTTATCAGACCCTGTGACCGGCCGGTTCTGTGACCAGCCCTTCCGGTCGAGCACGGCGATGACCGGCAGAAGCACAAGCCCCGCCAGAAAAAAACGTGTCGCGCCCATCGTAAATGGTCCAACGTACTGCATGCCCTCGCTCTGAGCGACGAACGCCGCGCCCCAGATCATGGCGCACAGGAGAAGCAGAATACTGCCTTTTGTCTGCTTTTGCATTGCCTTCGCCCCTTTATCGTAAAAAAGAATCCCAGCAATCATAGCATACCGCGCGGGCAAAGTCAAACAATCTTGCCGTGCGGCGGAAATTGTGGTATGATACACAAAAAGAGGAGGGCGGACGCATATGGAACCATTATTTCTGCCGGTGCTGCACAGCTTTGAGAACAATAATATTTTTACAGGCAGCTATGGAAAGCTCCGGTTCCGTGTCACGCCGAATATTGTGATGCTGACACAGAAGGAGGTCAACTTCGACGAGAGCAGCATGAAATGCGAATGCTGGCACGGCGAATACTGCTACGAAAAAAGTCAGATGGAGGATGAAAAAACCTTCCCCCTGAACGAAGCGGCCTACCACGAAATGTACGACTGGATTTCAGCACACATATAAAACAGACGCGCCCGGCGCGTGCGCCAAGGCGTATCTCAAAGCAGTTACTGTATACAAGCCTCTGGATTAAACGCAAAGGGGTTCATGATGAGGATTGAATTTGAAAACATTATCCTTCGGGATATGATAGAGTCCGACATTGAAGACTATGTACGCTGGTTCACCGTGGAGCGCGAATGGGAAAACTGGGATGCTCCTTGGGAAAAGGAAGATACTGACGAAGATAGCGAACGCAGAAGATGGACAGAATCCTACGAATCCAGAAAAGATCGTCCGGATGATGTCCGCCGTTACAGGCTTGAGATCGAATGGAACGGCAGGCATATCGGCTCGGTAAACGCCTATCACATTGACGAAAACTACGAATGGATCGGAGCAGCCGAGAGTGGACAGACGGTCCATCTGGCTGTCGGAATTTGTCTTTACGAACCCAATTTGTGGGGCAATGGGATCGGCACAAACGCTCTGCGTGCCTTTATAAATTACCAGTTAAAAATCGGCGCGGACGAGATTTACACGCAGACCTGGTCAGGCAACGTTCGTATGATTCGTTGTGCTGAAAAGCTTGGCTTTGTTGAATGCAATCGCAACGTAGGCACACGAGAGGTCAACGGGCAACAATATGATGGCCTGAGCTTTAGATTGAAGAAATAATATGTCTGAACCCGGTTACAAGTTGCAGGGGCCGATGTGGGCATCGGCCCCTGCAAACTGCTTTTTCGCATAGAACAAAAGCGGCCCCTGCATTTCACAGGGGCCGCTTCGATGTTATTCCGCTGTTTTTTCCGCAGCCGTCTTTGTTTCCGGCGCGGGCTCCGGCTGGCGGGGCTTGATCTCAGCCAGCGCCTGACGGAGCGCTTCGTTCTGCGTACGCAGCTCTTCAAGCTCAGCACGCATGGGTTCGAGCTGCTTCTTAACCTTACGGTCTGCAATGGCCTGATGGAGCTTGTAGTGGCTGTACACATTCAGTGCCGTGAGCGCGACGAATGCGCTGCCTGCGATCAGACCGACCTTTTTCATGTCCGACTTCCGAAGCACATGATGGGATCTGTTCTTTCCGCCGCGTGTGATCTCCACGATGGCAGGATCGCGCTCGGCAAGCTTCCGCGCTGCCAGCGCTGCGCAGCACTGTTTGACCTTGCAGTTCATATTCTGACCTCCTGTTTGCAAAAATCATCCATGTCTTTGCCTGTATTATAGCCAATTCCAAGGATTTTTGCAAGGGGACAGTCGGTATGATTTGCCCAAAACTTATACGGCTTCGCGTGCGGCCTTTTTGTTCTGCATGACCTGGAGCGCAATGATCCCGGCAACGATCACAAGACCGATTAAATCCGAAACAGTGCCCGGGATCAGCAGCGTCAGTCCGCCGATCACCGCGAGCACGCGCAGCGGCCAGTGCATGGGCCGGAGGATATAGCCCTCCAGACCGGCAGCAACTGCAAAAATGCCGAGAAGCGCTGTAATGACGATCTGAATGATTTGGAACACGCTCGTGACATTCTCAAACAGCATCTGCGGGTTATACGCGAAGATGAACGGGACGATGAAGGCTGCGATGGCGAGTTTGGTTGCATTGATGCCAGTCTTCATGGGGTTCGATTTCGCAATCGCGGAGCCTGCGTAGGCGGCCAGCGCGACAGGCGGCGTGATATCGGCGACGATGCCGAAGTAGAACACGAAGAAATGCGCGGCGACGAGCGGGTAGCCCATCTTGATCAGGATCGGCGCGCATGTGGAGGCCATAATGCAGTAGTTCGCGGTCGTGGGAACGCCCATGCCGAGGATGATGCAGCAGATCATGGTCAGAATTAGGCCGATAAACGTTGCATTGCCAGCCAGCTGCACAACGGCGTTGATGAGGATGGAGGCGAGGCCGGTGACGGTGATGCAGCCTGCGATGATACCAGCCATCGCGCAGGCAACTGCAACAGTAATGGCGCCCTTCGCGCCTGCCTCCAGAGAATCAAAGACGGATTTTGCGGAGTCCCCGGCCGCGCTGAACGCAGCCTTGCCGACGGTGCGGAGCGTGTGCGTCTGCGTGTCGCGCAGACGGAGCGTGAAAAAGTTGATAAGCCCGACCGCAATGGCCGCGAGGATGGAATACGCGGCGGAGTGCGACATTGTCTTTGCGCCGGAGGACACGAGCCAGACCAACAGTACCAGCGGCAAAATCAGATAGCAGTCACGAACCAGAAGCTGCCACTTGGGAAGCTGATCTCTCGGGATGCCGTTCAGACCGAGTTTTTTTGCCTCCAGATGCACAGAGATGAAGATGCCGGTGAAATACAAAATCGCAGGCAGAATCGCTTTGACCGCGACCTGCGCATACGGAATGCCGATATACTCTGCCATCAGGAATGCTGCTGCACCCATGATAGGCGGCATGATCTGGCCGCCGGTTGAGGCAGCAGCTTCAACTGCTCCTGCAAACTCCGGCTTATAACCGGTTTTTTTCATCATCGGGATGGTAAATGAGCCGGTCGTGACCGTGTTGCCGACCGAGGATCCGGACACCATGCCGCACAGCGCGGAAGAAATAACTGCAACCTTCGCCGGGCCGCCAGAAGACCAACCTGCAAGCCGGTTTGCGAATGAGATGAAAAAGTTCGCAATGCCGGTACGCTCCAAAAACGCGCCGAAGATGATAAACAGCACGATGTAGGTATAGCAGACGCTGACTGGCGTACCGATCACGCCGCTGGTCGTGTAAAACAGCTTGTAGATGATATTCTGCAGCGCCTTATAAAAGCTTGCACCGTAACTTAGCTGATTATAGAACGCATAAACAATCAGAAGACCTGCGACCACAAGAATGGGCAAACCCACACAGCGGCGGCAGAGTTCGACCAGAATCAGAATACCAATGCAGCCGATGGCCACATGAATGGGCTGGATGCGGGTTGCAAGCCGAATCATCGTCATGGCGTTGAGCGCAAAGTAGAAAAAACAGGCCGCGCCGATCACCATGAGAAAAATATCATACCACGGCAAATAGTTGGGCTTCACATGGTGCTTGCTGGCCGGGAAATTCAAAAAGCCCGCAAGAATGATAAAGCCCATGAACAGCGGCAGGCGGATCTCCGGCATGGCTGTGGAAAAAAGCGTCATGCAGATGCAGTACACGGCGAAGCACGCCATAAAGACCTTAATGACAATGGCGCGCCAGCCGGACCAGATGCGGGTGTTGGATTCACGGTCGTATTTGCGCATGACCTCGTCAACGTCGGCAGCGATATTCTGCTCTGTACCAGCGTTTGCGGTCGCGGGGGTTGTCTTGTCGGGATTTTTGGACAAGGTGCATCTCTCCTTTATCTTTTTTCTGTACGACAACTACGGCAGGGAGACCCTGCCGTAGCGCCGGTTATGCGTAAAGCACGCGTGAAACTTTACTTGGTGGGAACGTCAAAGCCCTTCTCGGCGAAGTACTTGGCAGCGCCCGGATGATAGGGGACGGAAGTGACGGAAGCGCCAAATTCGGTGCTGACCTCTGCGTACTTGGCGTGTGTGTCGATGAGGCTGGCGGCGTTATCGAAGATATCGGCGACCAGCTTGTAGATTGCATCCTCGGAAACGTCGTCGCGGGCGAGAACGACTGCGCTGACGGCGACGGTGATGGTGTCAGTGTCAAGACCGTAGACATCCTTGCCAATCGTGACCTTAGTGTAATACGGGGAAGAGGCAAGCAGCTGGTCAACGTGCTCGTCGTCCAGAGAAACGAGATAGACATCCTTGGTCGTTGCAAGATCGGTGATTGCCGTTGTCGGAGCGCCCGCAACGATGAAGGCCGCATCGATCTGGCCGTTTTTCAGAGAATCTGCACTGTCGCCGAAAGACTGATACGTCGGGTTGATGTCAGACTCCGTCAGGCCGTAAGCACTGAGCACGTCCATGGCGTTGAAATACACGCCGGAACCGGCCGCGCCGATGGAGACGTTTTTGCCCTTGAGATCGTCAACAGACTTGATCTCAGGATCGGTCGTGACGATCTGCACCTGCTCGGTGTAGAGCGCGGCGACCGTGGAGAAGCAGCTGACAGCGCCGGTGTCGGCAAACAGGTTCGTGCCGTCGTAGGCGTAGGCCATCACGTCGGACTGGCAGAAGGCCAGCTCCGCGTTGCCGTCTTCCAGCTCAAAAATATTCGACTGGGAGCCGTTGCCGACCAGACCGACAATGTCAACGCCCGCGTTGTTCGTCGCGTGCTGGGCAATGACAGAGCCGAAGGCATAATAGGTACCGGATTCGCCGCCAGTAACGAAGCGCAGCTTGGCACCGGAGGATGCTGCAGGCGTTTCAGCGTTGGAAGCAGGTGTATCGGATGCGTCAGAAGCCGTATCGGACGTCGTCCGCGTGGGAGCCGCGGGAGAAGCGGCACACGCGGCCATGCCCAGAACGAGGACAGCCGCGAGAAGCAATGCAAGAATCTTTTTCATATCTATTCCCTCCTGAATTGATTTGCTGTGTGAAAGTATAATACATCAAAGTGCATTTTTCAAGATGCAATTTGTCATTTCAAGAAAAAATTTTTTCAGGAAATTCGTATTTTCAACGGAAATCCTTCAAAAATTAGTATAAACCTAAAATATATGAACATTCAAGAAAGATTTGATTCATTTTAATGAAAGACAGCAAACTGGATTCCTGCATATTAAGGCGAAAAATCAGGCAGCCCACACGGGCTGCCTGATGCATGATAAATGATCTAATCTGAATTTTTATTCAGATATTCTTTCAAAAACAGAATGGCCTGCCGGTAGCCCTCGAAGCCGAGGCCCATATAAGTCTTTACGCAAGCCAGCCGCGCATAGGAGATCTGCCGGAAGTCCTCACGTTTCGTCACATCGGACAAGTGTACCTCGACTGCCGGAAGCGCAACGGCTTTCAATGCGTCTAAAATCGCAACGCTTGTGTGCGTATAGGCTGCCGGATTGATAACGATACCGTCAAACACGCCGTAAGCAGCTTGGATTTCGTCCACCAGTGTGCCCTCATGGTTGGACTGGAAGACTTTACAAGAGATGCCTTCTTCACGGCAGACTGATTCGCAGAATTGCACCAGCGCGGCGTAATTCTGCCGGCCGTAAATATCCGGTTCCCGCAGGCCGAGCAGATTAAGATTTGGCCCGTTCAAAATCAGCAGCTTCATCCAAGCACCTCCAGAATCTGATGCACAGCATCCTCTACCGTGCGGTCATTGTTAATCATAGCATCTGCAAATTTTTCATACAAAGGCTTCCTGCGCCGATAAATTTCTTCTGCGCCGAGCGCCTGCGAGACAGGTCTTCCGTCCAAGGGAAGCCGATCCAATTCGCGTGTCAGGCAGAAAATCGTCCCGTTCTGATGCAGCAGCGGGTAATTTTCCGGCCTTGTCACGCACCCGCCGCCCGTGGCAATCACAAGCCCGGAGTGCTTGCCCAGTTCCGTCAGCACCGCCGTCTCCCTCTGACGGAAGCCTTCCTCGCCCTCAAGCCGGAAAATCTCTGGAATGGGGATCCCGGCCTTCTGCTCGAGTACGGTGTCTGCGTCTAGGAATGTGCGGCCCAGCTGTGCAGCAAGTCTCGTGCCGATTGTCGTCTTGCCGCTGCCCGGCATGCCGATGAGAATCACATTCTGCATCTGCGCGGTCAGCGCTTTTGTGATTGCGCCGATACGTTCATCCGCAATCGGTTCACCCAGAAAATCCTCACAGCTTTTCTTGGCCTGTGCGACGAGCATCAAAAGTCCGTTCGCCCGCTTGAGGCCGAGCCGCTCGGCCTCAAGCAGAAATTTCGTCCGCGCAGGATTGTAGACCACATCCAGCGCGGCTTCCAGCTTCGGAAACCGGCTTAAATCAACAGGCGATACGCCGGTGTTCGGATACATGCCGACCGGCGTTGTATTGACGGCGATCTCCGTATCCGCGTGCCGGTCGAGATTCTCGTAACTGTTTGCCCCGTGACGCGAAATAACAACGACCTCCCGCGCGCCCATCTGCCGCAGGACATACTGTGCGGTCGCTGATGCGCCGCCGCTGCCGAAAATGAGCGCCTTTTTGCCGCGTATCTCCGCGCCGCTGGATTGTACCAGCATGGAAAATCCGTAAGCGTCGGTGTTGTCGCCCCAGAGTGTCCCGTCTGTCCTGCGGACAATGGTGTTGACCGCCCCGATGGCACGGGCTGTTTCGGAGAGTTCCGCACAATAGGGGATTATGTCTTTTTTATACGGAATGGTCACGTTCAGTCCGTCAAAGCATCCGGACTGCAAAAATGCGCTGAGCGCCTCCGGCTCTGTTTCAAACAAGTCGTAGGAATATCCCGCAAGCTGTCGGTGAATGGCAGGAGAGTAGCTGTGACCAAGTGTCCGGCCGAGCAGACCGCAGCGCAGCGTCTTAGAATTCATAGCCTGTCTCCTTTTTACGGCCCATCCACGCATCCAGCACGGCAATCGCTGCCGCAGCCTCTACGCACGGGACGGCCCGCGGTACGATACATGGGTCGTGTCGCCCATGGATGACGAGCGTTTCATTTTCCATCCGCGAAAGGCTGACGGAGGCCTGTGTCCGGGAAATGGACGGCGTCGGTTTGAATGCGGCACGGAACACAACCGGCATGCCGGTCGAAATGCCGCCCAAAATACCGCCACAGTTGTTCGTTTCCGTGACAATGTGCCCATTTTGCACGCGGAACGGATCGTTATTCTCGCTGCCGCGCAGCCGCGCGGCAGCAAAACCTGCGCCGAACTCCACGCCCTTGACCGCCGGAATGGCGAACACAGTACGCGCAATCAGGTTTTCCAGCCCACCAAACATCGGCTCGCCAATGCCTGCCGGAAGCCCGTCTATCACACATTCAATCACGCCGCCGACGGAATCTCCGTCCGCCTTCGCCTGCGCAATTTCTTCCTGCATGGTTGTAGCTGCGCCGTCAGAAACGGCTGGAAACGGCTTTCCCGCGACCGGCGCGTCAAACGGTGCGCTGTCGGTGACAGTTCCAATGGATAAGATGCGCGCGCGGATGCGGACACCCTCGTGTTCCAGCAGCTGCATGCAAATACCGCCGGCAATGCACATCGGCGCGGTCAGCCGACCGGAAAAATGTCCGCCGCCGCTTGCGTCCTGTGCACCGCCGAATTTGACCTGCGCAGTGTAGTCTGCATGGCCAGGGCGGGGAACATCCTTTAGATTTTCGTAATCGCCGGAGCGTGTGTTGGTGTTGCGGATGATGGCTGTGAGCGGCGCGCCGCAGGTTTTTCCGTTTTTCAGCCCACATAAAACTTCCGGGGCGTCAACCTCTCTGCGCGGCGTTGACCACGCATTCTGTCCGGGCGCACGGCGGCTTAAAAAAAACTGCAATTCATCCAGATTGATGGGAAATCCAGCTGGGAGTCCATCAATCGTAACGCCGATGGCGGGCGCGTGGGACTGCCCGAAGATGGAAACGGTCAGATTTCCGGTATACACGCTGCTCATACTGCATCCTCCTTCAAAGAAGCAAAGTCCTCCCAGAATGCGGGATAGGATTTTGCGACGCATTCGCTTCCAGACACCGTAACCAGGCCTTCGCAGCCGCAGGCGGCCATAGCCGCACTCATGGCGATGCGGTGGTCGCCACAAGCGTCCGCTGTTCCGCCGGAAAGGCGGTCGCGGCCTAAAATAACCAGACCGTCCGGCAATTCATGTACGCATCCGCCAAGCACGGAAAGGAGCGCTGCCGTCGTTTGCAAACGGTCGGATTCTTTCAGCCGCAGCCGCGCTGCATTTTCAATCTGCGTTTCCCCGCTGCAAAGCGCGGCAAGACAGGAGACAACTGGGATGAGATCCGGAACCGGCCCTGCGTCCAGCGTGATTCCATGCAGATTTCCGCGTCGCACGATAACGGCATGCTCAGAGATGGCTAACTTTGCGCCGAAACGTGTCAGAATTTCCGTAATAGCCCGGTCTGCCTGCAGCGATTCGGGATTCAGCCCCGTTACAGTCACGCCCGCCTCCGACAGCGCGCCCATGCACAGGAAAAACGCCGCGTTTGACCAGTCTCCCTCGACCGTCTGCACAGAAGGCGCCGCATAGCGCTGCTCACCGCCGATCTGCCAGACCGGCCCGTCCTTTTTTATAAGAATTCCCGCTTCCGTAAGCGCCTGCTCCGTCATGGCGACGTACCGCGCCGATTGGAGCGCGCCCGTGACCGTCAGCGTGCTGTTTCCGCTCAGAAGCGGCAGCGCAAACAAAAGCCCGGAAATAAACTGCGAGGAAACATTGCCGGGCAGGGAATAGTCTCCTGCGGTCAACTGCCCGTCCGTATGCAGGACAGACCCGTCCTGCTGCAGCTGCATGCCGTGCATCTCCAAAGCCTCCCACAGCGGGGACAGAGGACGTGCCGGGAGCCTCCCGTGCATCTGAATTTCTGCCCGAATGCCAAGTGCCCCAAGCACTGGAAGTAGAAACCGCAGTGTCGATCCGCTTTCGCCTACATCTAGCCGCGCCTGCGCTGGGCAAACGCTGACCGGTGAAACAAGAAGTCCGTCCGAAATTTTTTCGCATCGTGCGCCAAGCGCTTCCAGACACTGCATCGTCGCTTCAATATCCGCGCTGAAGCCGTCCAAAATCAAATGAGACGGCGATGCAGAGAGTGCTGCGCAGATCAGCATCCGGTGCGCCTGTGATTTGGAGGCGGGAATCCGAATCACACCTGTGCGCAAGCCGGGCAGTATCGTCCGCGTCATTGTGCACCTCCGGCCAGCAGCCAGTTTGAAATTTCGTCGGCCGGTGTTTTTCGGATTTCACAGTGTCCGACGGCTGTTGGAACGATCAGGCTGACCGATCCGCCGGAGGATTTTTTGTCGTGTAAAACTACGCCGAGCATCTGCTCTGCCGGATACGCACAATCGGTCGGAAGCCCGTACTGCCGCAGCAGGTCCAGCACCGTATCCCGCGTTTCGGTCGTGCAGAAGCCGAACTGCGCCGCTGCCCGCACGATCATCGCCATACCGATGGCGACGGCAGAGCCGTGGCTGACGGCAAAGCTGCTGCACGCCTCGATCCCATGGCCGAAGGTATGGCCGAGATTCAGAAGCTGCCGCTGGCCGCGGTCAAATTCATCCTGCGCGACGATATCGCGCTTCATCCGCACGCACGTTTCGATAATATGCTCCAGCTGCGCATGCGGCGGCGTGCAGTTCAATTCCTCGAAAAACGGTGCATTTCCAAGCACCGCGTATTTGATGACCTCCGCGCAGCCATCGTGGAAAATTTCGTCCGGCAGGGAATCCAGACAGTCCGGGTCGCAGAGCACGAGCCACGGCTGGTAAAACGTCCCGGCCAGATTTTTCCCGGCAGGCAGATCGATGGCCGTTTTGCCGCCGACGGAGGAATCGACCATGGCCAGCAGCGTCGTCGGGATCTGGATAAACCCGATCCCGCGCAGATAGGTAGAGGCCGCAAAGCCTGTCAGATCGCCTACTACGCCGCCGCCGAGCGCGACGACTGCGTCTGCCCTTGTCAGCCGGTTTTCACACAGCGCATTCAGAAGCGCCAGATACGTTTTCGCGCACTTGGAATTCTCTCCGTGCGGAAATACGAACCGGCATACGGAAAAACCGGATTCCGCGAGGCTTTTCTGTACTGTTTCGCCATACAAGGGCCATACGGAATCGTCCGAGACGAGCATGACCGTTCCCGCGTTCGTCACGCTGCGAACCAGTTCGCCGGCGCGGCGCAGCAGTCCGCGTTCAATCAAAATCTCATACTGCCGCGAGGCGGAGACAGAGACTGTCTTCATCGTCCATCGACCTCCTCCTTGCGCTTTTTTCCATCTTCCAACAGCTGCGTCAGCGCATCGGGGTCGTCTTCGGCAATCGCTGTCCGGTATTCCATCAGCCTGTCCATCAGGCAGTCCAGTTCATGGAGCATATTGTCGCGGTTTTCCAGGAACAGTTCCGACCACATCGGCGCGTTCAGCCACGCCACGCGGGTCATATCCTTGTAGCTTCCGGCAGAAAAGCCCTTGTGTGCCCTTGACGTCGGACTTTTGATATATGCGTTCGAGACGAGATGCGCCATCTGTGAGGTAAACGCGATCATTTCGTCATGCTTTTCAGCGGTCGTGACCGAGTAGCTGCCGAAGCCTGCCGGTCGCAGTAACTCCTGCACGCGGGAGAGCAGTTCAATGTTATCAAAAGCCGGCGGGACAATGACCATCGGTGCGTTGTGGTAAAGATTCGCACGCGCGTGGCCGAATCCGGAATACTGTGTGCCGGCCATCGGATGTCCGCCGAGATAGGTAAACCGGTACTGCTCCGCCAGCGGGAACGCCGCCGCGCAGACCACGCGCTTCGTGCCGCAGCAGTCGATCACGATGGGTTTCCTGCCGATATGCGGTGCAGCCTCGCGCAGATAGTCGATCGCGGCAAGCGGCCGGACGCACAAGAGTACCAAGTCGCACGAGCCGATCGTATCCATCGTAAGCGGTTCGTTCACCGCGTCTGCCAGCTGCGCAAAGGCAAGCATGCTTGCGTCTGTATCATAGCCATAGACGATCCATCCGGCAGCGTGATAGGCTTTTGCAAACGAGCCTCCGATCAGCCCCAGACCCACAATTCCGACCGTCATTTTGCCACCGCCTCGCGCACCGCGCGCACCTTGCGAGCAACCTCGGCAAACTGCTCACAGGTCAGAGACTGCGCACCGTCGCACAGCGCATGGATGGGGTCGTTGTGCACCTCGACGATCACGCCGTCAGCCCCGCAGGCGGCAGCAGCCAGCGTCATGGGCGGCACGAGTCGGTTGATGCCTGTGGAATGGCTGGGGTCAACGATGACCGGCAGATGCGACAGTTCATGCAGCATCGGGACGGCTGCCAGATCGAGCGTGTTTCTGGTGTAATCGTCAAACGTGCGGATGCCGCGCTCGCAGAGAATGACATTGTCGTTGCCGCTGGCCATGATATATTCCGCGCTCATCAGCAGCTCCTTGAGCGTGTTGGCAAGCCCGCGCTTGAGCAGAATCGGTTTCTTGACCGTGCCCATCTCTTTCAGAAGATCGTAATTCTGCATGTTGCGCGCGCCGATCTGAATGACATCAACATTCTCAAACAGCGGCAGATGCTTAATATTCATAAGTTCTGTCACGATAGGCAGGCCCGTTTCCTGCTTGGCAATCTCAAGCAGGCGGATGCCCTCGCCGTGCAGCCCTTGGAAGTCATACGGAGACGTGCGCGGCTTGAACGCGCCGCCGCGCAGCAGCTGCGCGCCCGCAGCCTTGACGGCCTTTGCAACGTATACGATCTGCTCCTCCGATTCGACCGAGCACGGCCCTGCGATCATCGCAAAATGCCCGCCGCCGAATTTTGCATCCCCGACCGAAACCACGGTATCATCTGGGTGGAACTTACGGTTGCAGCATTTGAACGGGTCGGAAACGCGCTTGACGGAATCGACGATATCCAGACTTTCCAGAAGGGACATATCAATCCGGCTTGTATCGCCAACCAGCCCCAGAACGGTCTGATACTCGCCGAGCGAGGGGTGCACATCGATTTGCTGGTTCCGCAGCCAGGTAATGAGTTGATTCCGCTTTTCGTCCGGGACGTTGTGCTTCAATACGACAATCATGGTTTTGACCTCCAGTACAATAAAAAATGCGGCACAGTCAATTCTGTGCCGCATGCAAATTACCAACTCTTCTGCGCATCACAAATTGACCTTACTATCTGGCGACAGTAAAGTAATAATAGGACGCGAAAACAGAAGTGAACATGAGAAGACTCTCCTTATGAAAATCTGTGACAATCATAGCACGCTGGACGCTGCTTGTCAACCGGGCGGACGCGAAAAATGGGGAATCAGAGCGCTTCCGCCTCCGCGAGCCATAAGCTGCCCGACGCGTCCGACGGCATACGCCAGTCGCCTCTGGGGCTGAGCGTCACGGAGCCGACCTTCGGCCCGTCCGGGATGCACGAGCGCTTGAACTGCTGCTGGAAGAACCGGCGGCAGAATATCTTCAGCCAATGCAGAATCACTGCGTCTGAATACTTACCGCCATACGCGTATTTCGCCATCCGGAACAACTTACGCGGACGGGAGCCGAAGCGCAGCAGGTGATATAGGAAAAAGTCATGCAGTTCATACGGGCCGACGAGATCCTCTGTCTTCTGCGCGATTTGCCCATTTTCATCCGCAGGCAGAAGTTCCGGCGAAACGGGCGTATCGAGAATATCCAGAAGAACCTCCCGTAGTGAGGGCGCGCTGCTTCCGGCCTCGTACTGCACGATGTACCGCACCAGCGTTTTGGGAACCGAGCAGTTGACCGCATACATGGACATGTGATCGCCGTTATACGTCGCCCAGCCGAGCGCAAGCTCGGAAAGATCGCCCGTGCCGATGACCAGCCCGCCGGACTGGTTTGCAATGTCCATCAGAACCTGCGTGCGCTCGCGTGCCTGGCAGTTTTCGTATGTGACATCATGCACGGATTCGTCGTGGCCGATGTCCGCAAAATGCTGCCGGACAGAGGCCGTGATATTGACCTCCTGTACGCTGACGCCGAGTTCTTCGCAAAGTTTGACCGCGTTGGATTTTGTCCGCTTCGTCGTGCCGAAGCACGGCATGGTGATGCACAGAATTTCTTTCCGGCTGCGCCCGGCCAGATCAAATGCGCGTACGCACACCAGCAGTGCCAGTGTGCTGTCCAATCCGCCGGAAATACCGAGCACGACCGTTTTCGCGTGCGTATGCTCCAGCCGCTTTTTGAGTCCCTGCGACTGGATGCGCAGAATCGCTTCCGCGCGGGCACGCAGCTGCTCGTCATACGGCGGAACGAACGGGTTGGGCGCGATGTGCCGCGTCAGCACAGTCTCGCGCGGTGGCTGGTCAAAGGGAACAACCTGAAGGCCGGGGACAGAGTCATAACTCGTCGTGCGGTGCCGCTCGTGCATGAGCCGCTGCACGTCGATCTCGGAGACTGTCAGGGAAGCACTCGCAAACGGCTCATTTTCTGCAAGAACCGTCCCATTTTCCGCAATCAGATGGTGCCGTGAGAAAACCATGTCCTGTGTGGATTCTGTCGGCGACGCGCTGCAATAGATATAGCCGCAGGCCAGCCGCGCCGACGTTGCGCCGACCAGCATCCGGCGGTAATCCGCCTTGCCGATCACCTCGTCGGAGGCAGAGAGGTTCAGAATGATCGCCGCACCGCCTGCACAGAGCCGGGTAGAAGGCGGGCAGGGGACCCAGAGATCCTCGCAGAGTTCCACGCCGAAGGTATAATCCTGCATGCCGGAGCAGCAGAACAAAAGGGCTGTTCCGAACGGCACGTTCTGGCCGCAGAGAGGGATTGTATAGGCCTTTCCTTCCAGCGTTTTCGCGGAGGAAAACTGCCGCAGTTCATAGAATTCACCGTAATTTGGCAGATGCGTCTTCGGCACGACGCCGAGCAGCTGTCCCGCGTGGATGACCGCTGCGCAGTTATAGAGTTTTCCGCCGAAGCGCAGCGGAAGCCCGACTGCCGTGACTGGGTAAAGGCCCTTCGACGCCTCCACAATCTGCGCCAGCGCAGGTTCGACCGCGCCGAGCAGGCAGTCAGAGAAAAACAGATCGCCGCAGGTGTAGCCCGTCAGGCAAAGTTCCGGCAGTGTCAGCAGATTCACGCCCGCCGCGTCCGCCTCACGCATCCGCGCAAGGATTTGCTCCGTATTGTACTGCACATCCGCGACCACGACATCGACTGTCCCTGCCGCAACTTTGATAAAACCATCTTTCATGGAACTGCTCTCCTGATATCGTATTTGGTTTGACACTATATACGATACACGGTTTTCTCAGATTTATCAAGAATAAAAACCGCAGTCGATCTACGCTTTCCAGACGTTTGCAACTGAAAAGCTGATGCGGATCCGGCCATTTGCTTCCGCAAACGTCACCATGTCAGCCAGCCGGAACAATTCGGATAGACGGTTCCGGATGCTGTCGTTCAGAATGCTGACGGGGAGCGAAAATTCCACATAGATGAGCGCGTTCTGCTCCCGCAGTTCCAGACTGTCTGCGTGCATCGGCGTCCGAAGCGTTTTGGCAATCGCCGCAGCATGTGCGCGAAGCTGATTATATATCGTGACCTTTTCGGGTACCTGTTCTGTTCCGCGGAACGCTTCATTTTTTGCGGCCATTACCGCAGCCATATCCTGAATATTCATCGACATTCGTATATCCTCCTTTGTTCGTTTGCCTTATTGGCTTGTTTTTTTATTCTGCTGCAAAATCAGATTTGTCCCGTACGGTTTTAAAATTGTTTAAAAATGCTTTCAAAGTAATTTAAGCGTGTTTTCTAAACTAGCAGTGTTCAGGCCGGAAGACACACTTCGTGAAAAAAGATGACAGGATTACAGGAGAGAATGAAACGGCAAGCATGAAAAACAAGTATCAAATGCTGGCGGGAAATACCGTGAAGCTGGGCCTTGGCACGTTCGGTTCCAAGCTTCTTGTGTTTCTCATGGTTCGGTTTTATACAGAATTTCTTTCACCTGCGGATTACGGCACAGCCGATCTTATTACGCAGACGGCACAGCGGCCGCTGGTGCGCACAGATTACATTTAGGGGCAAGACCCGTTATCTTGGCTCCTTTGAAAACAAAGCAGACGCAGTTGCTGCACGCCGAAACGCTGAGCAGATGTTCGATGTGTTTCTCACACAGTATTACGCTGCGCAGAACTGCACGACCTGACACCCTGTAAGTGCCTCATTTTTGCGGGAATATACGAAGGGACATGACGAGCCAAATCGGCGGTCATGTCTCTTTTCTTCCAATTTGCAAACGGATTAACATGCAAAGGAAAGAGGTTCGAGTTTTTTGTTCCTTTAGGCTGGCTTTAGGTGGACCTGTTATGCTGGGCACATAAAGGAGGAATGCCCACATGACAGAAGCTGTTCAATCCTGCTTTGCACGCTGCGAAAAAAAGTATATGCTTACGCGGTCACAGTGCGACGCGCTCATGGCACGCATTGACGCGCATCTGAAGGAGGATCGTTATCCGATCTATACGATTTGCAATATTTACTATGATACCGACGATTACCGCCTCATCCGTGCATCGCTTGAAAAGCCGGTCTATAAGGAAAAGCTGCGGGTGCGCAGCTATGGTGTACCGGGTGAAGCAGACAGCGTCTTTGTAGAACTGAAAAAGAAGTTCGACGGGGTGGTCTACAAGCGCCGCGTCACAGCGGAACTGCCGCTCGTCGAGCCGCTTTTGTCTGGGCTTTTGGACAACGACGCGTTCGGTCAAATCGGACGGGAGATCGAATGGTTCCAGCGCTGCAACCGGACCGTGCCGAAGGTCTTTATCGGCTACGACCGCGAGGCCTTCGCAGGACTCGATGACCCGGAACTTCGCGTGACGTTCGACACCAGACTCCACTGGCGTGAAACAAAACTTGATCTTTCTTACGGCGATCATGGGCGGTTTCTGCTGCCGGAGGATGCGGTTCTGATGGAGGTCAAGCTGCCCAGCGCTTGCCCACTGTGGCTGAGCCGTGCACTTTCAGATTTGTCCATTTATCCAACGTCGTTTTCTAAATACGGCGAATGTTACCGCACTTGTCTGCTTCACGCCATACAGCAGGCCCGAAAGGAGGCTGCGTTCTGTGCTTGATTCGGTCATTACAACTGAAATTACATTGAAAATTTTTTTGCTGTGTTCGGCAGCCTCTGTGCTGCTCGGCATTGCTGCGGCCTTTGTCATGACAAGAAACAGCTGCAGTTCACAGAGTTTCTGCATCACGATTGCGCTGCTGCCGCTGGCCGTTCAGATGGTCATCATGTTGGTGAACGGGAATCTTGGCGCAGGCGTCGCCGTTGCAGGTGCGTTCAGCCTGGTTCGGTTCCGTTCTGTGCCCGGAAGCGCGCAGGAGATCGCGGCAATCTTTTTTGCCATGACGCTGGGGCTGGCAACAGGCATGGGTTATCTCGGTCTGGCGGCGCTGTTCTTTTTCATCTTTGCAGCGTCCATGCTGCTGCTTTCTGCGCTGAAATTTGGAAAGGGCGATGAGGCGGAGCGTGTGTTGAAGATCACCATTCCGGAAAACCTCAACTATGAAGGCCTGTTCTCTGACGTGTTCAGCCAGTATCTGTCTTCCTGCTCGCTTGAGCAGATCAAAACCACCAACATGGGGACACTCTATGAACTGCAGTACCGCGTCGTATTTCGGCAGACACCGCCGCCTATGGCGTTTTTCGACGAACTGCGCTGCCGCAACGGAAATCTCAACATTTCCTGTTCGCGGATGTCAGAAAAAGAGATGCTCTGACGCTTGCGGTCTGCGGAAAACGCTTGTATAATCAAAATAAAAGGGAAGGTGCGGCAGTATGCGGCTGTTGCTTGCAGAGGATGAAGCGGATTTGGCTGAGGCGCTCGGTGTGTTTTTTGAGAAAAATCATTTTTCAGTCGATATTGTCCATGATGGACGCACGGCATGTGAATACGCTGAGTCAAGCGTCTATGACGTAATCATTCTCGACGTCATGATGCCGTATATGGACGGCTTTACGGCGCTGCGCCGGATGCGTGCAGATGGAAACAAAACCCCAATCATGATGCTGACGGCCAGAGGAGAGACGCGCGACCGCATTGAGGGATTCGATTCCGGCGCGGATGATTACCTCCCGAAGCCGTTCGACCCGGACGAACTGCTCGTCCGCGTTCGGGCGATGCTTCGCAGGAGCGATACTTACCGGCCTAGCATCCTGTCCTTCGGAGATCTGACACTTGACCCGGCAACGGGCGATCTTTCCTGCGGCAGCAGCCGCGTCCGTCTGAGCGGGCGGGAATTTCAGCTGATGGAGTTGCTTATGCGTTCGCCAGGAATGCTTTTTTCCGCTGAATATCTTATGGAAAAGGTCTGGGGATGGGACAGTGAGGCAGAGATCAATGTGATCTGGGTCAATATCTCGAACCTCCGGAAAAAAATCAGAGCCCTCGGTTCGCACACGCAGATCAGCGCCAGCAGGGGGCTGGGGTATCTATTGGAGGCCGGAGCATGATCCAGCGTCTGCGCAAACGGTTCATTCGTATTGCGATGCTTTCGGTTGCGCTGGTGCTTCTGGCGCTGACGCTAATCGTGAATATCGCCAATTTTGTATCCACGAACCGGGATATCAATGAAATGCTCGACCTCATTTATGAGGGGCCGGATCCCGGCACACCTGCAGAAAAGCCGCAAACCGGCCCGGAAACGGGGCGGCCTATGCTGCCGCAGGAGCCGCCGAAGGGGCCGTTCAATCAGGAAACGCCGTATTCTATGCGCTATTTTACCCTGACGCTTGATGCGGACGGGACGGTAGCGGACGGAGATTTCACGCACATTGCCTCCGTGACGCAGCAGAGCGCCATCGCGTATGCAGCTGCCGCGCTGCGTCACGGCAAGGGCTACGGCTTCTATTCCTCCAGCTGCAAATTCCTTGTGACTGCGCAGGAGAACGGGCAGTATCTTGCAATTTTCCTCGACTGCTATCAGCAGCTGCGCGCCGTGCGGATGCTGGCGGTCTGGTCAAGCGTTTCCTATGCGGTCTGCATCGCGCTCGTGTATGTGCTGGTGGTGCTGCTTTCACGTCGCGCCATTGACCCGGTTGTGCAAGCGTCCGAGCGGCAGAAGCAGTTCATCACGGACGCCGGACACGAACTCAAAACACCCATCACCGTGATCGGAACCAGCCTGAAAGTGCTGGAAATGGAGGTCGGAAAGCAGAAATGGATCGACAAGGCTCGTGTGCAGACCGAAAAGCTGCGTGAACTTGTGCAGGCACTCATCACGCTCTGTAAGTACGACGAACAGACAACGCTGCTGCATCCGCAGCCGTTCAATGTTGATGAAGCTGTTCGAGATACGGTTGAGTCGTTTGCAGAACTTGCGCAGGCCAAGGACTGTTCTCTGGATATTTCTTCGCTGCCGGAACTGATTTTCTGCGGTGACGAGGCGGCAGTACGGCAACTTGTGTCGATCCTGCTTGATAACGCTGTAAAATACGCGGTGCCGGATACCGTGATCCATGTTTCGCTGGAGCCGCTCCGGCGCGGTGTTCAGCTGGCAGTGGAAAACGACTATGTCCAGCCTATAGACGTGCCGCTTGATCGGCTGTTTGACCGCTTTTACCGCCCGGACGCCTCCCGCACCGCCGCGACCGGTGGCTTTGGAATCGGACTCTCCATCGCCAAGAGCATTGCCGAGGCGCATCACGGAACTATCTGTGCCAGCACGAAGGAGAATCGGATTACGTTTACAGCAGAATTGAAATAGTCACAGAGCAAAATCCGATGCGTTTGCATCGGATTTTGACGCTTTCTGGAAGATTAAACCTTGACGTTACAGAAATTTCTGGCTATACTATTAATTCAGAGATTAAGATCCGCTATAAAGGAGGCGCCGTTTATGCGGAAGATAAAAAAGCTGTCAACCGCGTTTTTTGTGCTTGTTTTATTTCTTACATTGTCTGCACCGGCGATGGCCGCTGCGGCGATTGATACGACACACCCTGTCAGCCTGACGATCAGCTACCAACAGGACAGAAAACCGATTCCCGGCGTGCCGTTTGCGCTTTACCGTGTGGCGGATGTCAACGCGTATGCAGAGTTTACGCTGAGCGGCGATTTCAAAAACTATCCCGTCAGACTAGACGGACTGGACAGTGCGGCATGGCGCGCACTTGCGGAAACACTGGTTGCCTATGTCCAGCGCGACCGGCTGACGCCCCTGGACAGCGGCGTGACCGACCGAAACGGAGAACTGACCTTCCCAACGAATGGAAAGACGCTCCTCCCTGGGCTGTATCTCGTGATCGGCCAGACATTCTCTGATGGAAGTTTCGTATATACAACAGAACCGTTTCTTATCTGTCTGCCGAATCTGGACGAGAAGACTGATACATGGCAGTATGATGTGACGGTTTCACCGAAGCACACGCGCACGCCTATCCCTGTGGTACCGCCCGATGATACGGATAAGCGCAAAGTTTTGAAGGTCTGGAACGATGCGGGACAGGAGCATGACCGTCCGGAAAAAATCACGGTCCAGCTGCTGAAAAACGGCGAAGTTTACGATACTGTGATCCTCAATGAACGCAACAGCTGGCGCTATATTTGGAATGACCTTCCGAAATATGACAAAAACGGGCTACCCATTGAATGGCGCGTTGTTGAACTGACACCGGAGGGATATACCGTCTCTATTACGCAGGAATCGGGAACCTTTGTTGTGACCAATACGCCGAAGCAGCCGTCCGTAACGCCGCCTACAGATCAGCCGAAGGGGCCGACGCTTCCGCAGACCGGCGAACTCTGGTGGCCCGTTCCCGTCCTTGCCGCTGCAGGTCTCCTGCTGATTGCGGCAGGTGCTGGAAAAAAACGAAAGGCATAACAAATTGCCGCACAGTTCAAATGAACCGTGCGGCAATTCTTCCTTCTTTGAGGATTTTTATGACGTCTTTCGGAGAAGGTATTCAGATTCTCTGTGGCAATTTACTGCAGGCCTTTACCGGATCTGACCTTATCGAACTCCGCCTCAATCTGCGTGTCAGGCTCTGCTGTGAACAGGGAGACGACGACGATCACAATCACACTGAAGACGAATGCAGGCAGAAGTTCATAGATTCCGAACAGACCGCCGATGGGTTTCAGGACAAGCTTCCAGAAGAAGACCATTACGCCGCCGGCAATCATACCGGCAACTGCACCCTGATAGGTTGTGCGTTTCCAGAACAGGCACAGGAGCATAAGCGGGCCGAAAGCCGCGCCAAAGCCTGCCCATGCAAACGACGTAATACCGAAGATTGTGGAGTTGGAATTCCACGCGATTGCCATAGCAACGATGGTGATGAGCACCAGTGTGATGCGTGAGCACCACATGACCTGCTTCTCTGTCGCATTCTTCTTGAACACGCCGCGATAGAGATTCTGACTGACGGCGCTGGCCGAGATCAGCAGATACGAGTCAGAGGAAGAAATCGCAGCAGCCAGCACGCCTGCGCAGGCAAAGCCTGCAAGGATCGGTGGTAAATAGGACGTTGCTGCGTCGATGAAAATATTCTCTGCGTCGTTGTTGGACAGATAATCAAGCCCCGCGACACTGCGGCCAACAACGCCAATAAACACGGCGGCGGCCATGGAAATCACGACCCAGATGATTGCCACGCGGCGGGAACGGCCCAATTCATGCTCGGAGCGGATACCCATGAACCGCAGAAGAACCTGCGGCATGCCGAAATAGCCAAGCCCCCATGCAAGGCAGGATGCGATGGACAGCGCACCATAGGGCTGGCTTGCGCCGAAGACATTGACTTCTGTAGTAGAGGGCGTTGCTGTGCGCACCATGGAGAAGAAGCCGTCAATGCTCTTTGCGTTCTCAATGACGGTGTTCAGGCCGCCGGCTGAGACGACGGACAGGACGAGAATGAGTACCAGCACCGTGACCATCACGACACCCTGCATGAAATCAGATGCGCTTTCGGCCAGATACCCGCCGAGGAAGGTGTAGACCAGAACGAACGCCGCAGCCACAATCATCATGCCGCCGTAAGAAAAGCCAAACAGGTTCGCAAACAGTTTGCCGCAGGTGGACAGGCACTGCGCGGCATAGACGCTGAAGAAAATGATGATAATGAGCGAGCAGATCGTCATGATGATCTTTTTCTTCTCATGGAAGCGGTTTGAGAAGAAATCCGGCAGCGTGAACGCGTTCACGGCGATGGAATACCGGCGCAGCCGTTTTGAGACGATCAGAAAGTTGAGATAGGTACCAATCGCAAGACCGATGCACGTCCAGCCTGCGTCAGCAAGGCCCGTCCAGTATGCAAGGCCGGGCAGACCCATCAGAAGGTAACCGGACATATCGGAGGCTTCGGCGCTGAATGCCGTGACCCACGGGCCAAGACTGCGCCCGCCAAGAAAATAGGACTCTGCGTTCTTATTCGCACGTCCGGCAAAATAAACGCCGATGCCGATAACCGCTGCCATATATAAAATCATGGCCAGCAGATGTTGTAAATTTGCTCCACTCATAAGTGCTTTCTCCTTTTCTTTTCCTTGACACATTACAAAATATCATGTATAATATCAAGTAATCTCATGACATGCGCGTATGATAGCACGTTAAAGTGGAAAAAGCAAGAGGTTTTTTAAATGGATACCAAGAAATATGAGGTTTTTGAAAAAACAGTGGAACTCTCCTCGCTGACGAAAGCTGCGCAGGAACTGGGACTCACGCAGTCCGGCGTCAGTCATATGCTTGCCTCCATGGAAGCGGAACTTCAGCTGCCGCTTCTGAAGCGCACCCGCACCGGTGCGCGGCTCACGCCGGAGGGAGAGCAGGTGATGCCATATATTCATGAAATCGTGCGGCAGGAAAGACTGCTGCGGCAAGCTGCAGCTGGCCTTCATACGCTCGTCACGGGCAAAATCCGCATCGGGACATTTACCAGCGTCGCCACACACTGGCTGCCCGCTATGATGATGCAGTTCCAAAAGGAGCATCCGCAGGTAGATTTCCAGCTTTTCAACGGAGATTATCACGATATCGACACATGGCTCGGGAATGGAAGCGTCGATCTTGCGTTTACAACGCTGCCTGCCCGCCCGGGCTGCCGGTGTACGCCGCTGTATGAAGATGCGTTGGCCGCTGTTCTGCCAAAGAATCACCCGCTGGCAGAACATCCGGTCTGCCGTGTCGAGGAACTGGCAAAGGAGCCGTTTATCTCGCTTCTGGAATCCTCCAACCACGATGTGCGCCGCGCGTTCAGCGCCGTCAGGGTCAAGCCGAACATCCGGTTCGAGACGAAGGATGACTATGCCGTCATTGCCATGGTTCGGCAAGGGCTTGGCGTGAGCATTATGCCGTCGCTGCTGCTGCGTGGAAATACTGACGGTGTGGAGATCCGCACTATTGATCCCCCAGCTAGCCGTACTATCGCCCTCGCCGCTGCGACAGATGCCCCGGCTGCTACCCGATTTGCGGAGTTTGCAGCCCGATGGGTCAAAGAGAACACATAAAAATCGGGGCCGCTGCAAACCGCAGCGGCCCTGAAAATTTATTTCCGGCTCAACCGGTTTTCCATATAGTTGTGTGCGGAAGTTTCAAATTCATCAACGAGAGGCGGAAGGTTTGCTTCGCCGTATTTGCGCTCGAGCGCGGTTTTGAGAATCAGGTCAGCCAGTTTCGGGTTTTTAGGAAGCAGACAGCCGTGGGAATAGGATGCAAAAACGTTTTTGTAGTGTGCACCTTCCGTTCCGTCCTCTCCGTTGTTGCCATAGCCTTCGAGTATTTTGCCGAGCGGCTTTACACCGGAACCGAGATACGTCTTGCCGGAGTGGTTTTCAAAGCCGACGATTTTGCAGTCTGCTTCTTCACAGGTGAACATATAATTGCCGATCATGCGCTGCTCGGAGCCGACGGTGTAAAGATCAAGCGCACCGGTAAAGTCACACTGTTTGCCGTCCCATGTTTTATAGTACTGGCCCAGCATCTGATATCCGCCGCAGATAGCGAGCACAGGGATGCCGTCTTCGATGGCGGCCTTAAGTTCGGTGGTCTTCTCGCCCTTGAGATCGTGCATCAGAATCTCCTGCTCAAAGTCTTGCCCGCCGCCGATAAAAATCAGGTCGCAGTCCTTTGCAATGAATTTCGTCCCGATAGGAACAGGGAAAACATTAGCCTGCATGCCGCGCCATTCCAGCCGCCGCTGCATACAAAGAACGTTTCCGCGGTCGCCGTAGAGATTCAGAACGTCGGGATATAAATGATAGATGTTCAGTTCCATAGCTTACTCCCAGAATTGCTTGTAGCCATACGTTTTGCTGATCGTGCTGCGCAGAGCCAGCATGGCCGTGTACGTCGGCATGACGAAGACCGGCAGCTTGTGCGCCGTCGCCTCTTCCATCAGCTTTCCGTAGTCCTTCTGCACATGCAGCTTCTCCTTCGGGAATCCGGCGTAGAGGAAGCGCAGTGCCATATCCTCTGCTCGCGTGCCGGACAGATAAGCCTCTGCAAGCGTATCGCCCATCTCGGTCAGGCGCTCAAAAGCCACGTCCCAGATCCAACTGACATCGCGGCCATCTTGCGTCCGGTCGTTGAGACATGCGGCAAAGACGAACGGCGCCCTGCGCTGCGTCAGGAAACGCAGCACCTGGTTGCAGCCTGCCGGATTTTTGATCAAAATCATGCGCACATCCGTGCCGTTGATCTCAAACTTCTCCATGCGCCCGAAACCACAGGCAAAGCGTGACAGCGACTGCGCCGCTCTTGAAAGATCCAGCCCCATGGCTTTAGCCGCCGCCATAGCCGCACAGGCATTATAGATATTGTATCCGCCCGGGAGATTGACTGTCGCGGGAATCTCTGTTTCGCCGTCGCGGAAGACAACCTCAGAGTGCTCCTCGTCGCTCAGAACAACCTTGCTGACGCAAATATCCGGCCTCGGACGGGCGTAGCCGCAGCGTGGGCAGCGATAACCGCCCAGATGGCCGTAGGTCACGAAGTCGTATTCGTATTCGCTCTTGCATTTGATGCAGTATGGCGCGTCGGAAAGTTCCGAAACCTGCGTTTCATAGAGCGGCGTGTTGATACCATAGAAAATAACGTGGTTTGGCACGTCGTTGTGAAGACTCGTAATGAGCGAATCGTCTGCATTCAGACACAAAACGGCGTTCGGGCTGTTCTGCGCGCCGATGCGCAGCTTTCCGAGCGTATGCGTGACCTCTCCGTAGCGGTCAAGCTGGTCGCGGAAGATGTTCGTGTATACGATCACCTTTGCATCAACGTACTTGCTGATGAATTTCAGCGCCGCTTCGTCCGCCTCGATGAGCGCATGCGAATATTTGCAGCGGCCTGTGAGCGTGGAGTGGACGGCGAATTCCGCCGTGACGCCGGACAGGAGGTTCGCGCCGGATTTGTTTGCAAAGTAAGAGATTCCAGCGTCCTGCCACGACTGCTCGATCATACGCGAGGTCGTGGTTTTTCCGTTGGTGCCCGTGACGATTACAGTCGTCACGTTCTTTGCAAGTTCACCCAGCAGGTTTGGGCAGAGTTTGAGCGCCACACGCCCGGGAAAATCCGTGCCGCCTCTGCCCAGCAAGCGGATCAGGGCCCGGCAGAGCTTGCAAGCAAGCACTGCGATCATTACTCGTAATTTCATGTCACACTTATATCATATTTTTTCGCAAAACTCAACTGGTTACGAAAGATTTACAAAATTGTACTTGTATTGGTTGTCATAATCTGATATAATGCTGTCGAATTGTTTTGAAAACACACCGTTCCAGTCAGAGAACGCGAAAAAGGAGTCTGTAAAACCATGCGAATGGGAAGAAAATTTCTGTGCCTGCTGCTGTGTGCCGTGCTGCTTCTGTCCATGAGCGCTGCTGCGCTTGGTGCGAACAACAAATACAGCAGCTGGTTCCAAACAAACTATGATGAGATCAACAAGCTTGGTCTGATGCCGGAGTCGTTTAATGGTCTTGACTTGACAAAGAACATCACACGCGGCGAGATGTGTGAACTGGCCGTTTATGCGTTTGAAAAGGCCACCGGCAACGACATCGATATGTCAAACGAAACCTTCAGCGGCTTTACGGATACGTCGGACCAAAACATCATTAAGGCGCATCTGTACGGCATTGTCAACGGCTATGAGGACGGCTCGTTCCGCCCAAATCAGCTTCTGACGCGGCAGGAGTTTTTCAAACTCATCGAGAACTTCTGCACGGCTGCGGCATTTTCTCCCAAGGCGACCGACGGTGCACTGAGCGGATTTGCTGATGCTGGTTCGATTTCTGCATGGGCAAAGGAAGCCGCGCAGATCTGCGTAAGCTATTCCTATGTACAGGGCACAAAGCTTGGAAATGGTACTTATCTGAACCCTAAGAGCAACGCCAGTCGGCAGGAAGCCATGACGATGTTCCTGCGCTGCTATAAGACCATCCAGTGGTTCTACGATGAAAACGTCAAGAGCGCGACGGTCGTTGTTGACCAGATCAATCTGAACGTCACCGTCACGAACATCAGCAAGACCATGTACGTCTGCCAGACGGGTTATATCAACGTCCGCGATTCCTGGACGACTGGCAGTACGAAGGTCGGCGAGTTGAGTTATAACGCTGCCGTCACCGTCACCGGTATTACGACCACGACCTCCGATGGCCACCAGTGGTATCGCATCAAGTATAACGGCATCACGGCCTACGTCCGTGCGGATTTGCTCTCGGACGAGAAGGACAGTACCGTCACACCGGGCAGCGGCTCCGGTTCCGGCAGCGGAGGAACCGTCTCCGGTTCCGGTAAGGCGAGTGAGATTGCGAATTTTGCCATGGGCTTCGTTGGCTACAGCTATGTCTGGGGCGGCTCGAGTCCGTCAACTGGCTTTGACTGCTCCGGCCTCATGTACTATGTCCTGACGCAGTACGGATACTCCATGAAGCGCGTTGCCAACGACCAGATGACGCAGGGTACTTATGTTTCCCGCAGCGACCTGCAGGTCGGCGACCTCGTCTTCTTCGGCTACAGTGGTTATGCGAACCACGTCGGCATGTATATCGGCGGCGGCAACTTCGTTCACGCTTCTACGCCGTCCACGGGCGTCCGCGTCAATTCACTTGACGAATCGTATTACAAGACCCGCTTCCTGTGCGGGCGGCGCATCATCTGACGATCAAATCATGACATACCGGCCCCCGGTCTGCTAAAAAAGCGCCGGGGGCTGCGCATATCAAAAGGAGAATGTATGGAGCGAAATGAATTGGTGCTTCTGCGCCTGTCTAATCAGTATCTGTTGCATGCGGGGGAGCGGATGAGAGTGCTTCGCGCCATGAACGGCTTTCAGGCGCAGTTCCTTTCCAACGCACTGCACGCCATGCGGCTGCGCTGCGCAGCGTATGACAATGCGCATGCGGCTGACGGCCTCGTGAAAGGCTGGACACTTCGCGGCACAATGCACATCTTTGCCGAAGCCGACCTTCCGCTGTTCCTGCACAGCGGCTGCCAGTATCGGAGCCGGGATTGGACGCTCCCATCCTTCTGGAACCAGCGCCCGGATTGGGCACTTACGCCGCAGCGGCAAGCATATTTTTCAGACCTGATTGTCGATGCGCTCGCACAGGGGCCGCTGACACGGGAGTCGCTGAAAGACCGCTGCCGCGCTGCCGGAATGACGCAGGCGGAGGAGGACAGTATGTTCCATCCCTGGGGCGGAGGGATACGCGAACTTTGCGAACGCGGATTCCTCTGCGGTATGGTCAGCGAGAAAAAGGCGTTCCGCCTCTGCCCTGCGTTTACGCCGATGGAGGAGCGGGATGCGCTGCTGGAGCAGACACGCCGGTATTTTACGAATTACGGCCCGGCCTCCATCCGGGACGCAGCCTATTATTTCGATACCTCGCAGGCGGAGATCAAAAAGCGGCTGGCCCGGCTTCCCGTGGAAGTAGCCGAATGCGAGGGACAGCGGCTTTTCAGCCTGCATTCCGGCAGAATGCCGGAGCAGGCGATTCCGGACTGCTTGCTGCTGGCAGGCTTCGACCCGCTGGTGCTGGGTTATGAGAAAAAGCAGAGTATATTTCTTCCGCAGGAGTATCTGCGCGGCATTTTCAGTCTGTCCGGCATCGTCATGCCGCCGGTGCTGCTGCACGGCAGCGCGGCGGGCCGCTGGAAGCGCAGCGGAAAGCGTCTGTTCGTCACGCAGTTCCGACCGTTTTCGCGGGAGGAACGCGGCTTTGTGGAGACAGCCGCGGCGCAGCTTTGGGGCGAACCCGTACAGCCTGTCTTTCAGGACGCATAATCGACCTTTTCAAACCGAAAAATCCATGCTATACTTTTCTTGTCCCTCATACGCTTGTATGGGGTGATCATATGAAAAAATGGGTAGAGATCATGATGCCGGTCATGCTGTTTGCGACCGTTCTGTATTTCTGCGTCTTCGCCGTTCTGACACATCGAAGCGCGCAGACGGCGGCCATGCAGTCCGGCAGCACGACCGTCGTGCTCGACGCAGGGCACGGCGGTGAGGACGGCGGCGCGACCGGCGTTTCCGGCACGTCGGAGGCGGCGCTGAATCTGGATATTTCGCTGCGCCTGCGCGACCTTCTGCGCCTGTGCGGCGTGCGGGTCAGCATGATCCGCGAGACTGATACGGCCGTCTATTCAGACGGCTGCCGCACGATCTCGGAGAAAAAGGTCTCGGACATCAAAAACCGGACCGAGACGGTGAACCAGACGGAAAACGCGCTGCTTCTGAGCGTGCACCAGAACTTCTTCACCGAGGGCAAGTACCACGGCGCACAGGTCTTTTACGCGAAAACGCCCGGCAGTCAGACACTGGCCGAGCAGCTGCAGGCCAATCTGGCCCTGGGACTCGAGCCGGGCAACCGCCGGCAGTGTAAAAAATCGGACGGCGTGTATCTCATGGAGCATATCGGCTGCACCGGCGTGCTGGTCGAATGCGGATTTTTATCCAATTACGAGGAAGAACAGCGGCTCTTGCAGCCGGAGTATCAGAAAAAGCTGGCCGCCGTGATCGCGGGAACGCTGTCCGTGTGGCTGTCAGAGGAGCATGCAAATGAAATCTAAATCCGTTTTTGTCTGCAAGCAGTGCGGCAATGAAACTCCGCGCTGGCAGGGCCAGTGCCCCGCCTGCGGGGCATGGAACTCCATTGTGGAGTTCGAGGATAAAAAAATGCCTGCCGCGAAAGCAGCAGGACGCTCCGGCATTGTGCGCGCCGTCCCGAAAAGACTCAAAGACGTGACGGGAGAGCAGGAAATTCGTTTCTCCACCGGCATGCAGGAACTTGACCGCGTGCTGGGCGGCGGCGGCGTGCGCGGGTCGCTGATTCTGGTGGGCGGTGCGCCCGGCATCGGCAAATCGACGCTGCTTTTGCAGATCTGCGCGTATCTAGGAAAAACGCTCCGCATCCTCTATGTCTCCGGCGAGGAATCGGAAAAGCAGATCAAAATGCGCGCCGATCGCCTGCAGGTCGCGTCGAATGAATTGTATATTCTCTCGGAGACGGATCTTTCCGAGATTTTGAGCGCCGTTGACGAGGTGCAGCCGGATATTCTCATTGCCGACTCCATCCAGACGCTCTACAGCCCGGAAAATACCTCTGCCCCTGGCAGCATTTCACAGGTCAAGGACTGCACCATGGCCCTCATGCAGCTGGCCAAGAGCAGCGGCGTGACCGTCTTCGTCGTCGGCCATGTCAATAAGGAGGGGGCGATCGCTGGCCCGAAGGTGCTCGAACACATGGTTGACTGTGAACTTTTTTTTGAGGGCGAGCACGCCAGCAGCTACCGCATTCTGCGCGCGGCTAAAAATCGCTTTGGCTCGACAAACGAGATCGGCGTGTTCGAGATGGAGGGCAGAGGACTGCTCGAGGTTCCGAACCCCTCGGAAATGCTGCTTGCCGGGCGGCCACTGAACGCACCCGGAACCTGCGTGGCTTGCGTGATGGAAGGCACGCGTCCGGTTCTTGCTGAAATTCAGGCGCTTGTCGCGCGGACGAACTTCAACGTGCCCCGCCGAACGGCGGACGGCTTTGATTTTAACCGGGCGAATCTGATGCTGGCAGTGCTTGAAAAGCGCGGCGGCATCAATCTCGGAATGTCGGATGCGTATGTAAACGTCATCGGCGGATTGCAGTTGGACGAGCCTGCTGCTGACCTTGCCCTCGTGCTTGCAGCCGCGTCTAGCTTCCGTGACAAGCCCATCGACCCGGCGACCGCGGCCATCGGCGAGGTCGGTCTGACAGGTGAGATTCGCGCCGTGACAGGATTGCAGCAGCGCCTGTCCGAGGCGTCCCGTACAGGCTTTAAGACCTGCATTATCCCGCGCCACGGTACCGGCAATCTTACAGCGCCCGACGGCATGGAACTGCTGCGTGTGCGCAACATCCGCGAAGCAATCGAACTGGTTCTGTCTTAAATCAGAAAAGGAGAATAGATATGGAAGTGCGTGAATTACTAAATGTGCTGCATATTGCTGAGCGCCTTAAAGACGAACTGCGCCACTGCGAGACAAGCAAGGGCCGACGTGAGAGCGTTGCCGAACACAGTTGGCGGCTTGCGCTGATGGCATTTTTTATGAAAGACGAGTTCCCGACGCTCAATATGGATAAGGTCATTAAAATGTGCCTGATCCACGATCTCGGCGAGTGCTTTACCGGCGATATCCCGACATTTATGAAGTCCGCAAGTGACGAAAAGAAGGAGGATACTGCGCTTTTTGACTGGGTTGCGTCGCTTCCGCTCCCTTATGATACGGAACTGGCTGCGCTCTATACCGAGATGAGTGCGCGACAGACGGGCGAAGCGAAACTTTATAAGGCGCTGGACAAGCTTGAGGCTGTCATCCAGCATAACGAGTCTGATATCCGATCGTGGGAGCCGCTGGAGTATGATCTCAACCGGACATACGCCTATGACGCTGTTGCGTTTTCTCCCTATCTGACGAAGCTGCGCGAGGCTGTCCGCGAGGATACGGAGGAAAAGATCAAAGCAGCGGAAAAATAAGCGATTTATTGCAAAAAGTATTTGACACGGAGAAAAATCTCTGCTATAATCCATAAGCCGCATTAAAGAGGTCAGAAGCTGCTTCGGCACACCTCAAGAGCGAGTCTACGAAAGAAAAGGTAGGTGCAAACGAATATGCAGGCTATTATCGTTACCGGCGGTAAGCAGTACAACGTCAAGGAGGGCGATGTGATCTACATCGAGAAACTCGCGGCGGAGGCTGAATCTACCGTTACCTTCGATCAGGTTCTGGCAGTTGTAGATGGTGCTGACTCCAAGTTCGGTACCCCCACAGTTGCAGGTGCTAAGGTTGAGGCTAAGGTTCTGAAGAATGGCAAGGGCAAGAAGATTCGCGTCTTCAAGTACCGTTCCAAGAAGGACTCCAAGTCCCTCCAGGGCCACAGACAGCCGTACACCAAGGTGCAGATCGAAAAGATCGCGCTGTAATTTATGACGCGCGTCGAATTTTTCGATCACGAGGGCAGAATCAGTGGATTCTGCTGTTCGGGCCACAGCGGCTATGCAGAGGCGGAGAGCGACATTGTGTGCGCAGCCGTTTCTACAGCTGTCAAGCTTACAGAGTGCACGATCAATGATGTACTCGGTGAGCATGCCAAATGCAAGGTCAACGAGGACGAGGCCCGAATCACCCTGACCCTTCCTGCAGCGTGTGAAAGTGAAGAGGCTGTACAGGCAGTTCTCTCCGGCATGATGCTGACATTGTGCTCTCTGCGGGATGACTATCCTGATTATATCGAAGTTTTGGAGGTGCAAAACGATGCTTAATATGAGTTTCCAGTTCTTCGCACATAAGAAAGGCGGCGGCTCCACCAAGAACGGCCGTGATTCTGAATCGAAGAGACTCGGCGCCAAGCGCGCGGACGGTCAGTTCGTTCTGGCGGGCAACATCCTCGTTCGTCAGAGAGGCACGCACATTCATCCGGGCAACAACGTCGGTATCGGCAAGGACGATACGCTGTTCGCTCTGATCGACGGCAAGGTCAAGTTCGAGCGTATGGGCAAGGATCGCAAGATGTGCTCTGTCTACGCAGAACAGTAATTTGTTGTAAAAACCCCGAACGAGTCCCGTTCGGGGTTTTTTCTTAGGGAGGTGCGGCATGACATACTATCACGCTTCTCCGGCAGGCGGCCTGCAAGTTCTCGAACTGAGAAAGTCCCCGTATTTTGACAAGCCCACGCAGGTCTGCCTGACGTCTCTGCGCGCCATGGCGCTGTTCTACCTCATTCGGAACTATGAATACGCATACGGCTATACCCGACAGGGGAAGCTGTATTTTGACGAGCCCTTTCCGGACGCGCTGAAAAAACTCTACGCCGGAAAATCCGGCTGGCTCTATACCTGCGAAGAAGGGAACTATGAAAAAACGGAAATTCCGAACGAGTTCGTTTCATCGCAGCCCGTCCGCGTTCTTGACGCGGAATATATCCCGGACGCCTATGAAGCGTTCCTGCACGAGCAGGAGGCGGGCAATATCCTGCTGCTGGATTACGCGCATTTCGCATCTGACCCGGAAAAATTTGCAAAGAAGCGCGCCTGGCTGGAAAAAGCCATCTCCGAAGAGATTCGGAAGAAAGCAATCTGGAAAGCCCCGGATTCCGACTGCGCGCGTTATTATCGGGAGAACTATCCGGAAATCTGGGAACATACGCTGGAGGAAGTGATCTTTCATGGAAAACCGGAGAATTGAAACACAGCGGCTGATCCTAAAGCCAATCACACTGGAAGACGCGTCGGCGGTCTTTGTCTGGGCCAGCGACCCGGAGGTAAATCGGTATATGCCCTATCCGCTGCATAAAAGCATCGAGGATACGCGCGCGTGGATCGCGTCAATCACACCGGATATGCTGGAATTCGGGTTTTACCGCAAGGACAACGGACAGCTGATCGGCACAGGCGGCGTGGGCAAAAACGAAGACGGCGTGCATATGCTGGGCTACAACCTCCGGCACGACGCATGGGGACAGGGGTATGCGACAGAGGCGGCGCAGGCGATGCTTGCGTGGGCGTATCACAGCCTCGGCGTGCGGGATTTCACACTGGCTCACGCAGTTTTAAATACGGCATCCGGAAACGTTGCACGCAAGTGCGGCTTTCAGCTGACACATTACGGACAATACAGCCGCCTTGACGGCAGTGAAACGTTTGATGCAGCGTTTTACGAACTTCATCTGAAAGGAGACGAAGCATATGTTTATTGACAAAGTCAGAATCTCGGTCAAAGCTGGCGCGGGCGGCAGCGGCGCGGTGGCCTTCCACCGGGAAAAATATGTTGCGGCAGGCGGGCCGGATGGCGGAGACGGCGGCAACGGCGGTTCGATTGTTCTGCACGTTGACGATAACCTGTCCACGCTGATGGATTTCCGCTATAAGCGTAAGTATAGTGCGCCGAACGGCGAAAACGGGCAGGGAAAGCGCTGCCGCGGAAAGAACGGCGAAAATCTGATCATCAAGGTGCCCAGAGGCACCGTCGTGCGCGATCTGGCCACGAATGAGATTATCAAGGATATGTCCGATTCCGATGATTTCGTCCTCTGCAAGGGCGGCAGAGGCGGCTGGGGCAACCAACACTTTGCCACGCCCACCCGTCAGGTGCCGCGCTTTGCCAAGGCGGGCCTCCCGGGCGAGGAGCACGACGTCATTCTGGAACTCAAGTTGCTGGCCGATGTCGGCCTTGTCGGCTTCCCGAATGTCGGAAAATCAACACTCTTGTCCGTTACGTCCAACGCGCACCCCAAAATTGCAAATTACCACTTTACCACACTCTATCCGAACCTCGGCGTGATCTACGTTGCCGACGGTGTTTCGTTTGTCATGGCCGATATCCCCGGCATTATTGAGGGTGCAGCTGACGGCGTTGGCCTTGGCCACGATTTCCTGCGCCATATCGACCGCTGCCGCTTGCTCGTCCACATTGTCGATGTCTCCGGCAGCGAGGAGCGTGATCCGGTCGATGATTTTGAAAAGATCAACGAAGAACTTCGTCAGTATTCGCCAGACCTCGCGGCCCGCCCCATGATTGTCGCAGCGAACAAGGCGGACCTTCTGTCCCCGGACAGTGACAATCTGGACAGGCTCAAAGCGCATGTCGAGGCGCAAGGCTATGAATTTTATGTGATCTCCGCTGCCACAACGCAGGGTACGCGTGAACTTATGAAGACTATCGCTGGCAAGCTGGCTGCGCTCCCACCCGTTACGATCTACGAGCCGGAGTACGTCAAGCCTCTGGCAGAGGCAGGCGATGCAGATGAGTTGCAGATCGAGCACTATGACGATTTGTGGGTCGTGTCCGGCAAGTGGCTCCAGAAGCTTCTGAACGATATCAACTTCGACGATTATGAGTCCCGCATGTACTTCGACCGCCAACTCCGCAAAAGCGGCCTGTTCGACCGTCTGGAAGAGCAGGGGATTGAAGATGGAGATACCGTCAGTATCTACGATTTTGAATTTGACTACACGAAATAAACGAACAAAAACCCGCAGCCATTTGCTGCCCCCCTGACAGGGGTAACAACGGCGGTGGGGGATACCCGGCTGGTGTTTCAGGCACCAGCCGGGTTTTCCATTGGCGTATAGCTGGGAATGATTCATACTAAAATCTAATTAAAACAATTTATTATCCAACTACGCCGTGTAATGCTCTTTATCGTATCAGAGGTCAAGGTGCAAATGGTATCGCAAAGCCGATCTACTACCTTCTCCAAAGTAGCAAACACTTCATTGCGGAAGCCCGTGATTCAAAGTTCTTTCCATATCTGCTCG
>ERZ779840.568-NODE-568-length-42289-cov-3.646541_pt1 | contig 42289 bp, 45 predicted proteins | sample MGYA00511561_ERZ779840 | MGnify/ENA primary metagenome ERZ779840 (study PRJEB29588, sample SAMEA2162036) | human gut metagenome | biome: human gut; feature: human-associated habitat; material: faeces | place: Denmark | collected 2008/2010 ...
CCGCCGATCAGCTGGACGCCGTGGTGGCCAAGATGGTGACTGACAAGAAGATCTCTGTGGACTACGCCAAGGAGATTCTGGCGGGCATGTAATGCCTGGACGCGGGTGTCAAAGATCTGCAAGGAAGGAGAGAGAAGATGGCAAAGCAGAAAGCTCACGTGGGAAAATATATGGAGGTCTGGGGCGACACCGTCGTTCCCAAGGAACTGGCCGCCTCCGCCGTCATCTGCATCATTACATCCATGGGATTTTACCTGGGCGGGCTTGCGCTCTTTACGAATTTGGGTTCTTTGGAGCCAGCCCTGGCCAAGGGATACGCGCTTTTGGTCGGCATTGCCGGCACCTTTGTGGGCGCGTTCATTTCTGGAGCCAAGTTCAAGCCCAAGCGGCGAATCCTGATCGACTCCAATCTTGAAGACATTGAGGAGGTCCTGAAGGCCGCCGGCATCACCCTGGAGGAGGAGCGGGAGGCCCTGCGGACGGTCTCTCCGGAGATTATCCGAGAGATGGAGAACTTTGGACTGTACTCTCTGCTGGAGCTGATCCCGGAGGACTCTCCCAATTACAAGCCGGAATACCGCCTTAAGGCAGAGGCGATGCGGCAGAAAGAAACGGAGGGAACGGCACATGAGTGATATGATCATGACGATCCTGCTGGCCATCGTGGCGGCCGTCGCCGGCGGATTCTTGTACACCATTGTGGGCATTATTCCCGGCACGGACGAGACCGCCACCATGGTCCCCACAACCATTATCCTGGTGCTGGCCGGCGCGCCGGCAGGGGTCCTCTTCGCGTGGGAGGTGGGCATTATCGTCGCCATGCAGTGCTCCCACACCATTCCCACGGCAATGACCGGCCTGCCCGGCTCTACCATGGCCGTGCCTCTGGTGCAGGGGTGCACCTTGGCCAAGCGCTTGGGCGTGCCACACATGGCCATGCGAAAAATGGCCGCGGGTTCCCTGGTGGGAACCATCTGTGTGCTGCCTATCTCCATTGTAGTGGCGTTGCTACTCTCCCCTCTAGGTGATATTATCGCCGCCAACTCTGGACTGATCTTCACGGTCTGCGCGGTGTTCGTGGCGTATATGTCATCGGCCAAGTGGGGAGCCATTGCCGCCATCGTCCCCTTTGCGATCTTTATCCAGGCCCTCCAGCGGATCGCCATCGAGGGCCACGGGTCCACGGTGTTCACATCTATCTTCATGGGCATCACCATCGGCCCGATGATCTATGAGCTGTTCGGCGCGCTGATCCCTGCCCGCAGAAAGCAGTACGGAAAAGACGAGCCCAACGAGTCCTGGTTGGCGCCGGACTCCAAGCAGAAACTCAGTTTCTTCCCCAACCCCTTCCGGCAGCTCACCAAGAAACAGACGGTAGAGTGCGGTTTCTGGAGTCTAATCTCCAGCATCGGTTTCACTATGAGTCCTGTCGGCATGACGGTCCTGGCTGGCGAGGCCACCGGAGGCCGACGTAAGGAGCTGTATGACCGGATCGCTTCCAGCCTGGCTGTACAGAACTCTACCTGCAACGCTACGTATCTGGCTGGCCTCATCGTGCCGCTGCTGGGACTGGGCGGCGTGGCTGTAGGCGGCGTGGCCGCCGGCCCTGCGGCTCCGCTGTTCGTCTGCCTGCCCCGGTTTGACGTGGGCAACAATCTGGCCCAGATGCTGACGATCCCCGACTACATCCTCTTCGGCATCATCGGCGTCATCGGCGGCGCCCTGGTGGCCTATCCCATCGGCATGCACAAGGCCCGCTCCTGGACGGAGCTGATGCTCCGGGCGGTCAGCCACGAGGCTCTGATCGGCGCATTCTGCGGTCTGGTGGTCATGCTGGCCTACTACGAGGCCGGGCTGCTGGGCGTGATGCTGGCGCTGACCATCGGCCTGGTGGGCGGTTTCCTGCACACGGTCTTCGGCGTGCACACGGGCATCCAGTTCATGACCTACTATGCCTCGGCGTGGATTGTCACCAATCTACTGTCTCTGGCAGCCATTTTGAACTGAGCATTGGACGAGTGATGATTTATAACCGGCTTTCGCCCCTGCACTCAGTGCAGGGGCGTTGCCCCCTTTGCTGCCGGACTGTTTGAATGAGGAGTGTGAAGAATCATGCCGGATATGAGCGCCCAGCTCCTTTTGGTAAGCAAGCTCTTTTTGTTGATGGGCCTTGGTATTCTGCTGCGAAGGAAGAATGTCATTCCGGAGTCTGGAAAAGCACTGCTGACAGACCTGGTCATTGACCTGATCCTTCCATGCAGCATCCTGAGTTCGTTTCTGGTGGATTTGACGGCGGAGCGGCTGCGCCAGACGGCGATGATCTTCGGCCTCTCCGTGGGGATTCAGTTAATCAGCTTTTCCTTTGGTCTGTTTGCTTACCGCCGCTGTGCGTCAGAGCACCAGACGGTCATGCAGTATGCCACTGTCTGTTCCAACTCCGGTATCTTGGGCACACCGATCGCGGAAGGTATCTTTGGAGCCGAGGGAACGCTGCTGGCAGCCGTGTTTCTCATACCTCTGCGGGTGGTAATGTGGACGCTGGGGCTGTCTTTCTTTACGCGAAAGAGCGGAAGATTCTCTCTGAAAAAAATCGTGACGCACCCATGCATCGCGGCTGTGCTGATTGGCTTGGTATTCCTCGTGACAGGGATCCATCCGCCTGCACTTATTACAGATACCCTGGAGGCGGTAGGGGGCTGTAATACCGCCGTTTCCATGCTGCTGGTAGGCAGCATCGTGGCAGACATGGAGCCGCGCCTGCTGCTGCACCGGGACACCGTGTACTACTCCGTGGTACGGCTGATAGTGCTGCCTCTTCTTGTGGCGCTCGCTTGTTGGGCGTTGAAGCTTGACCCGCTGGTGCGGAATATCTCTGTTCTCCTGACGGCTATGCCGGCGGGAGCAACCACATCAATTCTGGCGCTAAAGTACCAGGGAGATGCTCCGTTCGCATCGGCTTGCACCGCGGTGACCACCGTTTTATCGTTGGCTGCTGTGCCGCTGTGGTGCGCAATTTTGATGTGAGGTGAGATAAATGCAGCAAGCACGGTTGGTCCATGTTCTGGGAAACACTTGGTGCATTGAATCACACGTGACCATCCCGGTTTACTTTTTAAATGACCGGGAGGTTGTGCTGCTGGACAGCGGTTACGCGGACCGGGACCGGGTTCCGCTGGACACCCTCCTGCGGGACCGGGAACTGCGTGTGCGGGCAATTCTGGGCAGCCACAGCCATAATGACCACAACGGGAACCATGCTTATTTTCAGGCATCTCATCAGACGAAAATTATTCTCCGGGACGTAGAAGCTGCCATTGTATCAGATTTTTCATTGATGAAAGCAGCCTATTTTCCTGCAACAGCGTGGGAGCTGGAGCGAGAAATGCCGCACCTTCTTCTAAAGGCAGACCAGACTTTTACGGAAGAAACTCGAGAGATTGCGATTGACTCTGCAAAATTTAGTCTTATTCCACTGCCTGGCCACACACCTGGGCATACTGGTATTGTCACGCCCGATGATGTTCTCTATGTGGGAGATACTCTATTGAGTCATACGGTTTTGCAGAAAGCAAAACTTCCCTCTACGCTGGATTGGATAAAGGATATGGAAAGCAAACGACGCTTGTTGTCTGAGTATCATTCAAGGTATATCCTGGCGCATGAAGGAGTTTATACAGAAATTACCACAATTATAGAGGAGAACTTAACGGATAAGGTTCAACGCGCTGTTCAACTTCGTGACTTCCTGAGCAAGCGTGATGTTTGGAACTTGAGTGAAATAGAACAGCTTCTATGGAAGCAGTGGGGGCTGCATGGAAAATCCTTTCTCACCCGAACGACCTTTCAAAGGAACGTGTATTGTGCTCTGGAGTATCTTATTGCAGAGGGCATGGTGCGTGAAGAATTCCGAGATGGGGTTTGTCTATATTGGGCTGCTCAATAGAGAATCACCTAACATAGCTTGACACCACGATTGACATCTTGCTCTATATACCCCAAGAATAGAACCAGAATATAAGTAATCACCAGAGCTTTACGCATCAGTTGCATCGGGAGGGGATTCTTCTCTATGAGTGATAGCCTGAGGGACATGGACTGGTTTGAGAAGGCAGTCTTGTGTTTCTGTGTGGAAAGATGATTTACACAGGAGAATCGCTGAAAAAAGCTTAGGGGGGCACCTGAGTAAATCAGTTTTACATTGAAACGTACCACTTGTTAAATTCCTATACATCCGTCTCAGAAGCGGAGGCATAGGACCGCATAGATGCAGCGAAAGGACTAATAGACGGACTACTATTTGACTACTACTGAAGAAAATCCCGGAGACATTGCGCCGCAATGCCTCCGGGGTTTTCTTATTAAACTTTGCAAATCTGTCCAAACCCCACAAAACCGTTGGCCTGCCACGGTTTCCCATTTGACCGCCTGATGACTCCGACCTTTATCCTGAGTCCAACTAAGCTATGGCCACAACTTATTACAGCGCAGCGCTTCCGGCGGTTTGTGCACTTCCGGAAGTAAAGCCGCAGGCATCAGGCTCTATCAAAATCATCCTTCGATCCGACTGTATCACTTTCTCAGAATATGGCGAATACAACGCACCCAAAATAGAGACGATTGAGCTGGTTTGCCTTCATGCATCTAAACTCTATTGCATCTGTAAAAAAGGCGTGCCATCCCGCCAAGGGGCAGCACGCCTTTTTGGAGAAGGGAGGGGATGGGCCATGATGACCCACCCTGAACAACAAAATATTTTGACCGGACCGCTTACCGGAGGATAATTTTTCGAGCCGCATGGATGCCAATTTTGTAGGGCAGGGGCCTGAGGGCACGGTCAGCTTCCTTTAATTTCTCGCGGATCTGGATGTGCTGGGGGCAGTGCTTTTCACACCGGCCGCAGCCAACGCACAGGGACGCAAAGCCGGGCTCCTTGCGCAGTCCTATGTTCTGTGCAAACGCCAAACGGGCGGAGGACTTTTTCTCCATATACATCAGATTGTAATAGTAGAAATTTCCTGGAATATCCACGCCTTTGGGACAGGGCATGCAGTACCGGCAGCCTGTGCAGCCCACCTTTTCCCGCTCCCGGATGATCTGCTTGATCTGCTCCACGATCTGCAGGTCTTCCTGGGTCAGATGGCCCGGCTCGGCTTGGGAAGCGATGCGGATGTTCTCATTGACCATGGCCTCCGAGTTCATGCCGGAGAGTACACAGGTCACCTCCGGCTGATTCCACAGCCAGCGCAGACCCAGTTCGGCAGCGGTGTAGCCCTTGCTGTCCCGGGCCAGCACATCCTTTGCCTTCTCCGGCAGATTGACCAGCTTCCCGCCCCGGAGAGGCTCCATAATGATGACCGGGATACCTTTTTTGGCCGCCGCCTGAAGCCCTGTTCTTCCCGCCTGGGTATGCTCATCCAGATAGTTGTACTGGATCTGACAGAAGTCCCAGTCATAGGCATCCAGAATTTTCAAAAACATCTCCGCCTCGCCGTGATAGGAAAACCCAATATTGCGGATGCGGCCCTCCGCCTTCTGACGCGCAATCCACGGCTCGATGCCCAGGCTCTGAAGATGCTCCCACTCTGCGTAATCCGTGAACATATGCATGAGATAGTAGTCAATATGGTCGGTGCGGAGACGGGACAGCTCCTCACGGAAGGTTTTGTCAATGGCCCCGGAGGAGCGGATGATATACTGGGGGAGCTTTGTAGCAATAAAGACCCGGTCACGGCATTTGTTTTCCTCCAGAATCCGCCCCAGGCATTCCTCGCTGCCAGGGTAAATATAAGCGGTATCAAAATAATTGACACCCTGCTGGATGGCAAGGAGGACTTCCTTTTCCGCTTTTTCGTAGTCGATGGCATTTCCTTTTCTGGTGAATCGCATGCAGCCGTATCCCAGCTGGGAAATCTGATTGCCGTATCGGTCAAGTCTGTAATTCATATCGGTCCTCCTTTGCTATCTGAAGGCAGCTGCAGCTGAGCTCATGCTGACTGCGGATCAGCCCCACTGTACTTCCATAGGAACGTTGTTCATTCTAGTGTTTCCGTTTTCTCCTGTCAAGCCGATAGGCAAGCCTGCCGCAGGGCAGGCAACTGAATAAATGTGCCAGTAAGGCAGTCCTAGCAATCATAAAAGCGGGGAAGAAGTATAGTCATGGAGAATGGGGGCGGATGATACGGATAACCCCACAAGCCTCCTGGACCCAGATGGTTTTCCTGTTGACCGCCTGATCACTCTGACAAGCAGTCTGCATCCAACAGGGCCGTGATTGGCAAAGACTTGCAGTACCATACAGCAAGACGCCATATCACAAGCCAGCGGAACGAGCAATTCAAATTTGCTCCATATGCAGAGCTCAGTTATAAAAAGCCTGACAACAGGGAACTCCCTGTTGTCAGGTTTTTTGTACCATGATAGTCCTTTTAAGACTTTAACTTTTCAGCAACTGTCCGCAGCAAAGATTCATCAGGCGCCTTCCGGTCGACGGCGGAGACCTCGGCAATCAGCCGCAGCAGGGGGACATGGGCGTCTTCCGCCACCTTACGGAACATGGGCAGGAAGTTGGAATGGCAGCCGGACAGCCCCAGCATCAGATCCGTGGGATTTACCGCCACGTGGTATCCGTAGGGGGCCATGGCCGGGATCAGCTCCTGGTCCAGGTAGTCCAGCAACTGGAAGAGATCTACCTCCGGCAGATACCCCTCCTTTTTCAAAGTGGCGGCGGCCAGTTCTGAGGCACAGTTGCCAGCGCTGCGGGCCATACCCAGAAGACCGCAGTCGATCTCATCCGCACCCGCTTCCACGGCTGCCAGGGCATTGGCCTGGGAGAGCCCCAGGTTGCTGTGGCCGTGAAAGCCCACCGGAATGGAAAGGGCTGCTTTGAGGGTGCGGACGTATTGGGCGGTTTCGTGGGGGAACATGGTGCCTGCGGAATCCATGATGGTGACACAGTCAGCCCCGGCATCCTGGAGCATTTTTGCCTCGGCGGCCAATTCCTCCGGTGAGAGGACATACCCCTTCATAAGCGCATACCGGCAGTAAAGCCCGGCGCCCTTGACCATACGGATGGCGTCCAGAGAGCCTTTTCCGTCGCCGGCATTGGCGCCGACCCGAAGAAAGTACATGCCGGCATCCGCTGCCGCCCTGATGGCATCTTCGTCAGCCAGGGAGGCGATGACGAACATACCGAGGCGTCCTTTTTCTGCATAGGGCCGAAGAAGCTGAAAATACGCCTGATCCGAGAGGGCCTTCGTGGCGCCCAGCTTTTCATAGGCGCCGATGCCCTTGCAGTTGCCCAGCTCAATATCTGCAATTCCGGCGGAGAGCAATCCGCGGACGATGCTGACAGTCAGCTCTGCGGAGAAGCCATGGCCCACCACATTGCCGCCGTCGCGAAGAGTCGTGTCAAATAGTTTCAAGACGATTTTCTCCTTTTGGTGTGCCGCAGGAAGCGGCATTTTCAGAATGGATGTTATCTATATATTCCAGAAGTTCTGTTTCAAACAGACGGCACAGCTCAATGCTGCCTGGACCCGCTTCTTGGCGGCGGAGCATGTAGATCTGCCAGTCCTCCGGAGGATCTTCCAGCCGGTAGATCTGCAGAGGCATCTCCCGGGAAAGGTCCAGAGCCATGTCCATGGGACAGATGGCCCAGTAATCCGAGTGCTCCATCAGAGGGATGACGCCCCGGCTAGTGTTGACCTCCAGGGGGCAGCTCCGGTCCAGGCCGAACCAGCGCTCATGCCAGGCGTTGATGCTGGCAAAGAAACCGCCGATGAACCGGATTTCTTTCGCCGGATCCAAAGCGCTGGGGTGAAGAGACTGTGCCGGGCCGGGGTGCTCGACGTAGCGGATCACGCACAGGGGCTGCTGATCGATGCAGCGGGTATGGATCCCATTGCGGGCAGAGTCGAAACTGGCAAAGCCGAAATCGATTTGATTGCGTTCAATCATGGTGTATGCCGGTTCACTGTCACAGATGTGAACCGTTACTTTCCCGCCGGGATGACGCAGGAAAAACCTTTTGAGAAACGGAGCAATCCAGGTGTAATACGTACTTTCATTGGACGCAATCCGCACCGCCGTGAGGGAGGAGCTCTTGAGACGTTCCGTCTCATCGAAGAGCTCCTTCCATCTGGCTGCGATCTGGACGAATTCCTCCCCCTGGCGTGTCAGCTGCACGATGCGGTGCCCTCTGGTTCGGACGATCAGCTGGCAGCCAACCTCATCCTCCAGACTTTTGATCCGGTTGCTCACCGTGGACTGGGAGACGTAGAGAAGCTCCGCTGTGCGGGTGATGTTTCGGGTACGCACGACTTCCAGAAAGGTCTCCACCTCTTTATACTGCATGGCACGCCCGCCTTTCCTATGAAATGGTTTCATTATATCACGGCAGGCAAACCGCGGGACCGGGGAAGTTACTTGGCAGTGGAGGCGGCGCTTTCCGGAGACTCAAATTTGCGGCCGATACCCGTGAGAATGCTCAGCAGGAAAATCAGGAGCAGGCCCCAGCAATGGAAGTTGTAGGGGATGATATCCAGGAAGGAAAAGGTGGGGTCCACCCCGTCGATGGCCAGGGCAACGCCCAGGGAGACCAGAGTGGGGTTGCCGTGGGGCATCAGTCCGGTGGCACCGCAGGCTACGCCGTCCAGGATATTGGCGCCGCGGCAGCGGTCAATGTGGAATGCCTTGGTGATGGTGCGGACCAGGGAGCCGAAGAAGATAATGGCGATGCCGCTGCCGCCGGTGACGATGGAACCCACAGAGGCAATCAGATAGCAGGCAATTTCCGCAGAGCGGGGGGTCTTGCAAAAGCGCATGATGCCGTGGCGGATCTGCTCAAAGGCACCGCTGGCATTGAGAATCTCCAGCACCAGGAACAAAAGCATCACATAGAGCACCAGCGTCATCATACCGCTCATGCCGGCAACGATGGGGCCGCTGGCGGAGAACATGGTGGTAAAGCCAATGGTGCCCAGTACCAGATTGAGAATAATGCCCGTCAGGTTGCAGAGGATCAACGTGGACATCAGGTCCCAGCCCAGACGCATCAGAATGACCATAATGATAGGCAGAACCAGAAGAACCAGTGCCGGAATCGTGGAGCCGTCCAATTCAATGGCAGAGGGGACGCCGGAACTGGAGCCGAGTCCCACCACGGCGAAGAGCACGGCGGAGATGACTGCGGAAATGGCCGCATAGGGGAAGCGGGTACGGACCACCTTTCCCAGATCCGCTTCTTGGGTAAGGGCGGAGCCGATGGTGGTATCGGAGATGGGGGCCAAGTTGTCGCCGAAGATGGCTCCGCTGATGATGGCACCGCACATCAGTCCCAGATTGATGTCCAGGCTGTGGGCCAGGGGCAGCAGCACCGGAGCGACGGCGGTGACGGAACCGGTAGAGGTACCGCAGGATGTGGAGATGAGGACACATGCCAGGAACCCGATGAGGGGGATCAGGCCGGTGTTCAGATCCAACTGGGCCACCACCCAGATCAGCGCCTCAATGAGGCCGCTCTGCCGCAGCAGCTGGGCCAGGATCCCTGCGAAAATAAATGCCACGGCTTCTGTTCCGAACATGGAGTTCTGCAGGCCCTTGAGAGTGGCGGAGCCAAAGGCCTTTTTATCCTTGGCCAGAAGAAAGCCCACGACCATTGCAAAGAAGGTGACCATGGGCAGAGTGGTCAGGCCTCCGGCCAGAATGGTGTTGACGATCATGCCGATGAGCATTACGATGACGGGAATCCAGATGCCCACGGAACCGCCGTAAAACTCTACTTTTTTCCCTTTTGCTTCCATGTTTAGTTCCCTCCTTGTGTTGACTGGGTTATTGGAGCGCTTTGAGCGCGGATGTAATTTTTGCGGCAGCCCGCTCCAGATCAGCAGTGGAATTGGCAAAGGAAAAACGCATGCTGCAGGCGGTTTCCTCGCCGTAAGCGCTGCCGGGCATACCCACTACACCGGCATTTTCCAGCAAATACTCACACATCTGCTCGCTGGTCATACCCTTGATGTCGAAGTAGACCCATGCGTAAAACGCACCTTCCGGCAGCGTGCAGCGGACACCGGGAATGGCGTTGAGAGCGCCACAGAACATGTTACGGCGTTCCTCATAGATCTTGCGCATCTCCTCCATTTCCTGTTCGCAGTTGAATACTTCCACCGCACCTACCTGCAAAAAGCCGCTCATGCAGGAGAGACTGTGCTGGTAGAGCCGGTAGATCACATTGAAAACATCCCGGCTGGCTGTGAGATAGCCCATGCGCCATCCGGTCATGGCCGCGCATTTGGAGAATCCGTTGATGGTAATGACCCGGTCCTTTACAGAAGAGAAGGAAGCCATGGAAATGCTCTTGCAGCCGTCATAGACCAGTTTCTCGTAGATCTCGTCTGAGATCACATATACGTCCGGGTGTGCCAGCAGGAACTGTTCCACTGCTTGAGCTTCGTCAGCATGCAGGATGCGGCCGGTGGGGTTGTTGGGGTAGTTGAGGATCAAAAGCCTGGTCCTTTCTGTGCAGGCGCTCTCCAGAATGTCGCGGGTGATCCGGTAGTCGGTCTGGTAATCCAGCTTTACCTTGACGGGGACTCCGCCTGCGGCCTGGACGATGGGCTCATAGGAGACCCAGGCCGGATCCAGGATGATGCACTCCTCTCCGGCATTCAGCGCGGCGCATACTGCCAGGAAGATGGCGTTTTTACCGCCGGGGGTCAGGAGAATGCAGGCCTCGTCACAGTCGATGTTGTTATCCCGCTTGAGCTTTCCGGCGATGGCGTGGCGCAGCTCCGGAATACCGGGACCCACCACATAGTGGGTGTTTCCCTCGGTCAGGCTCCGAATGGCCGCCATGGAGATCCGGTCGGGTGTTGCAAAATCAGGCTCGCCGCCAGCCAAGCCGATGACCGTGGGGTCCTTCTTCTGCATTTCCTTTGCACGACCCATGAGTACCATGGATGCAGAGGGCTTCATATTTTCAATACTGTGATTCATAGCGTGGAAACCTCCTTGATACCGCAGGCGTTTCAAGCGGCTTTTTAGCTATTTTAATTGATAAAGAATTATGTGTAAAATACCATTTTCAAATTTATATAATGCACATTTTCGATTTTGAACGCTTTTTAAAGAGCAAAATTATGATTGAGTATATTGATCTAAGGTAATACTCTCCGCCGAGGTGGAGTATTGATGATGTCTATGTAGCATTCCGCTGCAGAGCTTTCAATCCATGAGAGAAGCGGATAGATCACACATGGAGATCGCCTTGGAAGTTTTCATGAAGATCTCCTAAACTTTCCTGCATTTTGGGGAATGTGGACAGAACGTTCATTCTGGTTGATGTCACTGCACTATGGCGTGTAGCATTCCTCCCCGCAGTATCTCTGAAAAAGTAAAATGGGCGCCCCTAATTGACCGTTGAGCCGTTGTCTCAATCAAGAATAAGCGGATACGATTGACAGATTCGTACTGCAATACGGAATCCGATATTCTCATTGAAGGAGTACCATTCAGACTACTATTTGACTACTATCAGAATAATCCCCGGAAGCATTGAGCCGCAATGCCTCCAGGGTTTTCTTATCAAACTTCGCAAATCTGTCCAAACCCCACAAAACCGTTGGCCTGCAATGGTTTCCCGTTTGACCGCCTGATGACTCCGACTCTGTAGGCCACTGGTTCGAATCCAGCCGGGCGTACCAATGTGTAAAGACGCACTCGAGTATTCGAGTGCGTCTTTTCCTCTTTCTGAATTTTTTGGAGGCGCGTGATGAAAAAGGCGGTCATCGGCGTGACGCCGCTCTGGGACAGGGACCGAGACTCCTGCTGGATGCTGCCGGGCTATCTGGAGGGACTGGAGCTGGCCGGTGCTCTTCCCATTACCCTGTCCCTGACGGAGGACGCTGGCGGCATCTCGCAGCTTGTTTCATTATGTGATGGATGTGATGGTTTTCTCTTCACCGGCGGGCAGGATGTCTCCCCGGAACTATACGGTGAGAAGCCTTGTGTGACCTGCGGGGAGATCTGCGCAAAGCGGGACACCTTTGAGCAGCGCCTGTTCACCCAGGTGTTGGAGCAGGACAAGCCGATGCTGGGGATCTGTCGAGGCATCCAGTTCTTCAATGCCTGCCTGGGCGGAACCCTCTATCAGGACCTGCCCACGGAGCACCCCTCAGAGGTGGCGCACGTTATGCATCCGCCCTACAATCGGGTGGTACATTCTGTGGCAATTCTGCCGGAGACGCCACTGGTCGCATTGCTGGGACAGAACTGGGCGTCAACAGCTACCACCACCAGGCGATCCGGATGTTGGCCCCCGGCCTTGCGGAGATGGCCCGCAGTGAGGATGGACTGGTGGAGGCGGTGTATTTGCCGGACAAGACCTTTGTGTGGGCGGTGCAGTGGCACCCGGAGTTTTCCTTCCGCACCGATGAAAACAGCCGGAAGATTTTCTCCGCGTTTGTTGCGGCAGCCTCTGATCCGAGAGGCTGATTATAAAAAGTTTAAGGTAAGGCAGAAGGGAAAAGCATGTAGCATTTATCGCAGTTTCCCTGGTTTGGAGGTTTCATTTGAAACAGTAAAGGGTTTCAATGGGGATTCGCAATATTAAAAATCATTATGTCATACATGTTGAGAAATGCCGTTTCAGAAATACTGACACATAAAAGTGATGATCGACAGCCACCGTGTTCCTATGGGAATGCCTTCCGTCAAAAGAAGGAGGGGCCATGTGCGACCTATCATCTGGGTGTTCAAATTGATACAGAATTTTCCGGTCCCCGGTCTGACGGATCGTTGGAAAAACACTGAGCGCGCAGGCCCCGCAGCAAAGTTACCAATGGGGGGATCCGTGTGCCGGAGCGGATACAAGAAGGTGACTATGACGGTAATCATGCAAAGACTTGTAACCGGATTCATGCTACGGGCGTTATTCCTCCGCACATAGAAGATAGAGGTGGAGGCAGGATTCGCTTTCCTGTTTTTCCTCTGCCATAGAAAAAGAAAAAAATCTATCATACAGCGATTCCAGCACAAGTGTACCATTTCGTGATAGAGGGGACTGTGTAATTTCAACGGGGAAAACGCGACACAAATTGGAAACTGCTGAATACAATATACTGCAGGAGCAAAGGCGCTCGCCCTATGGGGCGGCGTCTTTATTATTTTATTGTGAGGTGGTTTGCATGTGCGGAATTGCAGGATTCTGCAATTTTCAGGAGAATTTTCTGTATGAGAGAGATAGGTGGCAGCACGTTCTGGTGGAGATGCGGGAAGCGATCGCCCACCGGGGACCTGATCAGACGGGAGAATACCTGCGGGAAACTGTGGGGCTCTCTCATGCAAGACTTTCCATCCGGGATCTGTCCGGCGGTGCGCAGCCGTTGCTGCGCCGGGCCAAGGGTGCGGAGTATGGAATTGTTTATAACGGAGAGGTGTATAACACGGGGGAACTGACAGCTGACCTGATTCAAAGGGGCTATCGGTTTGAGACTACCAGCGATACAGAGGTGGTTTTGTACGCATACATGGAGTATGGGCCGGCGTTTGTTACAATGCTCAATGGTATTTTCGCCTTTGCCATCTGGGACGGGGACAGGCAGGCTCTGCTGCTGTACCGGGATAGGCTGGGCGTGAAGCCCCTCTTTTATACGGTCAAGGGGGATACGCTGATCTTCGGCTCAGAGCCCAAAGCGCTTTTTCCGCATCCCCTGGTGACGCCGGAAGCGGATCTGGACAGCTTCCGGGAGATTTTCGGTATCGGTCCGGCCAGAACCCCCGGCTGCGGGGTGTTCCGAGACCTGTATGAGCTCAAGCCGGGACACTGTGCCGTCTTTTCCCGGGAGGGTTTTACCCAGACCGCCTATTGGACGCTGGAGGCCCGGGAACACACGGACACCTATCCGGAGACGGTGGAAAAGACAGCATGGCTCCTGCGGGACTCCATCCGGCGGCAGATGGTCTCCGACGTGCCGGTATGCAGCTTTTTGTCAGGGGGCATTGACTCCAGTGTGGTGACGGCTCTGGCCTCCAACTTTCTGGAGGAGCAGGGGGGACACCTCCATACCTTTTCCTTTGATTTTACCCATAATCAGGAGTGCTTCCAACCCAACGCCTTTCAGCCTACCCAGGATCGGCCCTATGTGGATCAGGTGCTTTCCCTCTATCCGCTTCATCACACCTATCTGGAGTGCGACGAAGCCGATCTGGCGGAGCTGCTGGGCCAGGCGGTGTGGATGAAGGATCTGCCCGGTATGACGGATGTGGATGCCTCTCTCCTGTACTTCTGCGGCCGGGTGCGCCAGCATAATAAGGTGGCGCTGACAGGGGAATGCGCCGACGAGATCTTCGGCGGATATCCATGGTTTTACCGGCCGGATCTCCTCTATGCCGACGGCTTCCCCTGGTCCTTCGACCTGAGTGCCCGGACCGCTCTTTTGAATCAGGAGACCATCTCCCGCCTGGACCTGGAGGGCTATGTGCGCAGCCGCTATGAGATGGCCTTGGGGGAAGTTCCCTATCTGCCGGGAGAGAACCAGGAGGAGCGGAGACGGCGGGAGGTGTCCTATCTGAATCTCCGCTGGTTTATGCAGACGCTGCTGGACCGGATGGACCGCACCAGCATGGCCTGGGGACTGGAGGCCCGGGTGCCCTTTGCGGACCACCGGATCGTGGAATATCTCTACAATGTGCCCTGGGAGATGAAGTATCAAAACGGGATGGAGAAAGCCCTGCTGCGGGAGGCGTGCAGAGACCTGCTTCCTTCGGAACTGCTGTGGCGGAAGAAGAGCCCTTATCCCAAGCCCTATTCTCCCTGGTATGAACAGATCCTGGTGAGAAAGTTCCAAGCGGTCATGGCGGATCCCGAGGCGCCGGTTCTGCGTTTTGTGGACATGGAAAAGGCGCGGCGCTTCTTGGAAGCACCCAAGGATTACGGCAAGCCCTGGTTCGGCCAGCTGATGGCAGGCCCCCAGATGATCGCCTATCTGCTGCAGGTGAACGAGTGGATGAAGCGCTACTAGGTGGGGTGACGGTCACCCCACGCTCTGGCGCAGATTTTTCCCAAATCTCCCAGAAACGGACTGTCCCGGGTGCGGCGAATCTCGCCATGCACCCGGGACAGTCCTGTATGAGAGAGGGATATCAGCTTTTTAAAAACAGGGGCAGGGCCTTGCGGATCATCTCCACACAGCCGTCCTCCCCAAGGGCATCGGAGTTCAGGCTCAGGTCATAGGCCGCGGCGTCCCGCCACTCCTCGCCGGTGTAATAGTGATAGTAGGCGGAGCGGCGGTGATCCTCCACCCGGATGTGTTTGGCAACTTCCCGCTGGCTCCAGGCCAGGGAGTAGGATGCTACCCGGGCCACCCGGGCCTCAACCGGGGCATGGATGAATACCCGCAGTACGTTGGGTTGTCCTGCCAGTAAGAAGTTGCCGCACCGGCCCAGGATGATGCAGCTCTCTGTTTCCGCCAGTTCCTTGATGATCTTGGCCTGGAAGCTGAAGAGGTTGCGGGTGGAGATATAATCGTCGCTGTCCGGCGGCAGAATTTCCCCGGTATAGACCTTCTCCGCCGCGGAGAGCATCTGCCGCAGGCCGATGCGCTCGTCCGCCGCGCCGAAGAGCCGCTCGTGGATACCGCTGACCTCCGAGGCCAGCCGCAGCAGATCCCGGTCGTAATAGGGTACACCCAGGGCCTCCGACAGCTTGCGGGTGATGTCATGCCCGCCGCTACCGGTCTCCCGGGCCACGGTAATCACAAATCGTTCCATAGGCTCCTCCTTTCTTACGCACCCAGATAGGCCTTGCGCACCCGGTCGTCGGCGGCCAGCTGCGCCGCAGGACCCTCCATGGAGATGACGCCGGTTTCCAGCACGTAGGCCCGGTCGCTGACCGCCAGGGCCATTTTGGCGTTTTGCTCCACCAGCAAGATGGTGATGCCGCTTTTGTGGAGCTCCTCGATGATGGCGAAGATCTCCTTGACCAGAATGGGGCTCAGGCCCATGGAGGGCTCATCCATCAGCACGATCTTGGGGTCCGTCATCAGTGCCCGGCCGGTGGCCAGCATCTGCTGCTCGCCGCCGGAGAGGGTGCCGGCCAGCTGGCGGCTGCGCTCCTTGAGCCGGGGGAAGTGGGCGTAGACTTTTTTCAGATTTTCCTGGATTTTCCGCTGGTCCTTAATGATGTAGGCGCCCATGCGGAGGTTTTCCTCCACACTCATGCGGGCAAACACATGGCGGCCCTCCGGCACATGGGATAGTCCCAGGCTGATGATGGTGTTGGCGGGGACCTTCTGGAGGTTTTTGCCGTCCAGGGTGATGGAGCCGGAGGCGGCGGTCAGCAGTCCGGAGATGGTGTGCAGCGTGGTGGTTTTCCCGGCGCCGTTGGCGCCGATGAGGGAGACCAGCTCGCCGTCGCCCACCGTCAGGGAGATGCCCTTGAGGGCATGGATGGCGCCGTAAAAGACGTTCAGATCCTTGATTTCCAGCATATCGTCTCTCCTCCCTTACTGGCCCAGATAGGCGGCGATGACTCGGGGATTCCTGGCAATCTCCTCCGGCAGGCCCGCCGCGATGGTTTGGCCGTAGTCGATGACCTGGATCCGCTGGCACACGTTCATCACCAGGGCCATGTCGTGCTCGATGAGGAGAATGGCCACGCCGAAGCGGTCCCGGATGGTGTTGATGCACTCCAGCAGCTCCGCCGTCTCCGTGGGGTTCATGCCGGCGGCAGGCTCATCCAGCAGCAGCACTTTCATGTCCGTGGCCAGGGCCCGGGCAATCTCCAGCTTGCGCTGCTGGCCGTAGGGAAGGCTGGAGGCCAGCACGTCGGCCTTGTCCTCCAGGCGGCAGATGGAAAGAAGATCCATGGCCTTCTCCGTCAGGGCCTTTTCCGTCCGCCAGTATTTGGGGGTGCGGAAGGTGGCGTCCAGCAGGTTGTAGGAGATGTCCTTGGTAAAGGCGGCCTTCACGTTTTCGATGACGGTCATCTGCCGGAACAGGCGGATGTTCTGGAAGGTGCGGGCCACCCCTGCCGCCACGAACTGATAGGCCTTTTTGCCGTTGAGGGGGACGCCGTTTAACAGCACGGTGCCCTCCGTGGGGACATACACGCCGGTGAGCATGTTGAAGACGGTGGTTTTTCCGGCTCCGTTGGGGCCAATGAGGCCCACCAGCTCTCCGGAATAGATCTGGATATTGAAGTCCTGTACCGCTTTGAGGCCGCCGAAAGTGATGCCCAGCTTACGGGTTTCCAGGACAGGTGTTCTGGTCTCAGGCATGGATGTTGGCCTCCTTTCGCTCCGCCTTGGCGGCGGCTTTTGCCGCCCGGGCCGCTTTCAGATCCCGGCCCAGATGGATGAGGGAGAATTCATAGGTGCCGAAGATGCCCTTGGGCCGGAACAAGATCACCACGATCAGCACCGCTGCGTACACCAGCATGGGGTAGGTGAACACACCCTGCACCGCCGCAGGCAGCAGTTCCACCCAGGCGCCATTTTTGATCTGGTAGTTCACCAGGAACATCACCACAGCGGCCACCATGGAGCCGGTGAGAGAGCCCATGCCCCCCAGCACCACCATCACCACTACGAAGGTGGAGTTGAGGATACCGCTGTTGGTGAAGGCAAAGGAGGAGGTGGAAAGGGTCGCGTTGGCGCAGGCATACAGTGCCCCGGCCACGCCGGCGAAAAACGCGGAGTATACGAAGGTCATCACCTTATAGAAAGAGGTGTTGATGCCGGAGGCAGAGGCGGCAATCTCGTCGTCCCGGATGGCCCGGATGGCCCGGCCGTACTTGGAGCGGATAAACAGGAACATCTGTGTCATGCATACGATGGCCACCAGGATGGCCACCCACAAAAAGGTGACCTTGGCCTTGGTGCCGAAGCCCAGGCCATTTTTATACAGCGAGGCGGAGGCGGAGCCCAGGCTCAGGCCGTCCTGGCCGCAGAAGGGCAGGTTGTTGATGATGTTGACGATGATCATGCCGAAGCCAAGAGTGATGATGGCCAGGTAGTCCCCCTTGAGCCGCAGGGCGGGGATGCCCACCAGCAATCCCACCAGAGCGGAGAGCAGACCGCCTGCCAGGATGCAGGCAAAGAGCACCACCAGGAAAACGGGCTGGTCGTTGTCCGTGAACACCTCCGCCCGCTCACAGGCCAGGCTCAGCAGGGCGGCGGTGTAGGCGCCGATGGCCATGAAGCCGCAGTGGCCCAGGGACAGCTGGCCCAGAAAACCCAGCACCAGGTTCAGCGATGCCGCCAGAATAATGAGGTAGCAGCACTGCCACAGGCATGGAGCCAGCACCAGCTTGAAGGAGCTGTTTCCGCCCAGAACGGAGGTCAGTACCTGCATGCCCACGAACAGCACCACCAACACGATGGTATTGAGCAGGTAGCCCTGCGCAGTTGTATTCTTTTTCATACCTTTTCCCCCACATTCTTTCCCAGGATGCCGGCAGGCTTTGCCATCAGCACCACGATGAGGATCAAAAAGACGAAGGTGTCCGCCATGCTGGAGGAGACGTAGCTGGTGGTAAAGGACTCCACCAGGCCAATGACGATACCGCCCAGCATGGCCCCGGGCAAAATGCCGATGCCGCCCAGTACGGCGGCGATAAAGGCCTTCAATCCCAGAAGGGCGCCCATAGTGGTGTAGATCTTGGGGTACTGGGCCATATACATCAGTGCCGCCACCGCCGCAAGGCCGGAGCCGATGGCGAAGGTGGAGAGGATGGTGTGGTTGACGTTGATGCCCAGGATGGTGGCTGCTTCCTTATCCTCCGACACGCACCGCATGGCCCGGCCCAGCCGGGTCCGCTGGGTGAAGAGGTACAGCGCCGCGCAGACCAGGGCACCGATGACGATGGTGAGGATGGTGGTGTATTCCAGGGTGACACCTCCCAGATCCACACCGCCGGAGGCAAAGATCTGGCTGGAGACCTTGGGGTTTGGTCCGATGGCGGGGATAGCCTGGGCCAGGTTTTCCAGAAACAGGCTCATGGCGATGGCGGTGATCAGGGCGGTCATGTTGGTGCCTTTCTTGCGCACGGGGCGGTAGGCGATGAGCTCTGTGCCCATGCCCACCAGGGCACATACCGCGATGGCGGCCAGCACGGCGGCCCAGGCCGGCAATCCCAGGCCCAGCACCAGCGGAACGGTAAAGATCATGGCGTAGCCGCCCACCATGATGAAATCGCCGTGGGCGAAGTTGATGAGGCGGATGATGCCGTATACCATGGTGTAGCCCAGGGCGACCAGGGCGTAAATACTGCCCAGGCGCAGCCCCACGATCAGGGTTTGGATAAATGTACTCATTGGGGATCCCCCTTTAGTTCTTGATAAAGAGACAGGGGCGGCTGACTCCCACAGGAGCGCCGCCCCTGCTGTATCGCAGAGCCGATTTCTCAGGATGGTGAGCGGGAGTGTGTGAACGCGCTGCCAAATCAGAGATCAGATGCCTGCATAACCTCCACCAGGGAAGTGACGACAGCGGGATTGCCCTCTTCGTCCGTGCCGGCGGCGAAGGAAATGATGGGGGCGCCCTTTACGGGGGTGCCGGTCTCATCCAGAGAGAAGGTGCCGCTGACGCATTCATACACCGCAGAGGTGTCGGCCAGAGCGTCCCGGACAGCGGAGGACTCCGTGGAGCCGGCGGCCTCGATAGCGGCCTTGTACATGTACATGCAGTCATAGCCGGTGGCGGCGAAGGCACTGGGGGTGGAGCCGAACTTGTCCTCGTAGGCCGTTACGAAGGACTGGACGATTTCAGAGGTATCACCGGGATAGTAGTGGTTGGTCCAATAGACGTTGTTGAAGGCGGAAAGGTCGGCGCCCTCCACTACGTAATCGGGGGTGGTGTCGTAGCCGTCAGCGCCCATGATGATGCCGGTGTAGCCGGCGGCACGGGCCTGGGGGATCACGTAGGGGCCAACCACGTCATAGTAGAAGGGAGCGTATACCAGTTCCACACCGGCGTTGGCCATGGCGGCAAACTGGTTGGTGTAGTCCTGCACGTCCAGGGAAGCGGTGGACTCCACAGCGGCCACTTCCACGCCGTAGCCCTCACAGGCGGCGGAGAAGGAGTCGTACAGGCCCTTGGAGTAGACGTCGGCGGCACAGTACACGACGCCGACCTTGGTATAGCCGGCCTTCTTGGCGTAGGCGGCGGCGATGGCGCCCTGGAAGCTGTCGGCGTAGCAGGCCCGGAAGATGTAGTCATCCTCGGTGGTGACGGAGTCGGCGGTGGCGGTGGGCGCCAGCAGGCAGATCTCCTCTTCGTTGGCGGCCTCGGTGATGGCGCTGGTGCAGCCGGAGGTGGCGGAGCCGATGATCAGGCCCACGCCCTCAGCCACCAGGGAGTTGAAGGCATTGAGACACTCGGTGGGATCGCCCTGGTCGTCGGTGGTGATGACCTCCACCTGGCGGCCCAGAATGCCGCCGGCGGCATTGATCTCCTCTACTGCCAGCTCCACACCGGTGATGATTCCAGTGCCGTAGGCTGCCAGGGAACCGGTGTTGGGGGAGATGGTTCCGATGACGATGGGATCATCGCTTCCGGAGTCACCGCCGCCGCTTTCCTCAGACCCGGAAGTGCCGCCGCAGGCGGCCAGGGAGAGGGACATGGAGGCTGCCAGCAAGAGACTTAAAAACAACTTCTTTTTCATCATAAATCCTCCCTTTCATACCGTGGATTTCTCCTAAACAACAAAGGGAGTGCGAACGAATTTCCGTTCGCACTCCCTTGTGCATAATAAAAACCTACATGGACTTGGTTGTTTTGTCAATCGCCAAAGTGCTATAAAGATTCCTGCATTTTCCATAAAAGTTTGGTACTACCGGAGAACGGCTACACCGACAATGGAGGGCCGCTGAAGCAGCGGCAGTGGGTTTTGCTGGTGGGAATGGGGGAGTGTTTCGGGGCAGAAAGAGGCTTTGAAGATTCACTTGATTTCTGAGTGCTGCTGGAAACAAACTGGAATCGCTGCGGCGCGGGTACGTCAAATTGCCCTCCAACACCCTGCGGGATGGGGCGAACTCCGCATCTCAGGGTTACTGCTTCTTGACAAAGTGACAGCGCCGGTTCTATAATCCCATTTGGGATTATAGAACCGGCGCTGTTTTGAAATTGGCCGGATGAATATGGGAGGGTGTTATGGATCGGGAATCACTGAAATTATTGGCTGACATCAACCGCGCGGTGATCCAGTTTCGCGGACTCTATGCCGCCTGGTCGAAAGAACATGGGATCAGCTATCATGAGCTGTTGGTGCTCTATACCATCCGGGATCAGGGCTTCTGCACCCAAAAGCAGATTTGCGACAGCTACCTGCTGCCCAGACAGACTATGAATCATGTGATCCTGGATCTGCGGGAGCGGGGACTGTTGGAGCTGAGTCCGGAACACGGTGTCGGGCGGGAAAAGGCCTTTGTGCTGTCGGAACAGGGAAAGGAATACGCCCAGCCTCTGCTGGAGGCCCTGAACCGGATGGAGATGCGGGCCTTGGAAACTTTTGGACGGAAGAACATCCGGTCCATGGTAAAGGCGGTCCTTTCCTATGACCAAGCTTTGCAGGAAGCCATGGGTAAGAATGGGTGAGGGGAGAGTGCAAATGGAGAATACCAGCGCGGAAGCACAATTTTTCGGGCGTGAGAAGATCTGGAAGATCCTCTTGAAGATCGCTCCGCCCGTTATGCTGGCACAGCTGATCCAGGCCCTTTACAATATTGTGGACAGCCTGTTTGTGGGACGGTATGCGGAGTCTGGTTTGACAGCACTTTCCATCATCTACCCCATTCAGCTTTTGATGATGGCCCTGGCCATCGGCACCGGTGTGGGGATCAATACGGCCATGGCGGCCCGGTTTGGGGTTGGAAAGAGGGCGGCAGCTCAGGAATTTGCCGGGATCGGGACACCATTGGCCGGTATTTTGTGGGTCCTCTTTGCCGTACTTACCTGGCTGCTGATGCCTGCCTATGCCAGGCTTTCCTCCACCTCACAGGAGGTGATCGGGGAGGTCGTGCTCTACGGCCGCATCGTGTGTGTGTTCAGCTTCGGGCTGTTTTTTGAGAGCATCTGGACTAAGATTCTCCAGGCGGAGGGAGATATGAAAACCCCCATGGTGGCCCAGATCCTGGGAGCAGTCACCAATATTGTGCTGGATCCACTGTTGATTTTCGGGCTTTTCGGACTGCCCCGAATGGGAATTGCCGGGGCGGCTGCGGCCACAGTGATGGGACAGGTGGTTGCGGCGCTGGTGGTGATGAAAAAGGGATTCCGGAAGTCTCCTGGCAGAGCAGTTTATCCCCGGCGTGTGGCGGAGATTTTTCGCCTGGGAATCCCAAGCATCCTGATGCAGTCTGCCTATACCGTTTACATCCTCGGCCTCAATTTGATCCTGTCCCGTTTTTCCGACCAGGCAGTGACTGCCCTGGGCCTGTACTACAAATGGCAGACTTTTTTCTTCATTCCCCTCAGCGCCATGCAGACCTGCATTGTGCCTATCGTCAGCTTCAATTATGCTGCCCGTCGCATCCACCGCTGCAAGGTGACGCTGATGACCGCTGTGCTGTTCGGCATGGCGCTGATGGCGGTGGGAACGCTCTGCTTTGAAGCCATTCCGGCGCCTATGCTCCGGGTGTTTACTTCGGATGAGCGGGTGGTGGAGATCGGCCGCCTGGGTTTTCGCTTTATCGGTGTCAGCTTTATCCCTATGGTCACCTCTCTGGTTTTCCCGGTGTTTTTCCAGGCGGTGGGCGCTGCGGTGAAGAGCTCCCTTTTGACGGTGGTGCGGACAGTGGTGCTGTTTGTGCCTCTGGGTGCCCTGTTTGCACAGTTTGGACTGGAGTGGTTCTGGTTGACCTTTCCGGTCACAGAGACCCTGACCAGCCTTTTGGGTGTGGTGTACTACCGGCAGTTCCTGGCCCATCCCTATGTAAGGAACGCTCCGCTGATGGATCAGGAGCATCCTGTCACCATTATCCAGCCCTCGCGCCCCGGCGTCATCATCACCATCGCCCGGGAGCACGGCTCCTCCGGCAAGGAGATCGGCAGGCAGGTTGCGAAGCGGTTGGGCATCCCTTTCTACTACAAGGAAATGACGGCACTGGCCGCTCAGGAGAGCGGGCTGGATCGGGAATTCATCTCCGGTCTCAACCGCAATGCGCCCAAGGCGCTGTATAATCTGTACCTGAGCACGAAAGTGGTTCGCCTTGCAGTAGTGGCCCAGCATCAGATCATTGAGAAGATCGCCCAAAGCGGCAGCTGCGTCATCGTGGGCCGGGCAGCAGACTATGTGCTGCGGGATCACGCGGATGTGGTGAAGATCTTTATCCGCGCGTCCAGGGATTACCGCATCGGCCGGGCCATGGAGGTCTACGGAGATACCCGGGAGGAGGCAGAGGAAAATATCCGCCGCTCCGATAAAGCCAGAGCTGCCTACTATCACCACATCTCCGGAAAGCGCTGGGGTGATCCGGCTAATTACGATCTGGTGGTGGATTCCTCCCAGGGTGTTCGTCCCGCAGTGGAAGAGATCCTTCAGTATCTGAATTCCTGTGTTTTGCCGCAGCGATGATCTTTGCCTCAGTAAGAGCAGGTGCGGAGATGAAAAGGAAAGGAGACTGCCCCCAACGGGGGCAGTCTTCTTGTGCGCTAAAACGGTTGTGGCTGTCAAGGGGCGGTGCCTTTGCCGCCTCACTCCACTTCACGGATGGAAACGGGCCGGTGCTCCTGCAGGGAGCGGGCGGCGGCCACAGCCATCAGAACCGGATACAGTCCGTCCATTCCGGTGACCGGCGGCTGGCGATCCTGAATCACCGCGTCGGCAAAGGCCTGCATCTCTGAGACGAAGGCACCGGTATAACGGTCCCACATGACGTGATAGGCGGTGTCGGTGACACAGCCCTCCTGGTTCCAAAGGGCCGCCGTGGTAGGCACGTCGTTGCCGTCCATGGCGCAGCCCCGGGAGCCGAAGACTTCCACCCGCTGGTCATAGCCGTAGACCGCCCGGCGGCTGTTGTCAATGACGCCGATGGCGCCGTTTTCAAACCGCAGCGTCACCACGGCGGTATCCACGTCTCCCGCCTCTCCGATGGCCGGATCCACCAGCACGGAGCCGCAGGCGCTGACCTCCGTTACTTCCGATCCCGCCAGGAAGCGGGCCATATCGAAGTCGTGGATCATCATGTCGCAGAAGATGCCGCCGGAGGATTTCACATAGGCGATGGAGGGGGGCTCCGGATCCCGGGAGCTGATCTTTACCAGATGCACCTGGCCCACTTTCCCCGCCCGGACCATATCGTAGACCGCCCGGTGATTGTGGTCAAAACGGCGGCAGAAGCCGACCTGCAGCTTGACTCCGGCCTGATCGGCTGCGGCGATGGCGGAGCGGACACGGCCGATGTCATAGTCGATGGGCTTTTCGCAGAAGATGTGCTTTCCCGCTGCTGCCGCCTGGTGGATGAGATCCGCATGGGTGTCGGTGGAGGAGCAGATCAGTACCGCCTGGATCTCCGGATCCCGGAAAAGCTCCTGGGGATCCTTGCAGGTGTAGGGGATTCCCAGCTCCTTGGCAAACTGCTCCATCTCCGGATTCATAAAGGGATCGGCGATGGATTTGATCTGCAGCTGCGGTACAAAGCGGGTGATGTTTCTGGCGTGGACCTTGCCGATTCTTCCGGCCCCAATGATTCCGATTTTCATGATGTAAGACCTCCCATAAGATATGTTCAATACTGCATGATCGTTTGGACTGCCTGAGCAGTAGTTTCTGCCGGAATCAGCTCAAAGCCCACCAGACCCGTGTAGCCGGTTTCTTCCAGACAGGAGAAGACCTTGCGGTAGTTAATCTCCCCGGTGCCGGGCTCGTGGCGGCCGGGGGCATCGGCCACATGGATATGGCCGAACTGATCGCCGTAAGTACGGATATTGTCGCACAGACTCCCCTCATTGAGCTGCATGTGATAGACGTCGTAGAGAACCTTCAGCATGGGGGATCCGATGAGCCGGGTCATTTCCGCCGCCATACGGGTGGTGGTGAGAAAATTGCCACGGTGATCGGTGGTGATGTTCAGGGGTTCCAGATTCAAGCGGATACCGGATTCCTCCGCCAGATCCGCACAGGAACGGAGATTGTCGAACATGGTGCACAGCTTTACCGTGTCGCTGAGCTCCGGATAGCTGTTGAGCACCACGCCGCCTTCTCCCAGTCCGTTGGAATGGATGGTGAGCGAGCGGGCTCCCACCTCCTGGGCTGCAGCAATGCTGCGCCGAAGAAAGGCCAGATAAGCTTCTTTTTGGCGGGGGTCGATGAGGGAGAGCTCCGCATCCCCGTTGAATCCGGCTATCCCCACGCCGGCATCCTCTGCCGCCTGCCGGACGGCCCGCAGATCCTTGTCCGTCCAGCTCCAGAGTTCCACATAGGCGAAGCCGTCTTGTCCGGCTGCCCGGAACCGCTCTAAAAAGGGCAGTTCCTGATACATGGGTTCAATACAGGCCGATTTCTCAAACACCATGGTGATCCCCCTTTAATTTTAGTGTGCAAAGCACATTATGTGCTTTGCACACATTATGGCAAACTTGTTTCGTTTTGTCAAGAGGGGCGGAAAAATTTCTGGAGCGCTGAAAAAAGGGCGTTGCATCAGAAAAGAAGATATGGTACAATCAAAAAAACATGTGCAAAAGCACACAAGACAGGAGGCGCAAAACGTGGGAAAGCGTCCGACCATTCAAATGGTGGCGGAAATGGCAGGGGTATCCCGGGGTACCGTGGATCGGGTGCTCAATGGTCGCTCCTATGTCAGTGCTCAGGTGCGTCAGCGGGTACTGGCTGCCCTGCAGGAGACAGGGTATATCTCCAGCAGGGAACACCATCAGCAGGCGCTGCAGTCGGCCACCGCTTTGCTGACGCTGGGCGTTCTGCTGCCCAACTGGGAAAATCAGTTCCGCTCGGAGGTGGAGCAGGGGATTCGCATGGCCCGGGAGGAACTGGAGGATGCAGGGGTTCGGGTTTTGGTGCGCCGCTGCCGGACGGATCTGCCGGGGGAGGCACTGGAGCTGCTGGAGGAGCTGGTGAAGGAAGGTGCTGCCGGGCTTTCCATCTGTGCCGTCCATGACCGGACTGTGGAGGCCCGGGTGGCGGAGCTGGTGGATGCCGGCATTCCCTGCATCACCTTCAACTCCGACCTGCCGGACAGCCACCGGGTCTGCTTTGTGGGACAGGACGTGTATCAGACCGGCCGGGTGGCTGCGGAGCTGATGGGAAAATCCGTGGTGTCCGGGGCCCGGATCCTGGCCACCGTGGGAAACCAGAAGTTCGACGGCCATCAAAAGCGCCTGCGGGGGTTTCTGGATCGTATGGAGGAACTGGGCTTTTGCCGGGACGGCATCCTGGTGCGGGAGACCTTCAACGACTACGGTACGACCGTGCAGGTGGTCTCCGAGACACTGGCAGAGTATCCGGATCTGGCGGGAATCTACATGGCAAACCTCAGTGTGTCCGGCTGTGTGGAGGCAGTTAGGGCAGCGGGGCGGACAGGGCAGGTTCGGGTGATCTGCCATGATATCAACGAGGGGATCCGCCAGCTTCTGCTGAGCGGCGGTGTGGACTATACGATTCCACAGGACTTCGTGCAGCAGGGCTACGCCCCGGTTATGCTGCTGAAGGATCTGCTGCGCAAGGGGAAGATGGAGGATTCCGCCCGCTTTGCCAGCAAGATCGGAATTCTTTGCCGGGAAAATCTGTAGCAACAAGGCGGAGCTTGGGGGAAAGCTGCCGCTCCCGGGTCCGGTTCCAGCGGGGGATGTCTTCCCGGGGGAGTTTCGTGGTGAGGGAATCTCTTTTTTAGAATTAGGAAATGGAGGCGGTCTGGAAAACCAGACCGCCTCCATTTTGTTCTTGCTCCAGAGACTTTCGCGGAAGCGAAAGGAATAGCCACCCACTCTGCGGGTGAGGTTAAAAATTCAAAAAGAGCCGTACCGGTGGTAGAATGATGGATGTTCAGACCATCAAAAAGCCAAGAAAGACGGTGAGGGTCTATGGCGGACAGTTAGCATACAGCAAATGGGTATGCGAGAAGAAGGGTGTAGCGATCCAAGTGGTACCGGATCATATTCATCTGCCAGGGCATCCAGGAGAAGGTATTGAGAAAGTATATTCAAGAGCAAGAGAAACAAGCGCAGATAGAGGATCAAATCCCCACGAAAGAGTACGAAAATCCTTTTAAGGGTCGTGTGAAATGGCTTAAACAGAGTGAAAGCCAGCGTTATTTAGACGCTGGCATCACGATGCCCTTTTGGGGCTTGTTCGAACCATGCGTTTCACGCATGGTTTTAGCTGGTTTTATCTGCCAAAGAACGGGCGGAATCGCGATTTCGTTTATTGGCAAGATGGTTTTTCCGGTACTCCGTTGGCAGCAGCTGCGTCACATCCTTGAAAGCCTTGGTAAACTTTCCTTGGCTGCCGTATCCCACCTGTTCCGCAATGGAGGCGATGCTGTCGTCCCGTTCCCGCAGTAACTCCATGGCCCGGTGTATCCGGTATTCTTTCATGTATGTGGCGATGGGGAGACCGTATACGGTTTTGAATACCGCTTTCAAGGTGGAGGTATTCATAAGATAGCGCCTGGAAAGGTCTTCGATGGTGAACCGTTGATCCAGATGCTCTGTGAGAAGCTTATGGATGTCCTTGATCTGTTCCGTCTGCCGGGAGAAATACTGAGTCAGTTCCTTGCCGCCGGTTTGATATTGGCTGAGGTAGAGCAGCAGTTCCTGGACTTTCAGCTGCAGGTATGGCAGACGCAAGGAGGGCTTCGCCGTGTACAGCGGCTGAAAGATCCCTTCCAGCTCCGGAGAGGAGGGCAGTGCCGCGGGCTTTCCGGAGCAGAATGCGGATTGCAGGGTTTTCGGGTCAAACGCCGCCGCCTGTAAAATGCCGGGGCAGTCTGCAGCCAGACGCCGGAGATCAACAGAAATGGAAAGGCCTTCTCCATAGCCCAGGGGAAACATCATGGCCGAGTCTGCGCAGCAGGCCGCACTGTGAACGGTCATATCTCCGGAGCCCAGATAAACGGCGGTATCTCCCTGCATGTTCCAGCCGATTCGCCCGTTTCGGCAGTAAAAGATCTCAAGCACATGGACGGAGGCTTCATGCTGAAACCGCACTTGCTGTGCCACGAACACGTTATAAGATGCCTCGATGCCTGGAAGAACGGAATAGGCCTCTATTCGGCCCTTTCCATCGGTCCGGGCCTGAAACTGATCTGACAAAAGCGTGTGATCCGGCAGGGAAGTGTGGCATATGATGCTGAGATTCCCTGCTGCGACGTCTGTCAGCAGGCGTTCTGCGTGAACCGGTTCCCCGTGTTTCATGCCGGGCCTCCTTTATACGGAGAGCCTGCCGGGCAAGTGATGGCCACCATCTGTTCGATCATATGGTGGAGGAGCTGCGCGGACATAGACGAAGAGGCTTTGTAATAGACCTCTTTTCCTTCCCGGCGGCTGACGATCAGATTGGCGGCCTTGAGCTGTTTGAGATGGTGGGAGATTGCGGGGCTGCTCATGTTCACCATGGCGGAGAGGTTGATGACACATTCCTCACAATGGCATAACAGCCAGAAAATACGGATCCTGCTGCCGTCACTGAGCTGTTTGAAAATATTTGCAGCAGTTTGAAAGTCATCTGTGCTGGGCATGTTCTCCAGCTCTTGTTCCACGGCTTGCCCGTGGTTATGGGGCAACTGCATGTTTGACATGAGCGTTCCTCCTTTCTTCAAAAGCATATCATATGATGAAGAAATTTGGAACCCAATGCAGAATTTATTGGGCGTCGTGGGTGTAATCCAAAATACGGATGTTCTCTCCCACTTCTTTTTGCACCAATTCCTTCATGCGTTTGGCAAAGGGGCAGGGGTATCCGATGGGGGTTCCCTTCTGAATACAAGAGGTAAATGCGATGGTGTCGGTCCCCTGGGCCACCAAGGAGCGGGCGCGGAGCACTACCTTTTTCCCGGGACAACCGCCGCAGTTGATAAAGCCCACCACTTCGACCTCATCTTCTCCCCGGAATGCGCCTGCACGGGCACGGACCGTCTGAAAATCACCGGTGCCGGGGCAGTAATCCTCTGTCTGCATACAACGAATCATTCCGACCTTCATAACGAGCCATTCCTTTCTGCGTCTGTTTTTTGGATCATAACCTGCTCCAGTATAGACCTGTCAGAAAAGGGCGTATCGCCCGTTTGGAAGATTTTTTCGCCCAAAGGGAAATCCTTGGGCAGGAAGAGGGGGATTCCACCCCCGATCTGGAAGGGGATCGCCTTATCCGGGTGCGTTTAGCTTGTCCTCGTAACGCTCCAGGATTTCCTGGAGTGTAATGCCCTGCATTGCCTCCTCGGCTTTTTGCTGCACCAGGTCATAGCAGTCCCGCAGTGCCAGCTGGATATTCACGCCGACGCCGCAGGCGGGATTGGTGTGGGTGTCCTGATGCAGGAGCGGCTTGTCCCCTTCAACCGCACGGTAGGCATCCAGCAGCGTGATCTGTCTGGGTGTCCGGGTCAGTGACGGCCGGGGATGCCCCTTGACGCTGGTGAGCAGCCCGCCTTTTCGCAGGGCGGACATCAGCTGACGGACGTATGCGGGGTTGGTATGGATGCTCTCGGCGATTTTATCGCTGGTGAGGTCGGATCCGGGATGCAGAGCGAGAAAAGCCAGGATGTGGACGGCGTCGCTGAGCTTGGTGGGGTATTTCAAGGATCAATTCCCCCTTCTTCTTGGGTGTTAATTTAATTATAACAACATGTTGACAGAGGCGCAAGAGGATGTTAGGATGATTGCTGTTAAATGGAGGGCGTCCGGGACCGCTCTCTGGACTGGATAGCCCCTCTGGACCAGTGCTGCGGGCGGCGCGTGAAATATGATGCCGGAGCCCCGGGCAGTGCATGGACGCGGCACGGAGGGATCGTCTTTTAAAGCGTACAGGGCAGGAAGGAATGGCTCATGGAACAGGGAAAAATTGGACTTGTGGTGGAAGGCGGAGGGATGAAGTGCGCCTATAATGCCGGGATCCTGGATGCTTTTTTGGATGCCGGGATTTCCTTTGACTACTGCATCGGCGTCTCTGCCGGTTCGGGAAATCTGGCATCCTATCTGGCCGGGCAGCGGGGCAGAAATCTCCGCTTTTTTACAGAGCACATCCACTCTCCCCGTTACTTTGGCCTGAAAAGCCTGATGAAAACGGGGGATCTGTTTGGACTGCAGTACATCTACGGAGAGCTGACCTGCGCGGAAGGACAGGATCCGCTGGATTTCAACGTTTTTATGAAAAATCCGGCAGAGTATGAGGCTGTGGTCACAAACGCCCTGACGGGAAAGCCAGAGTACTTTGGCCGGGAGATGATGAAACAGGATGATTACCGTTTGATCATGGCCTCCAGCGCCATACCGGTTGTGTGTCATCCGGTGGAGCTCAATGGGGTACCCTATTTTGACGGGGGCCTTACCGATGCGATTCCGGTTCGCCGCGCCCTGGAGCAGGGCTGCGGGAAGCTGGTGGTCATCCTCTCCAAGAACCGGGACTATGTACGAAAGCCACAGGGTATGCGGAGACTGTACAGCCGGGTCTGCCGCAGCTACCCCAACATCGTGGATGCCATAGAGCGGCGCCATATCGTCTACAATGAGAATATGAAAGATGTGTTTTCCCTGGAACGGCAGGGGATTGCGTTCGTCTTCGCAGCCAGTGAGCGGATCCATGTCGGGACTTACTCCATCAAAGAGGACGCGGAGCGGGAGCTGTACGACCTTGGCCTGCGGGATTTTGCACAGCAGAGGGAACAGCTTCAGGCTTTTCTCAGAGCTTGAAACGGGCAGTAAGGAGGAACTACGCATGCAGTGGCCAGATGGAAAGACCCGGTGCCGCTGGGCCAACCCCGGCAATCCCCTCTACATTCGCTATCATGATGAGGAGTGGGGCGTGCCGGTTCATGATGACCGGAAACTGTTCGAGATGCTGATCCTGGAGAATTTCCAGGCAGGGCTTTCCTGGGAATGTATCCTTAATAAGCGGGAGGCTTTCCGCAGGGCTTTTGATGGCTTTGATTTGGAGATGGTCTGTGCCTATGGGGAAGAGAAACTTGCGGCGCTGGAACAGGATCCCGGCATCGTTCGCAACAGGCTGAAAATCCGCGCCGCTGTGAACAACGCCGGAGTTTTCAAATCGATTCGCCGGGAGTGGGGAAGCTTTGACCGCTATCTCTGGCACTCGACCCAGGGAAACGTCGTCTGTGAGACCGGAAAGGTTTCCTCAGACCTGTCGGACACCGTTTCCAAGGATCTGAAAAGGCGGGGGATGAAGTTTGTGGGAACGGTCACCGTCTACGCATACCTGCAGGCGGTGGGGGTCATCCATTCTCATGAAGAAAACTGCTTCTGCAAAGCTCCGGAGTGTGACCGTCCCATGTGAAGCATGACAAAAAACACCGGGATGGGCTGATACAGTCAGTCCATCCCGGTGTTTTTGTATGATAAGGGAGATTGTCCGGTTTCCGCGTATCAGGGGATGTACTTCATGCCCCACTGGAAGATGGCATAGAAAACCGGCAGCAGATCCTGTCCCTTTTCTGTCAGGGAATACTCCACCCGGGGCGGGATCTCGTTGTACTGCTCCCGATGCACCAAACCATCCGCTTCCAGCTCTTTCAGGGCGTTGGTGAGCATGGTGTTGGTGATGGGCTTGAGCATCTTCTTCAGTTCTCCAAACCGCATGGGAGACTGGATGCAGAGCTCATAGATAATCTGGAGCTTCCATTTCCCCTGGAGCATCTGAACTACCGGTGTGACCGGGCAATTTCCGCTTTCTGTCAGAATGACGCTGCTGACTCTCTTTTGAAATTCCTCATAGGTCATGGATCGGTTCATAGGCCGGGCCTTCTCTCTCAGTATGGCTTTTCGTACCAAGTACGAATATTCTGCGTACTTGCACCTTTATTTCTTCCAAGTATAATCATTATATCGATGCCGAAAGGGCGTGTCAATCACAGAAAACACAGAGAGTGAGGTCTAAACTTTATGAAAGAACTGAACATCATGGAGGCCACTGTCTTTACCTCCCCCAATCCTCTTACCTTGATCTGCTCTCAGAACAAGGACGGAACCACCAACCTGGCCCCCATCTGCTTTGTCACCTATTTGTCCTTCAACCCGCCTATGATCGCCTTTGCCGCCGGAAGGCAGTCCCACACCGGCAAGCGGGTGCGGGAGACCGGCAAAGTGATCGTGACGGTTCCGGGAGAGAGCCTGGACCGGGCTGTCATGGCCTGCGGCAGCACCACCGGTGCCACCGCCAATAAAGTTGCGGAAAACCATATCGAGATGACCGCTGTGGAAGGCAGCGACATCCAGATCCCCGCAGATACCCGCCTTGCCATGGTGGCCACGCTGCAGCAGTCTGTGGAAGTGGGCGATCACATCCTGCACATCTGCCGGGTGGACAAGTTCCTGGGGGATGAGAACAAGAAAGGGCTTTGTGCCTGGAACGGCTTCGGCAAAGTTGCCCCCGCTGTGGAAGGCTGAGGACTGAAACGATACAGGGGGGAGAATCCAATGTCGGTTTGCATCAAATCCCTGATCCAGAATATGAATCTGGTTATCGGCTGTACGATTGGCTGCAGCTACTGCTATGCCAGAAACAATGTCCGGCGGTTCCATATGACGGAGGATTTTGAGAAGCTGGAGTATTTCCCCCATAAACTGCGGCTGATGGAGAAGGCCCGGCCTCAGATCTTTCTGCTTACCGGGATGAGCGACTTTTCCGGCTGGAGGCCGGAATGGCGGGACGAGGTATTTGCCAGGATGGAGCGCAATCCCCAGCACCAATATCTGTTCCTGACCAAACGGCCGGAGGAAATTTCCTTTTCCTCCGCCCTGGACAATGCATGGTTCGGTGTGACCGTTACCTCCTGCAAGGAGAAGAACCGTATACGGGCGCTGCGGGAGCATATCCGCGGCGGACACTACCATGTGACCTTTGAGCCGATGTTCGATGATGTCGGCCAGGTGGATCTGACTGGGATCGAGTGGATCGTCATTGGAACGGAGACCGGCCGCCGGAAAGGAAAGGCCGTATCCAAGCCGCAGTGGGTGGGGAATCTGACCGGCCAGGCACACGACCTGGGAATCCCGGTTTTTATGAAGGAAGACCTGCTTCCCATTATGGGAGAGGAGCAGATGGTGCAGGAGTTGCCCCCGGCTTTCTGCCGGGTATTGGAGGAGCAGAGGAAATGGCGGAAATTATAGAAAACGGCATCCTGATCCGGGATGTGGAGACGAAAACTATCATGACCAAATCCAGCCTGCCGGTAGGGGGGTATTCCGTAAACCCCTATGTGGGCTGCACCCACGGCTGCAAGTACTGCTATGCCTCCTTTATGAAGCGCTTTACCGGCCACACAGAGCCATGGGGGACCTTCCTGGATGTGAAGCACTGGCCGGAGATCCGGGATCCTCAAAAATACCGGGGGCAGCGGGTGGTCATCGGTTCGGTGACCGACGGTTACCTGCCCCAGGAGGAACAGTTTGGGAATACCCGCAGGCTGCTGGAACAGCTCCGGGGCAGCGGTGCTGAGATCCTCATCTGCACAAAATCCGACCTGGTGATCCGGGACATTGACTTGCTTAAGGAAATGGGAAAGGTAACCGTTTCCTGGTCTATCAACACGCTGGACGAAGCCTTTCGGGCGGATATGGACAAGGCGGTGAGTATTGAACGTCGGCTGGCCGCCATGACGCGGGCATCCGCACCGTCTGCTTTATCTCGCCGGTTTTTCCCGGCATTACGGATTTTGAGGCCATCTTCCAGCGGGCCAAGGATCAGTGCGACCTGGTATGGCTGGAGAACCTGAACTTGCGGGGTGGGTTCAAGCAGGAGATCCTGGACTACATCGGAGAAAAGTACCCCCATCTGGTTCCGCTGTATCATGCCATTTACAGCAAGAAAGACCGCAGCTACTTCCGGGCTCTGGAGGAGCAGGCAGCCCGGCTGGCTGCGGAAAATGGCTGTCCCTTCGTGGACAACGAGCTGCCCTATGGCCGGGCGGAGCCGGGCCACCCGGTGATCGTGGACTACTTCTACCACGAGGAGATCCGGGGCTCGGACAATACCGGGCAGCGAAAACGACCCTAATCCCGCAGCAAAAAGAAGGCCGGAGCGAAGATGCTCCGGCCTTTTGCACTTTGGGCGTGATGCCTTTTGATAAAGCGTGGTTATGAAATGGATTTTCCCAGATCATAGGCCTGCTGCAGCTCCGGTTTTCCGGTGATATCCCCCGCCTCTCCGTTGCCGCCGGCCAGAACCGCACCGAGATTCTTCCACTGAAGATGTTCCATCAGGTGGTTGTAGTAGGTCAGCACGTCTTCGAAGCCGTGTCCTTCCGCAGCCATCAGCAGCGCGCCGGAGCGGTCATGTCCCCGAAGCAGATTGCCGTCGTTTTCCTCCAGGGCAAAGAGGCGGTCCATGGCCGTCCTCAGCTGGCCGCTCAGATTCCAGTAATACAGCGGAGAGGCCAGCACCACCACGTCGCACTCCCGCACAGCCGGATAAATCCTGTCCATATCATCCCGCTGGACGCAGGGGCACTCCCGGCTGCTGTGGCCTCCAAAACACCCTCTGCAGCCATGGATGCGCAGGCCGCTCAGGAAAAATTCCGAAACAGTATGTCCCGCGCTTTCCGCACCCTCCGTGAATTTTTGAACCAGCATGGAGGTGTTTCCGTTTCTCCGGGGGCTGCCGTTCAAAATGACGATTCGCTTGCCCATAAAGTCCTCCGCTGTTTCTCAGATTTTATCAGCCAGCGCGGCGGCCTGCCGGCAGCCATCTGTCTTTGCAATATCCCCTGCATTTAAGACCCCGGGAATCAACACTTCACCCACCATCTTCCACTTGTTCAGAGCAGCAGTGCGCTCCATGGGGATGCGCACTCCGTCCAGCACAGAAAGGTCGTCCTCCTCACAGCAGGCGATCAGGGCGCACTCCTTTCCGGCAATATCCTTGCCGCCCACCACCAGGGAATAGATCCGGTCGATGACACCTTTGATCTGAGCGGGGATGGAGTACCAGTAAACCGGCATGGTGAAGACAATGACGTCGGCATCCAGGATGGCCGGGGCGATGGTGTTGAAGTCATCGTCGAAAGAACAGGCTTTTCCGGTTTTGAAGCAGGTCTCGCAGGCATGGCAGCCGCCGATCTTCAAAAAGGCTGCGTCAAAGCGGGTGACGGTATGGCCCTTTTCCGCCGCCGCCTTGATGAAACTGTCCGTCATGGCAAAGCTGTTGCCGTTTTTCCGGGGACTGCCTGTGATTACAACGATGTTCTTGCTCATGATTGTTCCTCCTTATGTTGGTAAGATTGACTTTCTCTTCTGCTGATATTACAATCATAGCAAGAATGGAAGAAAGAACAAGTACGCACATAAAAGTGCGATACTTCCATGAAAGTTTGGTACTTACCAGGGGGAAAGTGTACATGAAGGAAGCAGAAGCATATAAAGCCTGCATCTCCACCGCAAATCTGGCCGATACGGGCTTCAGCTATACGCTGTCTTTAATCAACGGCAAATATAAAATGACGATTCTCTATACCCTCATGTGTTTTGGAGTGGTTCGGTTCAATGAGATGAAAAAGTACATTGGGGAGATCTCCTACAAAACCCTCAGTTCCACCCTGAAGGAGCTGGAAGCGGATCAGCTGGTTCACCGGGAGGAATATCCCCAGATTCCGCCTAAGGTGGAATACAGCCTTACGGAGCGGGGCAAATCCCTGATTCCTATTTTAGACCAGATGTGCGACTGGGGCGAGCAGAACAGACTGTGAAGAGTGAGAGGAGCCCCTGTCAGCATGAGGGGAGATCCGGGCCGTTGGCATGAAAAAGATAGCGGGAGCCGCAGGGCTCCCGCTATCTTTTCCCAAATGGAAGCGCTTTTTACCCAAACGGCAGGATGTCGGCAAAACCGATTGACGTCAGAAAAAAGGATGCTATGATGGCAATAAAGTTAAACGATTGTTTAATTATTTAAGAGTTTAAAAGCAATGAGAGGAGTTTTTACGATGAAAAAGACTTACAAGATCGAAGTGGACTGTGCCAACTGCGCCAATCTGATGGAGGAGGCTGCCCGCAAGACCGGCGGTGTCAAGGCGGCCACCGTGAATTTCATGACCCAGAAGATGATGGTGGAATTTGAAGAGGGGAAGGATGCCGCCTGCGTGATGGGCGATGTGGTCAAGGCCTGTAAGAAGGTGGAGCCTGACTGCGAGATTTTCCTGTAATGACGGAATATACAGATCCATGACGAAGCAAGAACAGAAAGCGTGATTGTGATGCAGGAACTGATTGTCAATATTTTATTAGTCCTTGTAGCCCTGTTGGCTGTGATCCTTCTCCTGATTGGGCAAAATGACCGGAGCGGTATGACGAAAAAGCAGAAAATCATGCTCTGGCGGATCCTGGCGGCTGTGGTGGTGCTGCTGGGACTTCAATGCGTAGGGGCTGAGACGTTCAACCGGTTGGGAGCTGCCGGCCGCTGGGTGCGGTTGGCGGCCTATCTGGTGGATTATTACATCATCGGCCGTGATATTTTGAGGAAAGCCTGGAAAGGGATTCGGAACGGTCAGGTATTTGATGAGAACTTTCTCATGGCAGTGGCGACTTTGGGTGCGCTGGCGCTGGCTGTCTACGAAAACGGAGATTACCTGGAAGCCATCGCGGTTATGCTGTTCTACCAGGTGGGGGAGTGGTTCCAAAGCTATGCTGTGGGCAAGAGCCGTCGGAACATCAGCGATCTGATGGACATCCGCCCGGACTATGCCAACATTGAGCGGGATGGAAAATTGGAACAGGTGGATCCGGACGAGGTGGGGATTGGTACAGTCATTGTGGTTCAGCCGGGGGAGAAGGTTCCCATTGACGGAACGGTGACAGAGGGAACCTCCACGCTGAATACTGCTGCCCTTACCGGGGAGAGCCTGCCCCGCCAGGTTCGGGCAGGCGATGAGATCATCAGCGGCTGCATCAACATGACCGGCCTTCTGAAGATCCGGACCACCAAGGCCTTCGGGGAGTCTACCGTGTCCAAGATCCTGGATCTGGTGGAGAATGCATCCTCCCGCAAGTCCAAGTCGGAGGACTTTATCTCCCGTTTTGCCAGGATCTATACCCCTGCGGTGTGCTATGGGGCCGTGGCACTGGCCATTCTTCCTCCGCTGGTTTTCATGCTGGGTATGGGGCGGAGCCCGGACTGGGAGACTTGGATCTACCGGGCGCTCACCTTCCTGGTGGCAAGCTGTCCCTGTGCGCTGGTCATCAGCATCCCGCTGAGCTTCTTTGCGGGGATCGGCGGAGCCAGCAAGTCCGGCGTACTGGTCAAGGGCTCCAATTACCTGGAGATCCTGTCTCAAACGAAAATCGTGGTGTTTGACAAGACCGGAACCCTGACTCAGGGCGTTTTTGAAGTCAACGGCATCCACCACAGTGAGCTGGAGGACGCGAAGCTGGTGGAGTATGCGGCACTGGCTGAGAGTGCGTCCTCCCATCCCATCAGCAAGAGCCTCCAGAAAGCCTATGGGAAGCCCATTGACCGCAGCCGCGTAGGGGAGGTTCAGGAACTCAGCGGCAATGGGGTCATCGCCCAGGTGGACGGACATCAGGTGGCGGCGGGAAACGGCAAGCTTATGAAACATCTTGGCGTACCCTACATCGACTGCCGCAGCGTGGGCACCATCATTCACATGGCCATTGACGGCAAGTACATGGGCCACATCGTGATCTCGGACGTGGTGAAGCCGCACGCCAAACAAGCCGTCCGGGAGCTGAAATCTGCCGGCATACAAAAGACGGTGATGCTCACGGGAGACGCCAAAAAAGTGGCTGATCAGGTGGCCGGAGAACTGGGTATCGACCAGGTGTACAGTGAGCTGCTTCCGGCGGACAAGGTAGAGAAGGTGGAAGAGCTTCTGACGGGGAAACCGGAGAAGGCAAAGCTGGCCTTTGTGGGCGACGGCATCAACGATGCGCCGGTGCTGGGCCGGGCAGACATCGGCATCGCCATGGGGGCCATGGGCTCCGACGCCGCCATTGAGGCCGCCGATGTGGTGCTGATGGACGATGACCCCCTGCAGATTTCCAAAGCCATCAAAATTTCCCGTAAGTGTCTGGGGATCGTCTACCAGAACATTGTGCTGGCCATTGGTGTGAAACTGGTTTGCCTGGTCATGGTAGCCTTGGGCCTTGCCAATATGTGGCTGGCTGTTTTTGCGGATGTGGGCGTCATGATCCTGGCCGTGCTGAACGCCATCCGGGGGCTGTTTGCAAAATCGTAAAAATCAGATATACTGCAAGTATCAACCTGTCGGACTGATTGGAACATGCAGGTAATTTTGGTATGATAGATTTGACCTGTCGGAAGAGCAGGGGAGGGACCATCAGACTGCCTGCAGAGTGGAGATTACGCGGAATCTAGCGGGAACCCTATTTAAGATTTCCGATGCAAAGAACCGGTGGAGGGGAATTTGCGGACAGTCCGGGAGAAAGGAAGAGGAGCAAATGATGAAATTCGGCTGTTGTACGAAAGCAGAGAACTACCGGGCCCTTGCGGCATGTGGTTATGACTTTATTGAGCTGTCCGGACACGAAGTGCGCTATATGGAGCAGGCACAATGGCAGGAGCTGGTCCAAGAGATTCACCGGACAGGCGTGCCGTGCATCGGCTTCAACGACTATTGCCACCAGCAGCCCGCTATCGTGGGCGAGGGATTTGACCCGGAAGCGGTTCGGGACTATGCACAGCGCCTTTTGGACCGGGGTGCGCAGCTCCAGATTCAAAATGTGGGAATCGGCGCCCCCACAGCCCGCCGGCTGCCTGCTGGGTATCCGGAAGAGTTGGCGGAGGAACAGTGCTGCCGCTTTTTGGAGATTACAGCGGAGGAAGCGGCAAAACGAAACATCCGGGTGCTGTTTGAGGCCGTACACAGCCATATGTGTGATTATGCCAATCGGACGGAGGATGCCCTCCGGCTGATTGAAAAGGTCGCTGCTCCGAATCTCTTTATGGTGCTGGACTTTTACCATATGGAGGTCATGGGGGAGGACCGTTTGGCGATTGAACCGTATATTCCGTACGTGCGCCATACGCATTTCAGTCATTGCGCTCCGGCGTATGCACGGGAATATCCCGGCCCGGCGGATCTGGAGGACCTGACAAGGATTCTGACAAAACTCCGCGCCCTTGGATATGACGGAAGCGCCAGCGTGGAGGCAGAAACGCGGAATTTCCCTGTGGATGCGGCCCGGTCGCTGGCGGTTTTCCGTCAGGCCGTGGGTCAATGACATTAGAAAGGAGCATGAAGGGGATGAAAAAGCAGAACAAGGTGGTTGTGGCAGGGGCAGGAACCATGGGCGCTTCTTTGGCGCAGGTGTATGCCCGGGCCGGATGGGATACGGTGCTCTATAACCGCAGTGCCTCCGGGCTGGAGCGTGCCAAAAATCTGATCAGACTGAACCAGGAGACGTTCGTCAAGGAGGAGATCCTGACCGCCCAGGAATCCGAAGACTTGCTGGCACGAATCAAAATGACCACGGAGAAAGCGGATTTTGCGGATGCGGCGCTGGTGGTGGAGAACATTGTAGAGGATCTGGACGCCAAACAGGAATTCTGGGGGGAGATCTCCCAGCTGGCGCCGGAGGATGCCCTGCTGGCCACCAATACTTCCGGCCTTCACATCACCGACATCGCAAAAGCCTGCAAGCATCCGGAGCGGTTCATGGGTCAGCACTGGCTGAATCCGCCTCATCTGCTGCCGCTGTGTGAAATTATTGCCGGAGAGAAGACCAGCCCTGAGAACGTACAGAAGATGCGCACTTTGGTAGAGAGCCTGGGCAAACAGCCGGTGGTGGTGGCGGATATCAACGGCTTTATCATCAACCGCATCCAGTTTGCCCTGCTGCGGGAGGCGCTGCACATTGTGGATATCGGTGCTGCCACCTTTGAGGACGTGGACACGGTACTCAAGGCCGGCATGGGGCTTCGCTATGCGGCTCTGGGTCCTTTCGGTGTGGCAGACTTCGGCGGATTGGATACGTTCGACCATATCAACAGCTATCTGAATGCGGAGCTGGATGATTCCAAGGTAGGGAACAAGCGGCTCCATGAGATGGTGGAAGCTGGAAAACTGGGCGTCAAGAGCGGTCAGGGATTCTATGATTACAGCGGCGATAAGGCGGATGCGGCCATCCGGGAGCGGGACCGGCTGTACATTGAGCTGGCCAAGGTTTTATATTTCAAAAAATAAGCTGGCGGTATGGACGTGATCCCATGAAAGGAGAGCTGTCCGGGCTGGGGAATATCCCGGAACATAGAATCTCTCATGGTCTGATCCATATTGTTGCGTACGAATTCATGGAGACGTGTATCCGACAGCAGGCGATCTGTTTCTTCTGCATGACTGGGAATCTTTCGGCCGGTTCCCAGTCATGTTTTGCCAAATACCCCTGCACAGACGGTTATGCGGCAGCCTTCCGGCAGTGAAGGTGCATATGGGAGCTACGGAGAACTTCACCCACCGGTCCTGCGAAGCGGGCAGCGTGACCGGCGGGTGAAAAGGATTTTTCCTTTCCGCCTTCTGAACTTGTTTTTACTGGGATATTGGGCTTTAACCGATCCGTTCCCGTTTGGAGGCCCGGCGGTCTGCATTGAGAGGAAGTGTGACCTGTATCACAAGAGACGATCCGTCGGGGCTGTCTGCTCGGATCCGGCCTTTGTGGGCACTTGCGATCCCCTTGGCAATGGACAGCCCCAGGCCGTAGCCTCCGGTATGGCTGCTCCGGGAGGGGTCTACGCGGTAAAAACGGTCAAAGAGGTGGGCGACGCTCTCCTGGTTCAGAGCCTGGGTTGTGGAGTTGGAGACCGTCAGCACCAGGGCCCGGCCCTGCTTTTCCAGCTGCAGGGAGATCCACCCGCCGGAGGGCGTGTATTTTAAGGCGTTGTCCATCAAAATGGAAACCAGCTGCCGGATGGCCTTTTCATCTCCGGTATAGGCCAGCATAGGCTGGATCCGGAGGGCAAAGTCCTGATTCTGGTTTCTGGCAGGAGCCGCAAAGGACTGGGCCATTTCCTCCACCACGTCGGAAATGGGAAATTCGATGCACTGCATCCGGGGCTGTGCTTCCTCCAGCCGGGAGAGGTAGACCAGATCGTTGGTCAGGCCTGTCAGGCGCTGGGCCTGGCGGCGGATGTCCGCCAGCCACTGGTTTTTTCCGCACTCCATCTCCGCAAGATCGGTGTCCGCGCTGATAATGGTCAGAGGGGTCTTGAGTTCATGACCGGCGTCGGTGATGAACCGCTTTTGCTTTTCATAGCTCTCCGCCATGGGCCGGACGATACGCCGGGAGAGAAGCAGCAGCAAAACCAGCACCGCGCCCAGACCCAGCAGGGACAAGGCGGCGCTGGCCATCAGCGTGATTCGGAAGGAGGACAGGCTTCGGTGACAGTCCAGAAAGATGATCCGGGTTCCGTCTGCCTCCTGACTGACCAGATAGCGGTAATCCTCCAGGAATCCGCTTGTCCGCCCGGAAGCCCATACCGTTGCGGCGTAGGCATCGGCGTCCGCTTCGTCCACGGCTACGATCTGATCCGTCTGAGTCTGAATCACCTGGCCGTTTTCTCCCAGCAGCACCCAGAAATACCGGGACTCATAGGGGGTTTCCGGAGACATGCCGGGGCCGGTCAGAAAGGGCTTGCCCCCTTCCGGAGCGCCGGGGGCTGCGCTGCCCTCGCCCCGGAGCCCTCCCTGAGGCCTGGGGAATGCGCCGTTGTTGGAGGCCAGTACCGTCAAAACGGAATCCGCGTCGGAAACCACGTTCTGATAGCTCATGAGGTTGACGCCGCCCAAGATAATGAGCAGAACCAATGCCAGGGAGAACATGGAGGCCAAGATCAGCTTGGCCCGCAGCTTTTTGATCATGGGCGGCCCTCCAGGGAATAGCCGGCGTTCCGGGTGACTTTGATTTGGATGTCTGCCCGCAGGGCGGCAAGCTTTTTGCGCAGGTAGGAGATATAAACCCACACCACATTCAGCTCCACGTCGCTGTCATAGCCCCAGATCCGCTCCAAGAACCGCTCCGTGGGGATCAGCTGCCGGGGGTTGCGCATCAGCAGCTCCATCATCTGAAACTCCTTGTTGGCTAGGCGGAAGCTGCCGGCGGGGGAGGAGAGTTCAAAGGTGGCCTGATCCAGGGTGATGTTTCCAAAGGT